>Ga0209257_1000329_pt1 | contig 99531 bp, 100 predicted proteins | sample AraplaCvi_mCL_r2_FD_184277 | JGI IMG/M metagenome (GOLD analysis project Ga0209257, IMG submission 184277) | Arabidopsis root microbial communities from North Carolina, USA - plate scrape MF_Cvi_mCL_r2 (SPAdes) (version 2) | ecosystem: Host-associated > Plants > Roots > Endosphere | place: USA...
GCGTCCACCGTCGCCTCGATCTTCGGCAGCATGCCGCGGCCGATGACGAAAAAGACGAAGCCGAAGGTCAGCAGCACCCAGAAAATCTGCGATGCGGCGTACCAGCTTTCAGCGAATTGGCTGATTTGAGGCATGGATTTACTCGACCGACAAAAGAAAAGCAGTCGCGGGGCCGGCCTTTAGCAAGCCGGCCCCGCAGACGAAATCAGGCTGCCTTGAGGTACAGCAGGATCGCGATCAGGAACGACAGCAGGCCGAGAAGTTCGGCAGCCGCGAAGCCGATGAACAGGCGGCCCTGCTGGCCGTCGGCAGCAGCCGGGTTACGCAGCGCGCTTTCGAGGAAGCTACCGAAGACGTTGCCCACACCGATGGCGGCCATACCGGCACCGATAGCGGCCAGACCGGCGCCGATGAGCGAAGCAGCTTGAACGTCCATTTTATACTCCTTGGGAAAAACGTTGATTATACAGTTGAAATATCAGTGCAGATTTACCGCGTCGTTCAGATAAAGCGACGTGAGCAGCGCGAACACATAAGCCTGGATCCCCGCAACCAGCAGCTCAAGGCCGCTGATGCCGACCATCAGCGCCATGCTGGGGATGCCGACGCCAAGGCCGACAGCCGGACCGGCGGCGATCCCGTCGATAATGAACGAGGCGAACACCTTCATCAGCACGTGGCCCGCGGTCATCGCGACGAACAGTCGGAGAGCGAGGCTGAACGGGCGGACGAGGAACGACACCAGCTCGATCACCGGGATCAGCCACAACAGCCACCAGGGCGTGCCGTGCGGGACGAACAGCGAGAAGAAATGCAGGCCGTGGCGCCAGAAACCGACGATCAGCACGATCGAGAAGCTCAGGATCGCGAGGAAACCGGTGATCGTGAAGTGGCTCGTCACGGTGAAGGGATGCACGCCGAACAGGCCGAGCGGCATCAGGCCGATCACGTTCAACATCAGGATGAACATGAAGAGCGAAAAGACATAGGGCGTATATTTGCGGCCTTCGGGGCCGATATTCGCGTTCATCATGCTCGAAATGAAGCCGGTGAAGCCCTCGACGGCGACCTGCCAGCGACCGGGGACGAGCTGGCGCTTCATCCCGCCGATCATGAAGACCCACAGAAGCAGGCCGGCGATCAGCATCCACATCGCACTCGTGGTGAAGGCGACCTCATGATTGCCGACATGGAACATGTCGAACATCTTCTGCACCTCGAACTGGTGCATCGGGTCCACTTTGCCTTGATCCGCCACGCGATACCTCGCCTAAATCCCAGTAATTCAGCTTCAATCCGGCTTGGAAGGCCGGATATTCGCTATACGAAATATGCTTCTGAAGGCGACGACTATTCCGAGGAACAGCACCACCAACAGGCCCCAGGGTGCGGTGCCGGCAAAATGATCGATCGTCCAACCGACCAAGGCGCCGCCACCGATACCGCCCAGCAGTTCGGCCAGAACGCGATTACCGAGCTTATAATTCGCATCGGTCTCCGGTCCGGCGTTCACTGCGGTCCGTTTCGCTTCTGCGGCTTCGGCCCGGTCCAATCGCTCTTCGAGCGAGACCAGGCGCGAATCCTCCGAAGCTGGTTCCGGATCGCTGCCATTCCCCGTCATTTCCGCCATCCTCCTGAAACAGAGCCGATATCCATCGATTCCGCCTACAAAAAAAGGCCCGAAAATTCGGGGGACCCCTAAGGCGCGGTCCGTTTAGGAACGACACCCGATTAAGTCAATGCTTGTGCGCAAGTGCACAAAAATGCCGCCGCGTTTAGGGGCGCGGCGGCATCTGAGGGCCCGCAGGCCCCGTTGTGCAGTTTAATCGTTTACGGGCAGCGCGCGTCGCGTTCGGGCGGGCTGCCGTCGCGGGTTTTCCAGGCGCCGCTGGGCGTCTGATACTTCTCGCCCGCCTTGGTCTGCGAAATCAGGTTGCAGCCGCTGGTAAAGGCGAACTGCTCGACCGTGCTGCCGGTCGACTGCGCGCTCGCAGTATAGGCCGCCTTGCGCTTGATATTGAGGTCCTGGACCAGCGCGCGGATCGCCGGGGTCGGCGTCGTCGCAAAGCCCAGATAGCCGTCAGGCTGCTCGCCGACCTGCCCTGCTGCGCGCGCGGCGGCATAGGCCGGATCGCGCTGCGCCATCGCCGACGGCACCGCAAAAGCGACCGCCGCCGTCGCCACGATCGCAGCGAGCGCCAGTCCGGTCGGTTTCCACATCGTCTTCGTCATCTTCTTCTTCCCCATCAGAATATCTCGCTATTCTGCTCGATGAGCTTCTTGGCGTCGCCATCCAGCCTATACACCACTTCCTGACGGATGTTGATGTTCAGGTTGATCTCGATCGGCTTGTCGGGCGTATCGATCTGCACGCAGCCCGCTAGGGCCGACACGCCGATCAACACCACAACTGTCCGACCATATATGGTCAGCCTCCTTGCTCCAGTCTTGGTTCTATTCATCGCATCGGCTCGCTTTCTGGAGGCTGAACGGGAATGATCTTGGCTTTTTCGGCTTCTTCCTGCGCGCGCATCAACGCGGGCAGATTCTGTTCGATGAGCAGCGAGGGGTCGTAAAACCCCTTCGCCGACGTGAGCAACTGACGGAACGGCGCCCGGATCTTCACATTAAAGATCAGCGGCAGCTTCGCGACCTGATTGGTCAGGAAATTACGCGTGGCGCCCTCGCCCTGCCCCACGCCGCCAAAGCGGATATCGGTCACCATTTCGCCGTCGAGGTCCCCGTTCAATATGATCGTGAGGTCGTCATATTTGAGGCTGCGCAGCGCGCCAAAGGCAAAATTGGCTATGACGCCCAGATTGCGGTTCGACAATTCGCCGACATAGGCGAGCGTGCCGCCGCCGCCGCGCGAATCGATGCGGCCATTGACGATCCGCCCGCCCATGCCGTCGAATTCGACCGGCAAGGTTCCGTCGAACACCCCCGTCGCGTTGATATTGTCGAAGCCAAAGCTCTGCAGGAACACCGCGGCGTCGACCCCGACGATATCGAACGACAGGCGCCGCGTATTCTCCGCGCTGAAATCGAGCGTTGTCGGATGGAGCAGCAGCTTGCCGCCGCCAAAGGGCCAGCTTCCTCCCTCGACGCGCACGCGATTATCGCCGAGCAGCCGATATTCGATCTCGCCGTCGAGTACCGGGATGCCGGGATTGAGCTCCTTGATCTTCGCGATCTGGCCCGGTGCCGTCTTGAGCCCGATCAGATCGTCGAAGCTGATCGTCGTCGTTATTCCCGTGACCGGACCGAAGGCGGCGGCAAGGCTAGTATCGGCGGTCGCGAAGGTACCGCGGCTGGTGACGCCGTTGGCGGTCCATTCGATCCGCCCGTCGCCCACGACCGATCCCTGGACATTGGCGACGACGCCGAGCGCCAGGCTGGTGAGCTGGTCGGGTTGGAATGCGTCGTTGAAGCGCAGTTCCTTGACTACAAGGTCGGCCGAACCGCTGCTATCGGCCAGCCGATGGCGGATCACCGTGTCGAGGATTTTCGTTCCGGTCTTCTGCTCGTTGAAGCCCGCCTTCGCCTCGATGATCCCGTTCGCAAAGCGCAGATTTGCGTCGCGGCTGACGAGCGGGAAGAAACGCGGATCGGGCGCGGCGTCGGTGAGAAGCAATCCGCCGTCGAGCGTCAGCGCGCCATTCGCAAAGCGCCATTGCCCCGCGATCTCGCTCATGTTGAGCGGCACCGCGCCGATCTTGCCGCTCGCGCCGCTGAGGTCGCCCGCCATGCCCTGCGGCGTAGCCCGTCCGCTGAGGCTTTGCGCGCTAAAGCGGGTGACGCTTTCGCCCTCGCCCAGCTGGATATCGGCCAGCGCGAGCGACCAGCGCATCGCGGACAGGTCGATATTCGCTGGCCCGCTTTTCAGGCTGAACGGCGAACTGCCGCTCGTCCCGCGCAACGCGATGCCGGGAATGCGGACATAACCGCGCAGTCCGTCGGGACCCGCACTCATCAGCGGGGCGCCGGGGCGGCTGCACAGGTCGATTGCGCTTCGTCCGAGCCGGAAGCCGCTGACCTCGATCCTGTCGGCCGCGACGCGGCTGCACCCGCCATCGAACGCAAGCGCTCCCGTCGGCGCCAGATAGCCGGTCAGCGGCACCGTCAATCGTTCGACGCGCCCGCCCGCGAGCGGCCCCGACAGGGTCGCCGCCGTGGCAAAGCGCATCAATCCGCCCGCGCCGCCCGAAAACCGCACCGGCGTCAGCGCCAGCCGCGCGCCTCCCGCACTATAAGGATCGAGGCTGGCGAGCCCCGTCACCCTGCCATCCTCGTCGCGATCGAGGCTCAGCGTTCCCGATGGCAGGTCGCCGCCCGCGATGCTCCATCGCCCCGCCGCGATCACTGCGGGCTCATCGGCGCCATAGAGGTAGCCGATGCGGCTATCGGCGCTTCCCGTGAAGCGCGCGCCGCTCGCGCTCGTCAGTTCGGGCGCGATCAGGTCGACGCGCGCCGTCGGCCCCTCACCCGCGATCGCGAAGCCCGCGCTCCCGCTCGCGTCGGCGAACACACGGCTCAATGCACCGACGGCTTTCGCTGCCAGAGGTCCGATCGGCGTGCCCGCCAGCCCGCGCGCGCTTTCGGCGAGCGAGCTGCGCAGCGCGGCGCTGCCGCTAGCACGGGCGAAGCTGATCTTTCCGTCGAATTTTGGCGCCGCGCTGCCAACACTGCCCTTGGCCTCCAGGTTCACCGTCTCGGCCGCGAAATCGGCGCCGCGCAGCCGCGCCATCTCGGCCTCGACGTCGAGCTTGGTGAGCACCGATGTTCCGTCGAAGCGCGCGAGCACGCCCATTCGGTCGGCCGCGACCGGGCCCGCGACGAGCCGCGCGATGCTCGCGTCGGCCTTGCCCTTCCAGCTCTGTAAATCTTCCGACAGCGAAAGATCGAGCGCGACTTGCGGCGATGCGGCGGTAACGCTGCCATCGGCGCAGCGCAGCGAACGTCCACGCAGGGGGCCGGCGAGCTGCGGCCGGACATCGCGGACCAGCACCGTGCCGTAGAAGCTGATATCGTCGCCGCTGCACCCGGCAGCCGCGATGCGCGGCGCGACGAGTGCCAGCTTTCCGTTGAAATCGCGCCGCAGATTGCCGCCGCCATTGAGCGCAGCGCCGATATCGCCCCACGGCGTTTCGACCCGCGCCCGCGCGTCGCGCAGCGCGACCGACAGGTCGGGCAAGGCAAACGGGTCCTTGCTCGTCGGATCACGGAACTTGTCGAGCGAACCGAAGGACAGGCGACCATCGACGAAGCGCCCATAAAGCCGAACGCCCTCGGCGTTGATCCCCGAAACATACGGCCCGCGCCAGCCATAGCCGAGCAGCACTTCGACACGCTTCGCGGTCAAGTCGGGGCGTTTCGGATCGCCGATGACGATGTTGGACAATATCTCGCTACGAAAACCTATCCGGTCGATCGTATAGCGCGCGGGCACGTCGCGGCTTTCGAGCTGGTCGCGGATAAACTCGTCGGCGATCGGCTCGCGCGCGATCCATACGCCGGCGACAAGGATGATCACCGCGCTGGCGGTCAGCCAGCGCTTCTTGAACAGCAAAGTCCGGTATTTGAATCGCGGTTTCGCGTCGTCCGCCGTGTCAGTCATGGGAGTTGGCCGATGACGTCATGGCGGCAAATTCTCGTCCCTCGACCCGAACCCTGTTCAGGGCACAAACGCCGGAAATCCCGTTTCGATGCAGGAGATTGATCCGGATCGCCATCATCCTTTCCCTATGACCGTTGAGTGCGCCTCACAAGGCGGTTATTGCCGCGCCATGGGGGACAGGGATACGCCGGATCATCTTGGGCATCGTGCGCGGTTGCGCGCGCGGCTTCTCGACGACGCCGAAGGCCTGGCCGATTACGAGCTTGTCGAATATCTGCTCACGCTCGCGATACCCCGCCGCGACACCAAGCCGCTCGCAAAAGCGCTGCTCCGCGAATTCGGTTCGCTGGCGCAGTTGATCAGCGCCGATCCCGAATCGCTGCGCCGCGTCGACGGGCTCGGCGATACCGGCATCGCAGCGCTGAAGATCGTCCAGGCGACGGGATTGCGTCTGCTCAAGGGCGAGTTTCGCGACAAGCCTTTGCTTTCCAGCTGGGATGCGCTGCTCGACTGGCTCCGCGCCGACATGGGTCCGATCGACATCGAGCGCGTTCGCGTCCTCTATCTCAATTCGCGCAACATGTTGATCCGCGACGAACTCGCGAGCGAAGGATCGATCGACCAGTCGGCGATCTACGTCCGCGAAGTCATCAAGCGCGCGCTCGAACTCGGCGCCTCGGCGATCATCCTCGTCCATAATCACCCGAGCGGCAGCCCCGAACCGAGCCGGCAGGATATCGCGATCACCCGCGACATTGCCGAGGCGGCGGCCAAGCTGGGGATCGCGCTCCACGACCATATCATCATCGGCGGTTCCGATTATCGCAGCTTCCGCGCGATGGGCCTGCTCTAGCCAAATTTGACTTCCCCGGCGCGCGGCCACATCATCATGGCCATGCAGATTCGGCGCAGCCTTCTCCGCTTCCGTCATGACGGAGGACAGCTTCTCGCGGGCATTTAGCCCCGGGTTCCGGCGCGATTGCCCCGAACCCGGGGCACCTTCCGTCCAGACATTGCCGCGCGTGGTGATAGCCGCGCGCCAGCCGGAAAGTCCGCGCCATGACCAAGACAAAAAGCGGGGCAGCGATGCCCCATATCCGCATGATCGACAGCGAAGCCGACGCGCTGACCGAATTGACGCTGCAACAGCAGCGCGATTCGGTTCGCTTCTATGAATTGCTGCTCGATGAAATCGATCGTGCTGCCATTTGCGAACGCACCGATATCCCATCCAACGTCGTCACCATGGGATCGCGCGTGACGTTCGCCGACGAAAAGAACGGTGAGCGAACGGTACGCCTCGTTTATCCCGCCGAAGCCGACATTGCGGCCGGGCGGATGTCGATTCTTACTCCGGTCGGTGCCGGACTGATCGGCCTTAGCGTCGGCCAGTCGATCAACTGGCCCGATCGCGGCGGTATCGAGCACCGCCTGACGATCATCGCGGTCGAGCAACCGAACTAGACTGCGCGCACAGCGATGCAGCCGCCGGATCGCTCCGACGGCTGCACCACCCCGCGCGGGCTACCGTTAGGCGCCGCGCGACAGGAAACCGGTCAATTCGGTCTTGTTCACCGCGCCGGACTTGTCGCCATCAGCCGAAGCGAATGCCTGTCCGATCCACGTCTTGACCTCGGCCGATTCGACGTCGGTGCTGGGATCGGTCGCTGCACGCAGCTTCTTCATCCACGAGCCGAATTCGGCTTCGTTAAGGTCGCCATTCTTGTCGCCATCATAGGTCGGGAATTCCTGCTCGACGATCTGGGCGATCTGCGTCGGGCTGGCGGCGGCCGCACCCGACGGTGCGGGTTCGCTCGAAGCCGGCGGCGTGGTCGACGCGTCAGGCGCCGGCGCCGGGCTGGCCGTATCGGGGGCCGGAGCGGGCTGGGCGGCCGTGGCGGGATCCGACGCCGGGGGCGTCGTCTGCGCGAGGGCCGGGAAGCTGACGGCAGCAGCGCCGATCAAAAGCATCGTCTTCAACATGATTTTTCTCCTGTCAGTTGGGGTTTACTGCGGATCCGATTCGGGTTTTTCCTCGGGGGCGGGTGCCGGCTGGTCGGCCGGCGGGGTCGGTTCGGCGGCCGGCGGCGTATCGCTCGGCGTCGCGTCCTCGGTGGGCGCCGTTTCGTCAGCCGGCTTCGTACCGTCGGTCGGCTGGCTATCGGGTGCGGGGGCCGTCGTATCGGTCGGCGCCGGCTGCGACTGCGTCGTGGGGGCCGGCTCTTCCGCCGGAGCAGTCGTCTGGGCCAGAGCAGGGAAGCTGATAGCCGCGGCACCGATCAAAAGCACTTGTTTCAACACAATTATTCTCCTGTAGCGGCGACATCTGGGCTGTTGCGACCCGTCGCCTTTCTGATGGGGCATGGGAGCAACCCATCGCCTTTCCGCAAAGTTGCGCCGCCTCCGGGTTTGGCGAAACGCCCCGTCCCTGCTAGGGGGCGGCCCGTCGTGGTTCCGCAGGAATTCCGCGATGAGGCGCCCGAAAAGGAAGGAAAATCAATGGTTCCGCGTTACGCACGGCCGGAAATGACCGCGATCTGGTCGGCCGAGAATCGGTTTCGCATCTGGTTCGAGATCGAAGCGCACGCGACCGACGCCCTTGCCGAACTCGGCACGGTGCCCAAATCCGCCGCCAAGGCGCTGTGGGATTGGTGGGCCACCAACCCAAAGATTGATGTCGATGCGATCGACGCGATCGAAGCGGTTACCAAGCACGACGTCATCGCCTTCCTGACCTGGGTTGCCGAGAATGTCGGCGACGAAGCGCGCTTCATGCATCAGGGCATGACCAGCTCCGACGTGCTCGACACCTGCCTCGCCGTCCAGCTCGCCCAGGCGGCCGACATCCTGCTCGCCGACATCGATGCCCTGCTCGAAGCGATCAAGCGCCGCGCCTTTGAACATAAGCTCACCCCGACGATCGGCCGCAGCCACGGCATCCACGCCGAGCCCGTCACCTTCGGCCTCAAGCTCGCCGAAGCCTATGCCGAATTCTCGCGCTGCAAGCTCCGCCTTCAGGCCGCGCGCGCTGAAATCGCGACCTGCGCCATCTCGGGCGCCGTCGGCACCTTCGCCAATATCGATCCGCGCGTCGAAGCGCATGTCGCCGCCAAGCTCGGCCTCGCGATCGAACCCGTCTCGACGCAGGTCATCCCGCGCGACCGCCACGCCATGTTCTTCGCCGTGCTCGGCGTCGTCGCATCGTCGATCGAACGCCTGTCGGTCGAGGTCCGCCACCTCCAGCGCACCGAAGTGCTCGAGGCCGAGGAATATTTCTCGCCCGGACAAAAGGGTTCGTCGGCGATGCCGCACAAGCGCAATCCGATCCTGACCGAGAACCTCACCGGTCTCGCGCGCGTCGTGCGCAGCGCAGTGACGCCCGCGATGGAGAATGTCGCGCTGTGGCACGAACGCGACATCAGCCACTCGTCGGTCGAACGCTTCATCGGCCCCGACGCGACGATCACGCTCGACTTTGCGCTCGGCCGCCTGACCGGCGTCGTCGACAAGCTGCTCGTCTACCCCGAGCGGATGCAGAAGAATCTCGACCGCATGGGCGGGCTTGTCCACTCGCAGCGCGTGTTGCTCGCGCTGACGCAGGCGGGCGCGAGCCGCGAGGAAAGCTATGTTCTCGTCCAGCGCAACGCGATGAAGGTTTGGGAATCGGACGGCCAGCTCTCGCTGCTTGAACTGCTGAAGGGCGACGCCGATGTGACCGCCAAGCTTTCGGCGGACGATCTGACCGCCTTGTTCGACCTCGGCTATCATATGAAGCATGTCGACACGATCTTCGACCGGGTGTTCGGGGCGGCATAGCCCCGGACTGGAAACCCAAGGCAATCTGTCATAGGGTCGGCGCCAGACCGACAGAGGAGCAAGACGAGTGGGTATCCTGCGAACGATCATCTGGGTCTTGCTGACCGCCGTCCTGGTTATCTTTGCGGCGGCGAACTGGATCCCGGTCACCGTCACGATCTGGCCGGACCAGGTGCTCGACACCAAATTGCCTGTGCTGATCCTTGCCGCCTTCCTCATTGGCAGCGTGCCGATGTGGATTGCGCTCCGCACATCGCGCTGGTCGATGAAGCGCCGTCTCGACGCCAGCGAGCGGCAGGCGGCCGACCTCCGCGCGCTCGCCAACCGCCCCGTCGAGGTCACGCCCGCCGCGCCGGTCAGCGATGTGCCCCCCGCCCCCACCGATCTCTTCGCCACGGACAAGCCATGACCTCACCGCTTTATCTCGCTATCGACACCACGCACCTCGACGCCGCGCTGACGCTGGCGCAGAAGGTGCGGCGCCATGTCGGCGGGCTAAAGCTCGGCCTCGAATTCTTCTGCGCCAACGGGCATCATGGCGTCCATGAAATGGCGAAGCTCGGCCTGCCGATCTTCCTCGACCTCAAGCTCCATGACATTCCGAACACGGTTGCCAAGGCAATCCAGGCGCTCCGCACCCTCGAACCAGCCGTCCTGACGGTCCACGCCGCGGGCGGGCGCGCGATGCTCGAAGAAGCGAAGGCAGCGGCGGGCCTGAATACAAAGGTCGTCGCGGTCACCGTGCTCACCAGCCTCGATGCACCCGACCTCGATGACATCGGCGTTGGCGGTACCCCGCACGACCAGGTCGTCCGCCTCGCCGCGCTGGCGCGCGAATCCGGCCTCGACGGCATCGTCTGTTCGGGACAGGAAGTGAAAGCGGCGCGCAAGGCGTGGCCGGGCGGCTATTTCGTCGTCCCCGGCGTCCGCCCCGCAAACGGCAAAGTCGGCGACCAGAAACGCGTCGTCACGCCGGCGCAGGCGATGGCCGATGGCGCCTCGATCCTTGTCGTCGGCCGCCCGATCAGCCAGTCGGCCGACCCCGATCTCGCCGCACGCGAGATCGAAGCCACACTTTAAAGAGGTTTCCATGCCCCCCTTGGTGAAGATTTGCGGGCTATCGACGCCCGAAACGGTCGATGCCGCCATCCGCGGCGGTGCGACGCATATCGGCCTTGTCCATTATGAACCGAGCCCGCGTCATGTCGACCTCAAGACCGCCGCCGAGCTGCGCAAGCGCGCCGGGCCGCACGTCAAGGTCGCGCTGCTGCTCGTCAACGCGTCGCAACAACTGACCGGCGATGCCCTCGGCATGGTGCGCCCCGACATCATCCAGTTCCATGGCAACGAGACGCCCGAATGGCTCGCCGTGGTCAAGCGCCTCGCGCCCGCTGAAATCTGGAAGGCGATCGGCCTCAAAGATGCCGAGACATTGGTACGAATCCAGAAATATCAGGGTATTGCCGACCGTATCCTCTTCGACGCCCCTGCTGCGGCGTTACCCGGCGGCACCGGCACGCGTTTCGACTGGTCTTTGCTCAAGAACCATCGCCACAGCATGGATTGGGGCATTGCCGGCGGCCTGACACCCGACAATGTCGCGCAAGCCATTACGGAAACCGGCGCGCCGCTTGTCGACGTCTCGTCGGGCGTCGAAAGCGCGCCGGGCGTCAAGGATGTGGACAAGATCGCCGCTTTCCTTAAAGCCGCCGGTCGATGACCGACTTACCCAACAGCCTTCGCACCGGCCCCGACACGCGCGGCCATTTCGGCCAGTTCGGCGGCCGCTATGTCGCCGAAACGCTGATGCCGCTGATCCTCGACCTCGAGCGCCACTATCGCGCGGCGCAGGCCGACCCGGCGTTCAAGGCCGAGTTCGACTATTTGCTCAAACATTATGTCGGCCGCCCGAGCCCGCTGTGGTTCGCCGAGCGGCTGACCGAGCATCTTGGCGGCGCCAAGATTTACCTCAAGCGCGAGGATCTCAACCACACCGGCGCGCACAAGATCAACAATTGCATCGGCCAGATCCTGCTCGCCAAGCGCATGGGCAAGACGAAGATCATCGCCGAAACCGGCGCGGGCCAGCATGGCGTGGCCACCGCGACCGTCGCGGCATTGTTCGGCCTGCCCTGCACCATCTTCATGGGCGCGGTCGACGTCGCGCGGCAACAGCCCAATGTGTTCCGCATGAAGCTGCTCGGCGCCGAAGTCGTCGCGGTGGAATCGGGTGCAAAGACGCTGAAGGACGCGATGAACGAGGCACTGCGCCACTGGGTCGCGAACGTCCACGACACTTTCTACATCATCGGCACCGTCGCCGGCCCGCACCCCTATCCCGAGCTCGTCCGCGATTTCCAGTCGGTGATCGGCGACGAAGCGCGCGAACAGATCCTCGAAGCCGAAGGCCGCCTTCCCGACATGCTGATCGCCCCCGTCGGCGGTGGCTCGAACGCGATCGGGCTATTTCATCCCTTCCTCGATGACGCAGACGTCGAGATCGTCGGCGTCGAAGCCGCGGGCGAGGGTCTCGACGGCAAACACGCCGCGAGCCTCGCAGGCGGCCGCCCCGGCATCCTCCACGGCAACAAGACTTACTTGCTGCAGGACGACGATGGCCAGATCACCGAGGCGCACAGCATCTCGGCGGGACTCGACTATCCGGGCATCGGCCCCGAGCATAGCTGGCTCCACGAAATCGGCCGCGTCCGCTACGAACCCGTGACCGACGCCGAGGCGCTCGCAAGCTTCCAGAAGCTCACGAAGCTCGAAGGCATCATCCCCGCGCTCGAAAGCGCGCACGCAATCGCCGCCGCCGAACGCATCGCCCCGACGCTGGGCAAGGACAAGATCATCATCGTCAACTGCTCGGGCCGCGGCGACAAGGACATCTTCACCGTGGCGGATGCTTTGGGAGTTGCGCTGTGAAGCTCAATCATCGCCGTGCGATCATCGTCTTCCTGATCGCCGCTGCCGTTCAAGCGCTCGGCTTTCCGCTAATCAGCAAGATCTTCGGTTTGGGCGACCGCTTTCAGTCGCCGTCGTGGGTCGTCGTCGTTCTGGTTTCTCTGCTGTTCGTGATCATCGACCAGACGGCTTTCCGGAAGAAGTCAATTTGACCCGCTTTGCCGCCACCTTCGCCAAACAGCGCCCTGCGCTCGTCGCCTTCATCACCGCGGGCGATGGCGATACCGCCGCGAACCTCGACGCGCTCGTCACAGGGGGCGCCGATGTGATCGAGCTCGGCATGCCCTTTACCGACCCGATGGCCGACGGTCCCGCGATCCAGGCCGCGAACCTGCGCAGTCTCGCCAAGGGCACGACGACCGCCGACATCTTCGCGATCGCTTCCGCCTTCCGCGGGCGCCATCCCGAAACCCCGCTCGTCCTGATGGGTTATGCCAACCCGATGACAATCCGCGGCGGCGACTGGTTCGCTGCCGAGTGCGCCAAAGCCGGTGTCGATGGCATCATCTGCGTCGACATTCCTTCAGAAGAAGATCCCGAACTCGGCCCCGCACTCCGCGCTGCGGGGGTCGACCTGATCCGCTTGGCGACGCCCACGACTGACGCGGCGCGTCTGCCCGACGTGCTGAACGGCGCAGGCGGTTTCCTCTATTATGTCTCGGTCGCCGGCATCACCGGCCAGCAACAGGCTGCGCAGGCAAGCATCGACGAAGCCGTCGCACGCCTGAAAGCCGCAACCGACCTGCCCGTCGCCGTCGGCTTCGGCGTCCGCACCCCCGCGCAGGCCGCCGAAATCGCCAAAGTCGCCGACGGCGTTGTCGTCGGTTCGGCCTTCATCGACATCATAGCCGAACATGGCGACGCCGCGGCGCCGCATGTCGAGGCCTTCACCCGCTTACTCGCCGATGCTATCCACGGCGCAAAGGAGATCGCCGCATGAGCTGGCTCGACCGCGTTCGCAACGCGCTGCCCTTCGGGGCGAAACGCGACACCGCCGACAATCTCTGGCACAAATGCCGCCAGTGCCAGCAGATGGTGTTCGTCAAGGAATGGGAAGATAATCTCAACGTCTGCCCGCGCTGCGACCATCACGACCGCATCGGCGCCACCGAGCGTTTCGCCCAGCTATTCGACGGCGGCCTCCACGAGCTGATCAGCGCCCCCGCTGCGCCCGAAGACCCGCTGAAGTTCCGCGACACCAAGAAATATGTCGACCGCATCAAGGCAGCGCGCGCGCAGACCGGCGACCGCGACGCCTATCAAAATGCGGCGGGCAAGATCGACGGCCAGCCCGTCGTCATCGGCGTCCAGGACTTCGCCTTCATGGGCGGATCGATGGGCGTCGCTGTCGGCGAGGCGTTCGTCGCCGGGGTCGAACAGGCGATCAAGCGCGGCACCCCCTATATCGCGATCACCGCTGCGGGCGGTGCGCGCATGCAGGAAGGCACGCTGTCGCTGATGCAGATGCCCCGTGCCACCGTGGCGCTCGCGCGCCTGCGCCGCGCCGGCCTGCCCTATATCGTGCTGCTCACCGATCCGACGACCGGGGGCGTCACCGCCAGCTATGCGATGCTCGGCGACATCCAGATCAGCGAGCCCAAGGCGCTCATCGGCTTCGCGGGCCAGCGCGTGATCGAGAATACGATCCGCGAGAAATTGCCCGAAGGCTTCCAACGCGCCGAATATCTGCTCGACCACGGGATGATCGACATGGTCGTGCACCGCAAGGAACTGCCCGAAACGCTGGGCCGTCTGATCGGCTATCTGGCGCCCGAAAAGGCGGCCTGAGCCGACCCACGCCATCATGGCCGACCACGCCAGCTCTCAGGACCCCGCGGTCCAGACGCAACTCGATCGCCTGGCCGCGCTGTCGCCGGGACGCGACATTCTGGGGCTCGAACGCATCGCCGAACTCTGCGCGCGCCTCGGCAACCCGCAGAACCAGCTCCCGCGCACCTTCCACGTCGCAGGCACCAACGGCAAAGGGTCGACCTGCGCCTATCTCCGCGCGATCCTCGAAGCGCAGGGGCGCAAGGTCCACAGCTACACGAGCCCGCACCTCGTCCGCTTCAACGAACGCATTCGCCTCGCCGGCACGCTGATCGACGACGCACTGCTCGCCGCTCTCCTCGAAGAAGTCCTCGACGAAGCCGCCGACCTCCAAGCGAGCTTCTTCGAAGTCACGACCGCCGCCGCCTTCCTCGCCTTCGCGCGCATCCCCGCCGACGATTGCATCATCGAGGTCGGGCTCGGCGGACGCCTCGATGCGACCAACATCATCCCGCCGCCCGCCGTGTGCGGCATCGCTTCGCTCGGCATCGACCACGAAGCGTTCCTGCTCGCCCCCGAAGCCGGAACGCCCGACGATCCGGCGATGCGGATCGCCTGGGAAAAGGCCGGAATCATCAAGCCCGAAACGCCCGTAGCCACCCTCGCCTATCCGCCCCGCATCCAGGGCACCATCGCCGCCAAGGTCGCCGACGTCGGCGCGACGCTCTTTCCGCAAGGCGAAGGCTGGACGGTCGAGCCCAAAGACGACGCGTTCTACTGGACTTCAAAACTCGGCTCGATCGCACAGCCGCTGCGCCCCCGCATGACCGGCGCGCATCAGATGGCGAACGCCGGACTCGCGATCGCGATGCTGCGCCTCGCGCCCGGTCCGCAACCGACCGAGGACGCAATTGCCCGCGGCGTTGCCGATGGCTTCTGGCCGGGCCGGATGCAGCGCCTCGGTGAGGGACCGCTGACCGATCTGCTACCCGATAGCACCGAAATCTGGCTCGACGGCGGCCATAATCCCGACGCGGGCGCCGCGCTTGCGAACGCGCTCGATGCGCGGCCACCGCTTCACATCATATGTGGTCTTCTGAAGAACAAGGACGCCACAGGCTTTCTGCGCCCTTTCGCCGACCGCATCGCGTCGTTTCAGGCGGTCCCGATCCCGGGCCACGAACATCATGATCCCGAGGATCTCTGCCACTGGGTCCAGTCCGATCTCGGTATCCCCGACGCCCAACCCTGCGACGACGTCACCGCGGCGCTGAGCTATATCACCGATAACCGCGCTCCAGCCGATGTCCTGATCTGCGGCTCGCTCTATCTCGCCGGCGTCGTGCTCGATCTCAATCGCGAGTGGCCGGTCTAGCCAAGCTCGGCGATCGTCCGCTTGACCCAGTCGTACATCGCCGCGTCGGCTTTCAACGTCACAGGCGGCGTGCGTTTCATGCGTTGCTCGACTTCCCTAAGCACCGTCCGCGCACCCGCCTTGTCGCCCTTGGCAATCAAGATACCCGCGATCCGGCAACGTATCTCGTCGCCCGGCACGCGATCGACGATCTCGCGATAGATCGCCAGCGCGTCGGCCGTCCGCCCGTCGGCTTCGGCGACCTTCGCGCGGAGTAGCGCGCGCCGATCGATCTCGGTGCGCGAGATCGTCTCGGGCAGCGCGTCGATCGCCGCAAGCGCCACATTCAACTGGCCAGCCTCATAAGCAGCTTCGGCAATCCGCATCCCGATCGTCCGGTCGGCGTGCGGCGAAAGCCGTTCGGCCGCGCGAAACTGCTCGAGCGCCTCGGCATAGCGCCCGCGTTCCATCAGCGCGTCGCCATATTCGATCCGGTTCCCGGCGGTATCGCTGAACTCGGCGGCATCGCGCGCTTCGCGGATCCGGCGTTCGGGATCCATCTTGTCGGCGATCTTGGTCCGCGCTTCGCGTACTCGCCGGTCGCGCGGCAGGCCCGGCAATATCTCGACGATGAAATAGGCAAGGATACCGACCATCGGCAGAAAGGCGATCGCCATGATCCATGCGGTGTTCCGCCCGGTCCGAAACACATGAACGATGCAGAGCACTTGCAGCGCGATCGAGATCAGGAAGAAGTGCATCGGCTAGACCGCCGACGCCGATGCCTTGCCCTTCCACGCCAGCAGCATGCCGACAACGAAAGCGACGAGCGAGCCGACAAGGACATGCATGCCGAGTTCGAGTTGCTGGTACATCAGCACCCCGACCAATCCCGCGACGATCAGGACAAAACCGACGATCCGCCACGCGCCGACCGGCTGTTTGAGCTGTCGGTCGTCGATCGCGCCGGTCTGGCGAATGCTCTCGACGACATAGCCCTTGCTCCACAAAACCCACAGCAGGATCATGCCCGGGATCGCGGCGGCGACGGTAAAGCCCCAAAAGCCCACCCAGCCCAGCTTCTCCGCCACGATGCCCGCAGGCCCCGCCATGAAGGTTCGCCCGACGCCGGCGAAGGATGACAGCAGGGCGAACTGCGTTGCGGTATAAGCAATGCTCGACAGGCCCGAGAGATAGGTGGCGAACACCGTCAGCCCGATCCCGCTCGTCAGATTTTCGGTGACGATCGCCGCGACGAGCATCCAGTAATTATTGCCGGTCGCCGCGAGGATCATGAACATGACGTTCGAGAACATCATCATGAAACCCGATATGAGCAGCGCGCGGCCCATGCCGAGCCACAGTAGGAAGGGTGCCCCCAGCGCCGATCCGACGATCAGCGCGCCGAAACCCCACAGCTTGTTGGCCGAAATATAGTCAAGGTCGGGGAAGCCGAGGTCGACGATCATCGGGCCGAGCATCGTCTGTCCCATCGCGTCACCGACCTTGTAAACGAGCACGAAGCCGAGGATTAGGAAGGCCCCGTGACGCGTCAGGAATTCGCGGAACGGGTTCACGACCGCCTCGGTCAGCCACTGCCCGGCCTTCATTCCCGACGCATGCTCGAACCGGTCGACGAACTTGCCCGGCCCCGCCCACAGCGCACCGAGGATCGCGGGAATGATGCAAAAGGCGGTCAGCCCATAGGCGGTCGCCCAGCCGAGCCCCAGCCCTTCGCTCGAAGCGAAATAGATCGTGCCCGCGCCTGCGATCAGATTGCCCGTGCGATAGCCGAACTGGTTGGTGGCGGTGCCGTGCGCGAACTCATCTTCTTCGAGAATCTCGATGCGATAGGCGTCAATGACGATGTCCTGCGTCGCCGAAAGAAAGGCCGTGATCAGCGCCCACACCGCAAAAAGACCGATGTCGCCGGGCTTCGGGTCGCTCGCGCCGAGCTGCCAGATCGAGGCGAACAACAGCGCCTGAATGAAGAACAGCCACCCGCGCCTTTGTCCGAACGCCCTGGTCAGGAACGGCAGCGGCAATTTGTCGACCAGCGGCGCCCACAGAAATTTCAGTGTGTAGGGAATGCCCAGCGCAACCGCGAAACCGATGGTCGCGGTATCGATACCGACCTTGGCGAGCCAGAAGGTCATCGTCGCGATCAACAGCGTCAGCGGAAAGCCGCTCGATATGCCGAGCAGAAAGGTGATCATCGGATTTTTGCGCAGATAAGGGCGAAACGCCGGGACCGACATCGCGATGATCGCCAGCCCGCCAAGGATCGCCACAAAAATGATAAACCGAATCAGATCAACTGACATGCCGTCGCTCCCCGCGCGCCCGCTCGGCGAACGCATTGTTATGCGACGGGCCTAAAGGCTTGGTCCCAAATTGGAAGCGGCTATTTATCGGATCGCCGCGCTCAGGCGGCGGCGGGGCGCCAGAAGGTCGTCAGCCCGCTGACCTTGCGCGGCGCTAGGTTCTTGCACGTCATCGACTCAACCGCCTTCAGCGCCGAAACCAGCGCCGACGCGCTATGCGGCTTGCTGAGGCAAGCGATGGCAATCTCTTCTGCGTCGGTGGGGCATTGCCCGGTCACCAGCAGCACCGCGATACCGCGGTCGCGGGCCAGACGCGCGACTTCTCGGCCGGTCATGTGCCCGGCAAGGCCGAGGTCGAGAACGACCGCGTCGATCGGCTCGGCCGCCATGATCGCCACTGCCGCCTCGCCCGAATCAACCGTCGCGACGATGTCGTACCCGCTGACTTTCAGCGTGTGCTCATTGTCGAATGCGGTCAGCGGATCATCCTCGATGATCAGCAGCCGCTTGATGCAGGTAGGACGGTGGCCAAAGAGCATGATGACTCCCTCTAAGATCGCCATGACTCGCTCCGCGCCGTCCTGCAAGATTGCTTCTGCTTGCCATCGACGAAGCGAGTCTTTTCCGGCTATGAGCGTGATCACAACGCAACACTATTTTCCCAAATAACGACAAGAAAGTCGCATCTGTTCCCATGAACACCCGCCGTCCACCCCGCCCCGCGCCCCGTTCAGCGACCAAAGCCCCTGGCGATCGCGACGCGCCCCAAGATGGTCCGCGTGGTCGCCGCGCCGCGCGCGGAGTCGCCTCCGCGCTCAAAGCCAAACCCGCCGAGGCCGAGCGCGAGGATGGGCCGCAGCGCATCGCCAAGCTGCTCGCGCGCGCCGGCGTCGGCTCGCGGCGTGACGTCGAACGGATGGTCGAGGAAGGGCGTATCGCGCTCAACGGCACGATCGTCGTCCACCCCGCACCGTTGCTCACCTCGCTCGAAGGATTGACGGTCGACGGCAACCCCGTCGCCAAGCCCGTTTCGACGCGCCTCTATCGCTTCAATAAGCCCGCGGGCTGCATCACCGCGGCGCGCGATCCCAAGGGGCGCAAGACGATTTACGATCTGCTGCCGAAGGATCTGCCGCGCCTGATGCCTGTCGGCCGCCTCGATTATAATACCGAGGGGCTTTTGCTCCTCACCAACGATGGCGAATTCAAACGCCAGCTCGAGCTGCCCGCGAGCGGAGTCGAGCGCACCTATCGCGCCCGCGCGTTCGGCGACATCAGCCAGGCGCAGCTCGAGGAACTGGCGATGGGGATCGAGATCGACGGCGTCCGCTACGGCAAGATCGACGCCAACCTGGAACGCCGGACCGGCCGTAACCAGTGGGTCGAAATGACCCTCACCGAGGGCAAGAACCGCGAAGTCCGCAAGGTGCTCGAACATTTCGGACTGCAGGTCAGCCGACTGATCCGCACGCGTTATGGGTCATTCGAACTCGGCGGCATGCCGCTCGGTTCGGTCGATGTCGTCCCGCGCGACGAATTGTTCAAATTCCGGCGGCACCTCGGCTGATGCGCGTCATCGCTGGCGAATGGCGTGGCCGCAAGCTGCTCGCGCCCAAGAATGACGCGACGCGTCCGACCGCGGACCGCACGCGCGAAACGCTGTTCTCGATGCTGACGAGCCGCGTTGGCAGCTTTGAAGGACTGGTCGTCGCCGACCTCTTTGCCGGATCGGGCGCACTCGGGATCGAAGCGCTGTCGCGCGGCGCCGAGCAATGCCTGTTCGCCGAGCAGGATCGGGACGCACTCGATGTGCTGCGCAAGAATCTGGGCACGCTGGACGCCATAGCGCGCGCAGATATCCGCGCCGGGTCCGTCCTTGCACTCGGCCCAGCGCGCCGCACCTACGACCTTATTCTGATCGATGCGCCCTACGATACCGGCGCGGGCAGCGTCGCGCTCGACAAGCTCAATCGCCTCGGCTGGATCGGTCCCGACAGCCTGATCTCGATCGAAACCGCGGAGAAGGAAGAGATCGAGATCGCGGGCTTCGAAATCGACGCGACACGCAAGGTCGGCAAGGCGAAGTTGACGTTGCTCAGACTGGCCTAAGCGCTCCGCCGGACCATCAGCAGACCCAGCCAGCTTACGACGCCCGCCAGCGCGAGATAGAAGCCCACCGTCCCCGTCCCGCCCCATTCGGCCAGCGCCTGCGCGATGATCGGTGCCATCGCGCCGCCCAATATCCCGCCCGCATTGAACGCGACCGACGCGCCCGTGTAACGGACATGCACCGGGAACAGCCCGGTCAGCCAGCTGCCGAGCGGTCCATAGACGAGGCCCATGACGAACAGCGCCGATGCGAGGCCGAGGAAGATTATCGGCCAGCTTCCCGACGCCAGCGCGGGACCGAACACGAACCCGATCAGCACCGTCGCGCCGCAGCCCCAGGTCAAAATGCGCTGTTCGCTCGACGCATCGCTGGCATAGCCCGCGAAAATAATCCCGACCGCCATGAACAGGATCGCGCCCAGCTGGGTCAGCAGGAACTGCTCCTTCGGATAGCCAAGCGCCTGTGTTCCGTGGCCGAGGGCAAAACTCGTCGCGAGATAGAAGATCGCAAAACAGGCGACGACCGCGAACGTGCCCGCGAGCGTCGCAACCAGATGATGGCGGAGCAGATCGCCGATCGGCACCGCGACCGGCGCCTTCTTCTCCAGCGCTTCGGCAAAGTCGGGCGTCTCGGTGATCTTGAGCCGCACCCAAAGCCCCAGCCCGACGAGCACAGCCGACAACAGAAACGGAATGCGCCAGCCCCACGCCGCAAAATCGCTATCGCTGAGCCCCAGGCCGAGCAGCAGGAACAACCCGTTCGCCGCGATAAACCCGACGGGCGCGCCAAGCTGCGGGAACATCCCGAAGCGCGAGCGCCACCCCGGCGGCGCATTCTCGACCGCAAGCAACGCCGCCCCGCCCCATTCGCCGCCGAGCCCGAACCCCTGCCCGAAACGCAGGATACACAGCAGCAACGGCGCAACCCACCCGACCATCGCATAGGTCGGCAGGAAGGCGATCAGCAACGTCGAGGCGCCCATCAGCATCAGCGACGCGACGAGCGTCGACTTGCGCCCGATCCGGTCGCCATAATGGCCGAACACGATCGCCCCGACGGGCCGCGCGAAAAAGGCGAGCCCGAAGGTCATGAAGCTGTACATCAGCTGCGCCGAGGCCGAACTCTCGGGAAAGAAGAGCGGCCCGAACACCAGCGCCGCTGCGGTGCCATAGATATAGAAATCGTAGAATTCGACCGCTGTACCGACGAGGCTCGCGGTCAGGATGCGCCGATGCGCCCGGTAAGGTGCCAGATCCACGGCCTATGCTCTCCCCTATGGCTCGGCGCCGCTTTGAACGCCTTCCCCCATCCGGCGCAACCCGCAATACGCCGCCTACTGTCCTTTGGCCGGAAGCCGCGCCCGCAGCTGTTGCAGTTCCTGCGCCGATACGGGCGCGATCCGTGCCGCCGCCTTACCCTCGCGCAGCCGCTTGCGATCCTTCTCGGACGGCTCCACCCGGCGCACGCGCACCGGCGCGTGGCCCTGCGCCTTCATCCCCAGCTCTTCGGCCGCCCCGCGCGACAGGTCGATGATCCGCCCGAGCGCGAACGGTCCGCGATCGTTGACGCGAACGATGATCCGCCGCCCGGTATCGAGCGCGGTCACTTCGACATAGGTCGGCAGCGGCAGAGTTGTGTGCGCCGCGGTGATCCAGCCGGGGCGGAACTGCTCGCCATTGGCGGTGCGGTTCCCCGACTCGCTGCCGTACCAACTCGCATAGCCGACGGCGTCATAGGCGGGCGCGGCGGCGGGGACATAGGTTGTCCCGCGGATCGTATAGGCCGGACCGATCCGCACCGGGGCGTCGGCGACGGGACGGAAATTGCCGCCGGCACAGGCCGAGAGCGCCAGAAGGGCCAGCGCCGCTCCCGAGCGCCGAATTGTCGAATATCGCTGCATGGCGCGAACCCTAGAGGCATGGAACGGGGAGATAAAGCCCGTTGCGACGATGTGGACGAGGGGAAGCCAACCAATTTTTAGATTACCCTATCGCCCGATCTGCGCCGCCTTGTCGCGCAGATCCGCTGCCGCCTGCTTGCTTCCACGCCGCTCCAGCAGGTCGGCGTAAAACCCCATGATCCCGGCATTCAGCGGCTGCAACCGATACGCGCGATCGATCAGCGGCAGCGCGCGCTCGTCGTCGCCCTTCTCCGCCCACGCCCGCGCCAGTTCGCGCAGGATCACGGCGTCGCGGTTGCCGATCCGCCGTCGCACGCGCTCGAAATGCGCGATCGCCTGATCCCAATGCTCGATGTCCATCGCCAGATGCCCCGACAGTCGGTCGGCGGCGATGCTCGACGGCTGGCCGCGCTGCAGCGCGAGGATCGCGGCGCCCGACCCCGCTGCATCGCCGGCGCGGAACAGCGCATTGGCAAGCCGCAACGTCGTGCGCTCGCTCGCGTCGAGGTCACGCGCGGCGCGATAGGCCTGCACGGCGAGGTCGGTTTGCCCGCCCGCCAGCGCTGCATCGCCGAGCAGGATATGCGCATCCGCTACGCCGCGGTTCGCATCGCGCAGCCGCGTCGCCCGCGCGATCGCCCGCGCGCTATTTCCACTCGACAGGTCGGCCGAGATAGCCGGAATCGCGTAAGCGGGATTGAGCGGCTCGGCGTCGGCCGCCATCGTCAGCAGGCCGTAATCATTGTCGGCGGCAAAGGGCACCGCATCGCCCGGCGCCAGCGCCGCCGCGCGTGTCAGATAACTCGCCGATTCGACCCGCTGCCCCAACTCTGCCGCGGAGCGCGATGCCAGCAACAGCGACCAGCTGTCGGCGTCGGGGCGCCGGACCAGCGGCAGCAAGGCCTCGAGCGCAGCCCCAGCATCGCCGTCGGCCCACTCCGCCGCCGCGAGAATGCGGCGCGCGGTAAAATTCTCCGGCTGTTCGGCCAGCAGGCGGTCGGCCCAGCTCGCGGCAACCGCCTCGCCGCCAAGTTCGAGCTCGACGATCGCGCTCAGCAGCATGAATGACGGCTGCTCGTCGAGTTCGCCGCGCGTGCGCTGGAGCAGGCTGCGCGCCAGCGGATAATTGCCCGCGCGCGCGGCAAGAACCGCCTGCAAGTAAAAGATCCGCGGGTCGCGCGGGACGATCATCGCGGCGTGACGCAGCGCGGCCAGCATATCTCGATAGCGTCCCAGGTCGCCGAGCGTCGCCGCTTGTTCGATCAGCGCGTCTTCATTGTCGGGGTCGACGGCAAGCGCCGCTTCGTACCAATCGAGCGACGCCTTGAGCCCGTCCTCGGTCCGCACGAGGTTCGCCTTGAACGCCAGCGCCGCGCCGTTCGTCTTGTCGAGTTCGATCGCGTAATCGACCGCATCGCGCGCACCGAGCACATCGGCATTGGCGTCACGAAAGCGCGCGACGTCGACCCACAGCGCGGACGAGCGCGGCAATTCGTGAACCGCGCGGTCATAGGCTTCGCGCGCGGCGCCGAGATCGCCATTGCTCAAATGCACATCGCCCGCGACCCACGCCGCCTCGCCGATCATCTCGGGCATGACCGGCCCGTCGTCGAGCGTCTCAAGCGCCCGCGCGCCCTCGCCTTGCATCGCATAGGCGCGCGCCAGCAACGGGCGCAGCGCGGCCTCCTTCGCACCTGCCCCCAGCGCACCCTTGACCGCCGCCTCGGCGGCGACGCCATCGCCGAGCTCGATCGCCACGCGCGCCAGTTCGACGCGTTCGGCTATGGCCATGGGATCGCTGGCAATGGCGTGCTGGAGCGCGGCGCGGCGCTCCTCGAGCGCCTTGCGCGGCACGGACGACGCCCCATCGCCGCATGCTCCCAGCAGCAACACCGCCAGCAGCAGCGCACTCGTCCAGACGCGCCCCAAATCCATTCAGGCGTGCATCCGATATTGCTTGAGCAGGTCGTACAGCGTCGGGCGGCTGATCCCGAGCAGCTTGGCCGCGGCCGAGATATTGCCTTCGCTCTGCGTCATCGCGCGGCGGATCGCGACGCGGTCGGCGGCTTCGCGCGCGCTGCGCAGGTTCAGCCACGCCTCCTCGCCCGCTTCCTCGCCGCCCGCCATATCGAGGTCCTCGCGCATCACCAGCTTGCCGTCGGCCATGATAACGGCGCGCTTGATGCGGTTTTCCAGCTCGCGGACATTACCCGGCCAGCGCCCCTCGTCGATCGCCTGCAGCGCGTCGGGCGCGAAGCCGCGCACCGCGGGGTTCATCTCGGGCGCATATTGATGGAGGAAATGCCGCGCGAGCAGCACCGCGTCGCCCGGCCGCTCGGCAAGCGACGGGATCTTCACGACCATCTCGGCGAGCCGGTAATAAAGATCGTCGCGGAAACTCTGCTCGGCAATCATCGCGTCAAGGTCGCGGTGCGTCGCGCACACGATCCTTGTATCGACTGCGATCGCCTTGCGCCCGCCGATCCGCTCGATCGTCCGCTCCTGCAAAAAGCGCAGCAGCTTGACCTGCAACGGCAATGGAATGTCGCCAACCTCGTCGAGAAACAGCGTCCCGCCATGCGCGAGTTCGATCTTGCCCTCGGTCGTCTTCACCGCGCCCGTGAACGCGCCCTTCTCATGCCCGAACAATTCGCTTTCGAGCAGATTTTCGGGGATCGCGGCGCAGTTGATTGCGACGAACGCCCCGTCGCGTCGACCGCTCGCCTCGTGCAGCCCGCGCGCGAGCAATTCCTTGCCGGTGCCGCTCGCGCCAAGCAGCATCACACTGACATCGAGATTCGCGACGCGTTCGATTGTCCGCGCGACCTTGTGCATCTCGGGCGCCCCGGTGATCATCCCGCCCAGCACGCGATTGTCGCTCGAACCCTGGCTTGCGAGCCGCGCATTCTCGACCTCGAGCTCACGCACATGGAAAGCACGGCGCACGATCAGCCCCAGCTCGTCGATGTCGATCGGCTTCTGATAAAAATCCCACGCGCCGCTCGCGATCGCCGCCAAGGCACTCGCACGTTCGCCATGCCCCGACACGACGATGACCTTGGTGTCGGGCTTCGCTTCGAGAACCGCCTTCAGCGTCCGGAACCCCTCGCGCGTCCCGTCGGGATCGGGCGGCAGCCCCAGGTCGAGCGTCACCACATCGGGTTCCTCGGCGCGCAGCAATTCGATCGCCGCATCATGGTCGCTCGCGACGAACACCTGATAATCCTCATACGCCCATTTGAGCTGCGTCTGCAGCCCGGGATCGTCCTCGACCACCAGCAATTTGCGCAAACTGGCCCCGCCGTCGGTCATTTATGCCCTACTTTCATCACACGGGGATCGCCCCCATTATCGCTGCGCGCGTCGGCGAGCGGCAGCCACAGGGTAAAACTGCTCCCCTTGCCCGGCTCGCTCGCCACCTCGATCGCGCCGCCCAAAGCCTGCGCGACCTGCAGCGCCTCGAACGCGCCCAGCCCGAACCCCGATTCCTTGGTCGACACGAACGGTTTGAACAGCTCGTCGCGAATGAAATCGCGCGTCATGCCGCACCCCTGGTCGATCACGTCGATGCGCACGCGCCCCTGTTCGGCGACCGCGACGACCTGCACCGACGTTTCGGGCGCCGAGGCGTCGATGGCATTGGCGACGAGGTGCTGGACGATCTGGCGGATCGCCCCCGCGTCGGCCCATGCCGACAAACCCGCCTGACAGCCGACGAACAGTGCGCGGCGCGGCCGCATCTCGGCCGCGATCTCGTTCAGCACCGGCTCGACCAGCGTCCGCCCCGCCTCCGCCGCGGGACCACGCTCGCGCGGCGACAGGCGGACGAGCAGGTCGCTAAGCCGCCCCGCCGAAATCTTCAGCGTTTCGACCATGTCGGCGCGGAAATCGGCTTTGTCGGCGTGGCGTTCGGCATTGCGCGCAAGCAGTCCGATCTGGCTCGCCAGATTCTTGATATCGTGCATGATGAAGGCAAAGCGGCGGTTGAACTCGTCGAACCGGCGCGCCTCGGACAAGGCCTGCTGGCTCTGCGATTCGGCCAGATAGCTCGCCGCCTGCTGCCCGGCGATACGCAGCACGTCGAGATCCTCCCAGTCGAGCGCGCGCGACACCGCGGGGCGGTGCAATATGACGATCGCGATCATCCGCTGGAAATGCAGCACGGGCACGACCACCCACGCGCGGCTGTCGGCCATCAGCCATTCGGGGATCGCCAGATCCTCGCCCGGATGTCCGCGCCGCTCGGCATCGAGGTCGACGATATGCCGGGTTTCCTGCAACATGAACGCCGACCGCAGCGACAGCGTCGCATCCTCGCTCGCGCCATCGGGCCAATGCCATTGTTCGGCGATGCGAAAGCCGCCCGCCGCCGCCGGCGTCATCAGCAGCGCGCCCGGGCTGCCCGTCAATTCGGCCAGCGCCTTGGCGACGCGGCGATAGAGATTGCGGTCATCCTCGCCGCCATCGGCTTTGTCGCCCTGCCCCAGCGTCGCGGTAAAACGCATCCACTCGGCGCGATAATCATAACGATGTTCGAAGAAATGTTTGGAAATCATCACCGACAGCCACCCGCGCGATCGCGCCGAGGCGAGCATCAGCCCGCCGGTGCCGAGCAAGACCAGCAACGAGATCGTCTGCGCGAGTTCGGCATAATCGCCGCCCAGCACGCGTGCGACGGCGCCCGTCAGGGCGATCACGATCAGATAGGCGGCGGCACCGAGCAGGATCAGCGTGCGCGTCGCGGCCGTGCGCGACAGGCGCATCCGTTCGCGCCCGATGTCCATCGCCGCAACGACATAGACCGGCAGCGTCAGCAGCACGACCGCCGGAAGCAGTTCGATCAGCGTCGATGCGATTTCGCCGGTCAGCGCGCCGATCAGCTGGACGTTGACTTCATACGCCCACAGCATCGCAAAGCCGCCGGCGACCGCCATCACCGGCATCCGCTGTCCGGCGCTGGCATGGCGAACCCCGCCATCGATAATCAGCAGGCCGCCGATCGCCACGACCATCGCGGCAAAGGTCAGCGTCGGCGTCATCCACGGCTCGGCCTCTGCTCCCGCGCGCAGGTGCGCCGCCGCGCCGAGCAACAACGTCAGCACACAGATCGTCGCGAGCATGCGCAGGATCAGGCGGAGCGGGCGCGACATCGGCGCCCGCGGCGACCAGAAGGTCGCGCCGAGCCAACCGAGCATCGCCAGGTCGCGCAAGCTTTGCACGACCAGCGACAGCGAAGTTCCGGGGCCATAAACGGTCATCGCCGCGCACCAAAGCGCGGTTGCGGCGGCGGTCACCGTCAGCAACTGCGGTGCGGGCATCAGCACCGCCATGCGCGCGCGCGGCCGCATCAGCAGCCACAGCGCGACGCCGATAAAGCCCGCCAACGCGAGCGCGGACAGAATCTGCGACAGGCCCGCGAGCGCGCTCACGGCTACCGCGCCCCCTCCGGCCACAGCACGACGCGCACCGTCTGCAGCAGGATCAACAGGTCGAGGAAGGGCGAATAATTTTTGGCGTAATAGAGATCATACTCGAGCTTCACCCGGGCATCCTCGACCGACGCGCCATAGGGGTAATTGATCTGCGCCCAGCCGGTCAGGCCGGGTTTCACCATATGGCGTTCGGCGTAATAGGGCAGCTTCTTTTCGAGTTCCTCGACAAAGCTCGGCCGTTCGGGGCGCGGGCCGACAAAGCTCATGTCGCCCTTCAGCACGCACCAGGTCTGCGGCAATTCGTCGATACGCAGCTTGCGGATCACGCGGCCGACGCGGGTGACGCGCGGATCATTCTCTGCCGCCCACACCGCCTTGCCCGACGCCTCGGCATCGGTGCGCATCGACCGGATCTTGAAGATGTCATAAGGCTCGCCGAACAGGCCGACGCGCGGCTGGCGGTAAAACACCGGGCCTCGGCTGTCGAGTATCACGGCAATCCCCGCGATGACGATCAGCGGCAGGCCGATCACGAGCACGATCAGGCTGGCAAGGATGTCGAACAGCCGCTTGCCAACCTTGGAAATCCGCTGTCCGGCCGAAAAACCGTCGGAAAAAATCAGCCCGCTGGGATTGGTGGTCGCCAGATCGACGCGTCCCGTCTCGCGTTCGATAAAGCTCGCTATGTCGTTCACATGGACGCCCGTCGTCTTGACGCGCAGCAGGTCGTTCAGCGGCAGCGCGTTGCGCCGCTCCTCCAGCGCAAGCACAACTTCACCCGCGCGCAGATCGACGACATGGTCCGACAGATTGACGAGCGCCTCGCGCGGAACGGCCCCCGCGACGGTCTTTTCGGCCGCACTCATCGCGACGAAGCCGACCATCTCGAGCCCGCTTCCCGGCGCCTCGGCCAAGGCGGCCAGTCGCGCCGCGCGCGGGCCGGCACCCAGCACGAGGATGCGACGCCGAAACGCCTCGGTTCCCCCTGACTGGGTCAGCGCGAGGCGGATCAGGAACAGCACCGCGATGGCAAAGAGCATCGCATAGAGGCTGTTGGCGCGCCACAATGTCGCCGTCGGCAACAGAAAGCCGAGCACCGAAAGAAAGATCACCCCGAGCGAGATCGCCGCGAGCAGCCGCGCGGTCGCGAACCGCATCGAGCGCAGTCCCTCGTTCCCGTACATGCCGGTCGCCATCATCGCGAGCGAGTTCGAAATGCCAAAGGTCAAGAGCGGCAGCCAGCGGTCGCCCAGCGGCCCGGCATCGAAGCCCGCCTGATGCGCATAAAGGTGCCACGCCCCCTCGGCCGAGCCGAGCAGCGCGAAAAATTCGATCAACGCCAGCCAGACGACGGCGTGCGGAACATAATGTTTAAACAGCCGAAACATGGAAATTTCCAGACCCTTTCGCTCGCCCGATACTACAGGCGAGGCGTCAACTGTCGGTTAATTTTACACTCGTTATATGCCATGACAGGGTGACCCGCCGGATCGAAAGAGATAGACCGGACGTTATGACGCTGATGATCCAGCCCGTTATCCTCTGCGGCGGCGCGGGCACCCGCCTGTGGCCCGAATCGCGCGGCACCCGCGCCAAACAGTTTTTGCTGCTCCACGGCCAGCGCAGCCTGTTCCGCCAGACCGTCGAGCGCACCCCCGCGGGCCCCGATTTTCTGCCTCCGATCGTCCTGTGCGGCGACGGCCATGTCGCGATGGTCCGCGAACAGATGAACGACCGCGAGGAATCGCTGCTCGTCGAACCGATGCCGCGCAACACCGCCGCCGCAATCGCGCTCGCCGTCGCGCAGGCTGATGCCAACACATTGCTGCTCGTGATGCCGAGCGATCATGTCATCGCCGACGTCCCCGCCTTTCACGCCGCAATCGCCAAGGGCATCCGCCTCGCGCAGCAGGACTGGCTCGTCACCTTCGGCATCACCCCCGACAGCCCCGAAACCGGCTTCGGCTATATCGCCGCCGGCGCCGCGCTGGACGAAGACGGCTTTGCAGTCGACCGATTCGTCGAAAAACCCCCGCTCGCCGAGGCCGAGGCGATGCTCGCGGCCGGTGGATATAGCTGGAACGCCGGCATCTTCCTGTTCCGTGCCGCGCGGATGCGCGACGCGATGCTGACGCATTGCCGTTCGATTTTCGAGGCGGCGGACAAGGCGGTCGCGGCGGGCATGCGCGACGGCGATGCGCTCTATGCCGACGCCATCGAATTCGCGAAGGCGCCTTCGGACTCGATCGACTATGCGGTGATGGAAAAGGACGACCGCGTCGCGGTCGTCCCCGTCGCGATGGGCTGGTCCGACCTCGGCTGCTGGCACACGATCCACGCTCTCGCCGAGAAGGATGCCGCCGACAACGCGATTACCGGCGACGCCTTTCTCCACGAAAGCCGCGGCAATCTTGTCCGCGCGGGCGACAAGCGCGTGTCGATCCTCGGCATGGACAATATCGCGGTGATCGTCGACGGCGATGACATATTGATCATCCCGCTCGAACGCTCGCAAGAGGTGCGCGCGGCCGCCAAGGCGCGCGAATAGAGGCCAGCCGCATCAGACACTTGCGCCGACGGTGACTTGCTATAACAGTACACCTATGAAGCGCGTCCAAGGCGACGCGTCAAAGCTGTCCTGGAGATCATCCCATGTTCGACCGTCGTACCCTGCTCGCCGCCGCCGCGGCCTCCTCTATGCTCGCCGGAGTCCGCCCGCGCGCGGCGCTGGCTGCGACGCCCGACAGCGAAGGCGCGCGGCTGACCGCAATTTACGAGCGCATCTACGACATGCTCGTCGATCAGGATCCCGAATTCGCGACCTCGCTCGGGCTCGACAAGGGCGATCGCGCCGCCGCCAAGGCCAAGCTCGCAGACCGCTCTCCCGCAGGGATCAAGGCCGGCCACAATGTCTACCGCACCGGACTCAAGGAACTGAAGACGATCGACCCGAAGAAACTCTCGGGCATGGACCTCGTCAACTACGACACCTTCCGCGGTCCGTGGGAGGATTATGTCAAGGCTTACGACACCTTCAGCTACGGCCTTCACAGCTGGCCTGAACCACATCCGGTGACCCAGCTCAGCGGCACCTATCGCTCGATCCCCGATTTTCTCGTCAACCAGCACAGCATCGCGAACGCCGCCGATGCCGAGGCCTATCTTGCGCGCTGCGCCGATTTCGCGGTCCAGCTCGACAACGAAACGGGCCGGATCAAGGCCGACCATGCTGCGGGAATCATCCCGCCCGACTTCGTCATCGACCGCACGCTCGCGCTGTTCGACAAGATCTGGGCCCCCGCGCCCGACGCGAACATCCTGACCACCAACCTCAAGACCAAAACCGCCGAGATTCCCGGCGACTGGGCGAAGCGCTGCGCCGCCCTCGTCGAGGGCAAAATCTATCCCGCGATGCGGCGTCAGGCCGCCGAACTCACCGCCGTCCGCCCGCGCGCGACGCACGATGCCGGCGTCTGGCGCCTGCCCAAGGGCGACGAATATTACGCCTATGCGCTGCGCTTCGCGACGACGACGGGCATGTCGGCCGAGGAAGTGCACAAGCTCGGCCTCGACCGCATGGCCGCGCTCACCGCGCGCGCCGATTCGATCTTCAAGGCGCAGGGCATATCCAAGGGCACCGTCGCCGAACGCATGCGCGCGCTCGGCAAGGATCCGCGCTTCCTCTATCCCAACACCGACAAGGGCAAGGCCGACCTGATCGCCAAGCTCAACGAGCAGATCCAGGAAATGCAGCGCCGCCTGCCCGAAGCCTTCGGCCGCCTGCCGAAGGCCAAGTGCGACATCCGCCGCGTGCCGCCCGAGATCGAGGCCGGTGCGCCCGGCGGCTATTACCAGATCCCCGCGCTCGATGGCTCGCGCCCCGGCGCCTATTACATCAACCTGCGCGATACCGCCGAAAACCCGTCGTGGACGCTGCCGACGCTGACCTATCACGAAGCGACCCCCGGCCATCACCACCAGATCGCGCTCGCACAGGAGGCCGAAGGCATCCCGCGCCTCCGCCGCCTGCCCGCCTATTCGGTCTATACCGAGGGCTGGGGCCTCTATGCCGAACAGCTCGCCGACGAGATGGGCGTGTATGAGAACGACCCGTGGGGCCAGCTCGGCTATCTGCAGAGCTATATGTTCCGCGCCGCGCGCCTTGTCGTCGACACCGGGCTCCACCATTTCCGCTGGAGCCGCGAAAAGGCGATTACCTACTACAACGACTCGCTAGGCACCCCCGAGGGATCGAACGTCACCGAGATCGAGCGCTACTGTGTGTGGCCCGGCCAGGCGACGAGCTATATGGTCGGCCAGACGCGCTGGGTCGCGATCCGCGAAAAGGCCAAGGCCGCACTCGGCGACAAATTCGACCTCCGTGGTTTCCATGACACTGCGCTGTCCGCAGGCGCGATGCCGATCTCAGTGCTCGAGTCGGTAATCGACCGCTGGACGGCGGCGCAAAAAGCCTGATCCGAAACGAAAAACCCTTCGCCTGCAAGGGGTAGGCGAAGGGTTTTTCGCGGCCGATTGCGGGAGGGAAATCAATCGGGCCGGCAGATAAAATAGCTGTTCATCTGATCGTGCGGCAACTGGTGCACCTCGACCCGGAAGAAACCGGCGTCGGCCAGCATCGCGAGCGCCAATTGCTCGCCCCACGCGGCGCCGAGACCGACCCCGCCCTGCCCCAGCGACACCGACATGCAATGCATGCACGACACAGTGTAGATGAAGGGCGCGAGCGGATTGTCGAGGTTGCCCGCAACATCGGTCGCAGCATTAATCTCCTGCATCACATAGGTGCCGCCGGGCTTCAGCAAGCGCCTTATATGCCCGAGCACCGCCGCCGGATGCGCCTGATCGTGGATCGCATCGAAGGTGAAGATCAGGTCGAACAGCGCCACGCCTTCGAGCAGCGTCGCATCGGCGCGCTCGAACCGGACATTGTCCAACCCGCGCTCCGCCGCCTCGATTTCCGCGAGCAGCACCGTGTCGGCGCACAGATCATAGCCAGTGAAACGGCTGTTCGGAAAGAGTTCGGCCAGCCGGATCATCGCCTTGCCCAGCCCGCAGCCGACATCGGCGACCGCGATCCCGGCCTCGAGTTGCCCGATCGTCCACGGCGCGAGGGGCAGGATGGCATCCTCCAGCGCCGCAACGACATTCTGATAGCTATCCTCGGCCATGCACTCATGGAAGCGGTCGTAATCGCCGTACGACAGCCCGCCGCCGTTCCTGAAACAGTCGACGATCCGCGTCTCGACCGAGCCGAGCACCGAAAGATACTGGAAATAACTACTCATCGACCCATAGGCGGCGTCGGTTCCAAGGAACGCGCCATGCGCTGCGGGCAAAATAAATTTACCGGTCCTGCGATCGATCGAGACGATCCCGGCGGTCGCCATCGCGCCCAGCCATTCGCGGACATAGCGCTCGTTGAGCTCGGCGCGTGTTGCCAACTCGTCGCTGGACAGCGCCCCCCCGCCCTTCATCGCGCTGAACAACCCCGTGCGGTGGCCGATCGCGATCATCAACCCGGCCATACCGTGGTTGACCATCGCGATCAGCCGACCTGCGAACGCTTCTTCCTCGGCATTGAGCGACTCCGATTCAATTGCATCGGTCATGAGGTTCACATTGCTGCACATGGCGTTGTTCTTTCGCCTTGGGTCAGATGAAGATCAGATGCGGCATCACCGCAAAGATCAGAAAGGCGAAGCTGAGCGACGCCATTGCGGCGAGCGGTTCGCCATTCAGGGATTTGAAGTTACCGTACATTTTCTGCCTCCTTTGTTGGCGAGGCCGGAAATGCCCGCGCCCCGTGTGCGGCAGCGTTTGAACGAGCGTTGGAATTTGCCGTGACAGCGTGGGAATTGCGCGGCAGACCATCGCCATGCGCGGATCGGAGCCCTTCGAGGTCAGATTGCTCGGCGAGTTCGAGCTGCACCGCGGCGGCACCCCCGTCGCGCTCCCCGCTTCTCGCAAGACGCGCGCGCTGCTCGCCTATCTGCTGCTCACGGCTAAGCCCGTGCGCCGCGAGCGGCTCTGCGAAATCTTCTTCGACATTCCCGACGATCCGCGCGCCGCGCTCCGCTGGTCGCTGTCCAAAATCCGCGCTTTGCTCGGCGACGAGGCCGACTTGCTCGCCGCTGACCGCGAGCGCGTCGCGATCGACGCGTCGGGCTTTTCCTTCGACATCGACCGCCCCGACCCGCTGCGTGCATTGGAAGCGCCGCTCCCTGGGCTCGAACTCTCGGGCCTCGACGACTACAGCCTATGGCTCGCCTCCGAACGCGCGGCGATCGACCGCCGCCGCCGCCGCTGTCTCGACGAAGCTTCGCGGAACGCGATCTGGCCGTCGGCCGACAGGACGCGCTTCGCCGCCGCCGCCGACGCGCTCGACGACGGCCTCACGTCGCCCGTCGACCGCTCCGAATTTCCGGTCCAGCAGGTGCGCTATTGCTTCGCCCCCGACGGCGTCCGCATCGCCTATGCGGTCACCGGCAACGGGCCGCTGCTCGTCAAGACGGCGAACTGGCTCAACCATCTCGAGCTCGACTGGGGCAGCCCGCTGTGGGGCCGTATGGTCGGCGGCCTGTCCGAACATTTCCGCCTCGTGCGCTACGACGAGCGCGGCAACGGCCTGTCCGACTGGGACGTCGGCCATATCGATTTCGAATCGCTCGTCACCGATCTGGAGGCGGTCGCCGACGCGCTCGGGCTCGACCGTTTCCCGCTCTTCGCGCTATCGCAGGGCTGCGCGGTCGCGATCGAATATACGCGCCGCCACCCCGAACGCGTCTCGCACCTGATTCTGCTCGGCGGCTATGCCACCGGCTGGCGCCATCGCGTCGACGAGGGCGAGTCCGACGAGCGCGAGGCCGTGATCACCCTCGTCCGCCGCGGCTGGGGCAAGGACACGCCAATCTATCGCCAGATCTTCTCGCAAAGCTTCACCCCGTCGGCGACCGCCGACGAACTCACCTGGTTCAACGATTTTCAGAAACAGACGGTGTCGCCCGACAATGCCGCCGCCTTCCTCGACCTGTTCGGCAATATCGATGTCCGCGATCATCTGGCGCATATCGACGTGCCCACATTGATTCTCCACGCACGCGCCGACCAGCGCATCGGCATCGAACAGGCGATCGAACTCGCCTCGGCGATCCGCGGCGCCTCGCTCGTCACACTCGATACCGACAATCACATCCTGCGGTCGAACGAGCCCGCGATGGACGTCGTGATCGAACAGATCGTCAATTTCCTGAGCTGACGAACCCGCGGATCAACTCTCGGCGCCGCGCGGGCCGATAGGCTGATCGGAATCGCCGACAGCGGCCACCTCGGCGCCTCCCGCCAATATCCGGAACCGCAGCACGTCCCAGTCGTGGAAGCGCCAGAAGGTGGGGCTGTCGCGGCCGATAATCCGCGGATGCTCGGCCGACGGCGCGACCGCACGATCGACCGGTTCGATTTCATTCAGCATCTCGCAGTCGAAAAAGGCGCGCACGACGACATCCTCGTCCGCTTCGCCAGCGCTTCCGACGACGACGCCCAGCTCGCCGGTGGAAAGACGCACCAATGTCCCGACCGCATATATGCCGAGGCTGTCGGCGAAGCGGTCGAGCAGCGCGGGATCGAAATGCCCCTTCCATTTCTGCATCGCGGTCAGCGCCTCGCACGGCGTCCACGCATTCTTGTAGGGCCGGTTCGACGTCACCGCGTCATAGACATCGCAAATCGCGCCCATGCGCGCCGCCAGCGACAGCTCATCGCCCTTCAGCCCGCCCGGATAGCCCGTCCCATCGACCTTTTCATGGTGCCGCAGGCAGAGTTCGAGCGCGAGTTCGGGCGCACCCGGCGAACTCTCGAGCAGGCGATGACCGGCAACCGGATGCGTCTGCACCGATCGCATCTCGCCCTTCGACAGCGCGCCGGGCTTGTTCAATATCTCGTCCGAAACCGCGACCTTGCCGACATCGTGCAGCAGGCCCGCGACGCCCAGGTCCTCAACCAGTTGCGGGTCGAGCTCCAGATGACGCGCGAAATTGATCATCAACGCGCAGACCGCGACCGAGTGGAGATAGGTATATTCGTCCTTTTCCTTCAGGCGAACGAGATTGATCAACGCCTTGGCATCGCGCTCGACCGACGCGCCGATCGCGCTCGCCAGCTTGACCATGCGCTTGACTTCGACCGCCCGGCCTAGCCGCGCGCCTTCGAACATATCGGTGACGGCTTCGCGCGTCCGTTCGATCGTCCGCTTCGCGCGGCGGCACTCGCCCAGATATCCACGGCGCGGACGCGGGGCTGCGCGATCCTCGGGATCGGGTGCCGTAAAGGCCGGGCTGGATCGGATCGGAAGGATATTCGCCCGCGGCTTCGCCCATGATCGCAATGGCTTTCGAGGCGGATTTTCATCGCGCTTGCTCGCTTGGCCGTCTTCGGGTGGTGCAACGCCGCGGTCGGCATCGATCATCAACCCTTCGATACCCGAACGGCGAATTCTCTCCAGCTGCTCGATTGTCTCGACCCGGAAATTGCTCCGCCAGAACGGATGATCGAACCACGACCCTTCAAAGGCGTGGACGAACATGCCGATTTCGACGTCTTCTGGTTGAATTCGAACAAGCATTATGGGTCCCGTTGCGGCCGCCTGATAGACACGCACCCTTCCCAATACGGCACGGTATGTGCCAAATTAAGCCAAGCGGTAAACGCCGGTTAATCTTAGTCGCCCGCAAAATCGAACGCGCTCACCCCGCGTTCGCCTTCGCGGAAGCGCAGCGGGCGACCGAGCGGCGGCATCGACCGCTGGACACAACCCGTGCGTGTGCACCGCCGGCACCCCAGCCCGATCGGCGTCGCGGGGCTGCGCATCAGGTCGAGTCCCCGCGCTGCGATCAGCGGCGCCGCGACCTTGGCATCGACCCCGACGCACACGGCAAAGCGCGCGGGCGTCCCGCTTCCCGTCGCGCCCGGCGCCGCGACCGAACGCGACTGGGTGAACCAGCGCGACCCATCCTCCAGTTCGACCAGATCGGCGACCACCTCGCCCGGACGCGCAAAGGCTTCGTGCAGGCTCCAGAGCGGACAGCGCGCGTCACCATCGACCAGCGGCGACTGGCTTGCCCCGGCGTAGCGTTTGCTCCCTTGCCCCGCGCGGTCGATCCGCAGCATGAAAAAGGGCAGCCCGCGCGCGCCGACGCGCTGGAGCGTCGTCAACCGGTGCGCGACCTGCTCATACCCCGCGCCGAAACGCCGCTGGAGCAGCAGCAGATCATAACCCGTCGCATCGCAAGCGCGCAGGAAACGGCTGTACGGCATCATCAGCGCCGCGGCGAAATATTGGATCAGGTGCCGCTCGAACAGCTTGGCGGCAGCCGTTTCGGCAAATTCGGCGCCCGCGACGAGCGCATCGATCTCGGCCTTTGCCTCGATCTGCGCCAGCGTCGCCGCAGCCTGGAAGGTGCGCGACGCAGGGCGCAGCAGCTCATTGAGCATAAGTTGCCGCGCGTGCCAGTCGAGCCAGCGCAGCCGGTCGGGCATCACATCGCTCGGCAAAATCCGGATGCCGAGCTGGTGGCGGGTCCGCAAACGCTCGGAAATCGTGCCATAGAGGTCGCCGCCCGCCAGCCGCAACTCGTCGGCAAGCTCCTCGGCCTTTGCATCGAGGTCGGGGAAATGATTACGCCATTTCTCGATCGCGCGGCGCCCCGCGGCAACTTCGGGCGCATCGCCTTCACCGTCCGCGCGGCCTTCCGGCGCCGCATCGAACAGCCGTGCGAAGGCCGCGGCGGTGGCCGGCGCAGTCTGCAGCCACTCCTCGACCTCCTGCGCGCCGATACCCAGATCGGCAAAGCGCGGGTCGCCGAGCCGTCGCCGCAGCCCCGCAAGCCCACCCGGCAGGTCTTCAGCACCCAGCTTCGCCGCATCGAAACCGAAGCGTTCGGCTAGTTTCACGATAACGGTAGCGCTAAGCGGCCGCTGCCCATGCTCGATCAGATTGAGATAGCTAGGCGAGATAGCAAGCGCCTCGGCCATCGCCGCCTGCGTCATCCCCGCCTCGCGCCGCACCTTGCGCACCGCCGGCCCCGCAAACACCCGCCGTTCCGCCATCGCTTGTAACTTTCTTTACTGATTTACAGTCTAATTTACACCGATCGACCATATTTCACAAATATTATTGACAAAGCTTTTCACTTTCCGCGACACTTTCGTCAACTTCCACCCATCAGCTTCGAACGAGGACAAGACGATGGGTTATCAGGAAGACATGGCGCAGGCAGGCCGCCTCATCCGCGATTACGACGGCACTTGGGACGGCATCAGCGGCGAAAGCATCGCCCGCATGCGTGCCCAGAACAAGTTCAAGACCGGCCTCGACGTCGCCCGCTACACCGCGCGCATCATGCGCGCCGACATGGCCGCCTACGACGCCGACCCCGCGAACTACACCCAGTCGCTCGGCTGCTGGCACGGCTTCATCGCGCAGCAGAAGATGATCTCGATCAAGAAGCATTTCGGTACCGTCAAGGGCCGCTACATCTACCTCTCGGGCTGGATGATCGCCGCGCTGCGCAGCGAATTCGGTCCGCTGCCCGACCAGTCGATGCACGAAAAGACCAGCGTTCCGGCGCTGATCGAGGAAATCTACACCTTCCTCCGCCAGGCCGACGCCCGCGAACTCGGCGGCCTGTTCCGCGAACTCGACGCCGCACGCGCCGAGGGTGATGAACTCAAGGCCAAGCAGATCCAGTCGGCGATCGACAATCACGAAACGCACGTCGTGCCGATCATCGCCGACATCGACGCCGGCTTCGGCAATGCCGAGGCAACCTATCTGCTCGCCAAGAAGATGATCGAGGCTGGCGCCTGCGCGCTGCAGATCGAAAATCAGGTCTCGGACGAAAAGCAGTGCGGCCATCAGGACGGCAAGGTCACCGTGCCGCACGAGGATTTTATCGCGAAGATCCGCGCCTGCCGTTATGCCTTCATGGAACTCGGCGTCGAGGATGGCATCATCGTGACGCGCACCGACAGCCTCGGCGCGGGCCTCACCAAGCAGATCGCCTTCTCGAAAGAAGCCGGCGACCTTGGCGACCAGTATAACAGCTATCTCGATTGCGAAGAGGTCGAAGGCGCGGGCAACCCCGGCGACGTCCTCATCAACCGCAACGGCAAGCTGGTGCGCCCGAAGCGCCTGCCCTCCAACCTCTATCAATTCCGTTCGGGAACCGGCGAAGATCGCTGCGTCATGGATTGCATCGCCAGCCTGCAGAACGGCGCCGACCTGCTCTGGATCGAGACCGAGAAGCCGCACATCGAACAGATCGCCGGCATGGTCGACCGCATCCGCGAAGTCGTGCCCAATGCGAAGCTCGCCTATAACAATTCACCGAGCTTCAACTGGACGCTGAACTTCCGCCAGCAGGTGTTCGACGCGTGGGAAAAGGACGGCAAGGACGTGAGCGCCTATGACCGGGCCAAGCTGATGAGCGTCGATTATGACGGCACGCCGCTCGGCGACGAAGCCGACAACCGCATCCGCACCTTCCAGCGCGATTCGGCGAAGCGGGCGGGCATCTTCCATCACCTGATCACGCTGCCGACCTATCACACTGCGGCGCTGTCGACCGACAATCTCGCCAAGGAGTATTTCGGCGACGAAGCAATGCTGGGCTACGTCAAGGGCGTCCAGCGCAAGGAGATCCGCGAAGGCATCGCCTGCGTGAAGCACCAGAATATGTCGGGCAGCGACATCGGCGACGATCACAAGGAATATTTCGCCGGCGAAGCGGCCCTCAAGGCCGCGGGCAAGGACAATACGATGAACCAGTTCGCCGCCTAAAACGAGCTTGGCGCGGGGGCCCGTTGCAACCCCCGCGCCTTCCTTCTTGGTGCGGGGGCTAGCGACCCAGCCCCCGTGCCTACCGAGCTTTCCTGGGGAGGAAAGCCTGTCCGTCGGAAGCCCTTGCGCTTCCGGCGGACATTTTTATTGCGGCAGCGCCGCGTCTTCCTCGCGCGTCTTGACCAGCGACCAGATGACGCCGCCAGCGATCAGCGCGACGGTCACGCCGAGGCTGACCAACGGCGGAAATTTCGCGCCACCCAGCACGAAATCGGCGACGAATATCTTCGACCCGATGAAGACGAGCACCAGCGCGAGTGCATATTTGAGATAGTGGAAACGGTGCACCATCGCCGACAGCGCGAAATAGAGCGCGCGCAGGCCAAGGATCGCCATGATATTCGACGTGTAGACGATGAAGGTGTCGGTGGTGATCGCGAAGATCGCCGGCACGCTGTCGACCGCGAACACGAGGTCGGCGAGGTTGATCACGACGAGCGCGAGGAAGAGCGGCGTCGCGGCGAGCACGATCTTTCCGGTCTTCGTATCGGGGACCCGCACGAAGAATTTCTCGCCATGCAGTTCGTCGGTGATCGGCATCCGGCGCGACAGCCATTTGACCACCGGATTGCCCTTCACGTCCATCGGCTTTTCACTCGCGAACAGCATCTTCACGCCCGTGAACACCAGGAAGGCCGCGAAGATGTAGAGCACCCAGCCATATTCGGTGACGAGCGCCGCGCCGCCCGCGATCATGATACCGCGCAGCACGATGACCGCGATGATACCCCAGAGCAGCGCGCGATACTGGTAGCGTGGCGGGATCGCGAAGGTGGTGAAGATTAGCGAGATGACGAAGATATTGTCGATCGACAGCGCCTTCTCGATAAAGAAGCCGGTATAATATTGCAGCCCCGCCTCGCCGCCCTTCGCGGCCCACACCCACGCACCGAACGCGGTTGCGATGCCGATATAGAGCGCCGAAAGCTTGAGGCTCTCACCGATCCCCATCTCCTTGTTCTCCTTGTTAAGGACGCCAAGGTCGAAGGCGGTGAGCGCGATGACGAGCGCGATAAAGGATAGCCAGAACCAGGCCGGGGTACCCAGCCAGTCGGCAAACAGAAATTCCATGGTGATTTCCCTGGATATGCCGAGCGCGCCGCCTTTCGGCAGCGTGCTCGGTCCTCAGTTATAATGGATCAGCGCGCGAACGCCGGACGCATCGCAGGCCGCATCGTCAGCGCGGCAAGCCGCTCCTTCACCGCGAGCTTCAGCGTCTTCAGCCGCAGCAGGCGAAACGGATCGGCGCCGCGGCGGCGCACCTCGCGGCGCTCGGCATCGTCGAGTTGACGATGGAGGACGGTCAAGCGGTAGAGATTGGGATTGAGAGTCATTGAAAAGGGCCTCCTGATCGAGAAATCAAGCAGGTGACGCCGATGCCAGGACCCTGGGAAACAGGGGGGAGATAGGGCCAGAGCATCGGGGTCACCCGATGCGGTCCGACATCACGTGGCGGGAAATATCCCGCCGACGCCAGAGGGGCCCGGCCCGCATTTCTTTTATTTAGGGTGCCGCTCCGCCACTTGCAAGTCCCCCGGCGTCCCGGCACCGTGCGATGGGCGAAAGAGGAGGGTTTCCATGAGCGTGCTTGTCGAAAGCGATGGCCCCGTCACGATCGTCACCATCGACCGTCCTTACCGCCGCAACGCTGTCGATCCCGACGCTGCCGTCGCGCTCAGGAGCGCCTTTGCGGCCTTTGCCGCCGACGACAATGCACAGGTCGCGATCCTGACCGGAAGCAACGGTCATTTCTGCGCGGGCTTCGATCTCAATGCCGTCGGGACGTCGCGCTATGATCCCGATGGTCCCGGACCAATGGGGCCGACGCGGATGCTGCTCGAAAAGCCGGTGATCGCTGCGGTCGAGGGCCATGCCGTCGCCGGCGGCCTCGAACTTGCGCTCTGGTGCGACTTGCGCGTCGCGGCGGAAAGCGCAGTATTCGGCGTCTATTGTAGACGCTGGGGCGTGCCGCTGATCGACGGCGGCACCGTCCGGCTCCCGCGCATCGTGGGGCAAGGCCGCGCGCTCGACATGATCCTGACCGGCCGCCCCGTCGCCGCCGACGAGGCACAGCGCATCGGCCTCGCGGACCGTGTTGTTCCCGACGGCGGAGCATTGGCAGTCGCGATCGAACTGGCGAAACAGATCGCAGCCTTTCCGCAAATCTGCATGAACAGCGACCGGATGAGCGCCTATCGCCAGTGGGATTTCGACATCGAAGCCGCCCTCGCGCACGAAGCGCACGCCGGGGTCGCCCCGTTACGCGAAGGCGCGGTGGCGGGTGCCAAACGCTTTACAGAAGGTGCCGGACGCAGCGGCAGGTTTTCGACCGGGGGAGAATGAAATGAGAATCTGGATTGCCGCAGCAGCGCTCACGGCCCTCCCGTTGCCCGCATTCGCGGCAAGCCTCGCTGATACTCCCACCGCGATCTACACCGACCCGCCTGCCGACAAGGCGCATCCGGCGGCGATGGAGGTAGTCCATATCCCCAGCGGCAAAGTCGCGATCAACGGTGTCGTTTATGTCGCCGCAGGCGCAGGGCCGCATCCGACCGTCGTCCTGTGCCACGGCCTGCCTGGCAACGAGAAAAGCCTCGATCTTGCACAGGCAATGCGCCGCGCGGGCTGGACCGTGATCACCTTCAACTATCGCGGATCGTGGGGCAGCGCCGGCGATTACCGCTTCGCGCAAAATCTCGAGGATGCCGACGCCGTGCTCGCCTTCGCGCGCGATCCCGCCAATGCGGCGAAGCTACGGATCGACCCGAAACGTCTCGTCATCATGGGGCACAGCATGGGCGGCTGGGTCACCGCGCTCACCGCCGCGCACGATAAGCAATTGCTCGGCGCCGCGATGATCTCCGCGGGCAATATGGGCTGGCTCGGCAAACTGCCGCGCGATCAGGCAGTGAAGGCGCTGCGCAGCAACGGGATGGAGGCGCTCGGCGGGACGACGCCGGAGCTCATGGCCGACGAAATCATCGCCAACACCGACCGCTTCGATTTCGTGAAGGCGGCCCCGCAGCTCACGGGGACCAATCTCTTCGTCCTCACTTCCGACGACGGTCTCGCTCCGATGAGTAATGCTCTTTCGACCGCGATCGCGAAGGCCGGCGGGACCGGGGTGAAGACTATGCATGTCGCGACCGACCATAGCTGGTCGGATGCGCGGATAAGATTGCAGGCCGAGATTTTGAGGTGGCTTGCAACGCTGGCCCCACAAAATTAGATCATCGGCCGCGCTGCCGGGCTTCCGCAACCGCGCGGCTGATGGTCTCGATCAGCCGCATCGCAAAAAAGGACAAGGCGGCCCCCCGGGGGCAAGCCCGAGGTGCCGAAGTTGGGAGGGGGCATTGTCAGCGCGCATGCGAAGTCCGCAACTTTGTAAAACGCGCGGGGCGTCAGCGCTGATTGGCATGTCTGCGCCATGCGATGCTGGCGGTGATAACTGACCCGCGATCAATCAATTCGATTGAAATGCGTCGTTTCCAGTTTCTGACGACTGTCGGCGGACCACACGATCGTTTCGGTCATGGATTTCAGATCCTTGGCGACGGTATAGACCCGCGTCGAGACCCGCGCGCCCGCCTTGCCCAGCGTCATGACCAACGTGTCCGGCGCCGGCTGACGCAAAGCAACGCTGTCGATGAAATCCATATTGCCGGTGATCGGTACGGCGACGCCGTCAAGCGCGGCGGTCGATTCCGAATGCTTGCTGGAGCCGTCCGGCGCAATGATTTCCACGCGCGTTGTCCATTTTCCGTCCTGCGATGGATGGAAGGTCATCGTAACTCGTTGAGGGCGTTCCTTTTCCGGCATCTGCGATGCATCCAGCGACCAGCTTCCGACCAGCGGCAACGGCTTGGATACGGCACCGTAAACGGCGCCCGGTGTTCCGGCCTGATCGGCGGAAGGGGCAGCTGCGAACATTAGTCCAGCGGCGGCCATAGATATTGCAATGAGCATGGCGATCATTCCTTTCGAACCGCGAACCCCGACGGTTGCGGTGTGCGCCCAGTCCTTCCCGTTGGGGCGCGGTCTCGAAAGATCGATATTTTCGTCACAAGTTTTTTGGAGGTCGAGAAGGCGCGCCAATTCGCGGCTGCTGCCGACGCCCGTCTTGCGGCGGGCGGAGCGCAAACGCTCGTTGATCGAGGTTTCTGAACGGCCGAGACGCGCTGCGATCGTTTTTACAGTGTGTCCCGCGACCAACAGGCGCAGAATCTCCATCTCCCGGTCGGTGAGGCATGCGGACAGGCCGAGCGCAGGTTCATTGGCAGACATGGCTCTTGCTCACCACAGCCTCTCGAACAGGTCCATCCCAATTTATTTGGAGGACGGAAGTACGGTCAGCTTGAGCATCGAGAGAAGCGGACGTTGGAACGTCGACAGCTATTTCTTCGCCATCAGCTTCATCGTCATCGCGGTCAGCGCCTCGGTTGCGGTCGAGATCACGGCCGGCGCGTCGGGCGCCCAGAAGGGCGAATGGAGGCTCGGCAAGGTGCGCCCTTCCTTCTTCGCCGCGTCATATTCGGCCTGCGGCACCCCGCCGACCCAGACGATCAGGCTCTTGATGCTCTTATCCTCGCGCCAGAAACGGCTGAAATCCTCGCCGCCCATCACCGGGGGCATCTGCACGACGCGTGTCTCACCGAAACTGGTTTTGAGGAATGCGGCCATCTCTTCGGTGAATTCGGGCGTGTTGAAGGTCGCGGGCGTAAATTCATTCTTGTCGACGCTCACGACAGGCATCTTGTCGTCGGGCATCCCCGCGGCGATCGCCTCGCCCTTCGCGATGCGCGCGATCCCGTCTAGCAGGTGGTCGCGCACTTCGTCGCTATAGCTGCGAACGGTAAGCTGCAGCTTCGCTTCGTCCGAAATGATATTATGCTTCGCGCCGGCGTGAAAGCTGCCTACGGTCACCACCGCACTGTCGAGCGGACTGATCTCGCGCGAAACGAGCGTCTGCAGCGCGCCGACGATGCGGCTCGCAAGCACGATAGGATCCTTGGTCGTCTGCGGATAGGCGCCATGGCCGCCGACACCCTTCACACTGATGTCAACACTGTCGACATTGGCGAGCGCATAGCCCGGCGTATAGCCGATCTTGCCCGCGGGAAATTGCGCCGCATCGTGAAAAGCGAGTGCATATTGCGGCTTGGGAAAACGCGTATAAAGGCCGTCGGCGAGCATCATGCGCGCGCCGGCGCCGCGCTCCTCAGCGGGCTGGCCGATCATCACCAGCGTGCCCGACCATTTCGCCTTGTTCGCCGCCATCAGCCGCGCGACGCCGATCCACGCCGTCATATGCGTGTCGTGGCCGCACGCATGCATCACGCCGGTTTCGACGCCTTCCTTCGTGGTCACGCGTATCTTCGACGCACCGGGTAGGCCCGTCTGTTCGGTCACTGGCAGCCCGTCCATGTCGGCGCGCACCATCACCACCGGGCCCGGACCGTTCTCCATCACCGCGACGACGCCGGTGCCGCCGACCTTCTCGGTGACCTTGAAACCCAGTTTGCGCGCTTCGGCCGCGAGGATGCCCGCCGAACGCACCTCCATGAAACTGAGCTCGGGGTTGGCGTGCAGATCCTTGTAGATCGCCATCAGCGACGGCATCTGCTTCTCGACCTCGCCGCCGAGCGTTTGCGCCGCCGCAGGCGCAGCAAGAGCCAGCGCCGCGGCGCTCATCAACAAAATTCGCATGCGTATTCCCCTGTTGTTCCTGTCAGCCCGCCGGGACCAGTTCGATCACGTCGAGCAAGGATTCATAGGCCGGCGCGGGCAACACCAAGCGCCAGCGATTGTCACCGATCCGTTCGACCAACCCCGCCATGTCGCGCATCCGGTCGCTGCCGTAATTGACTGCCATCTTCTCGTCGCCGAGCTCGAGCGTGCCAAGAAAAATCTGCCGCTTCAGATTGTCGGGAAAGATCAGCCCGACGGGACGCTGCGAACCCGTGATCTTGGTCAGGCTCGACAATCCCTGCTCGGGCGCGACGCGGCAACGGAACCAGCCATAGGCGACGTAGGAAAGTCCGCTCCGCCCCTGCGTGCCCAACTTGATCGTCCGGCACCGGTAATCGCCGGCCGGCAGATGTGGATTGGGCAGCGCTGCCGTCGGTTGCAAGAGTATGCCCTCGCGGTCGATGTCGGCGCCAAAGCCTTTCGCCCGCGCGTCGACCAGCGCCGCCTGCCAGCTTTTGTACCAGCCGCGGATGCGTTCCTGATCCTGACTTGTCGCCGTTGCGCGCCATGTGCCCGTCTCCGGCGGCGCATCGGCCGCCGACGGCGGCACCGGCGGCACCACCGACTTGCACGCGCCAAGGGTGACGCCAAGCGCCACCGCCAAAACCCAAATGGTGCGACCCATGATTCTCCGTTTCTCCCCGACCCCTTGATGGTTAACCTTAAGAGGCCAAAGGAGATTGCTCAAGTGTGCAGCCGATCAGGCGGCCGTCCAGCCGCCATCGACGCTGAGGTTCGCCCCGGTGATGTTCGCCGCCTCGTCGCGCGTCAGGAAGGATGCGATCGCCGCGACCTGCTCGACGGTGACGAATTGCTTGGTTGGTTGTCCCGCGAGCAGCACATCGTTGATCACCTGTTCGCGTGTCATGTTCCGCGCCTTCATCGTATCGGGGATCTGGTTCTCGACCAACGGCGTCCACACATAGCCCGGGCTGATGCAGTTGACCGTGATCCCGGCATCGGCGACTTCGAGCGCGACGGTCTTGGTGAGGCCCGCCAGCCCATGCTTCGCGGTGACATAGGCCGATTTGAACGGCGAGGCGACGAGCGAGTGCGCCGACGCGGTGGCGATGATGCGCCCCCATTTCTTCTTGCGCATGACGGGCACCGCATGGCGGATCGTATGAAACGCCGCGGTCAGATTGAGCGCGATGATCATGTCCCATTTCTCGACCGGGAAATCCTCGACCGGCGAGACGAACTGCATGCCCGCATTGTTGACGAGAATATCGACCCCGCCGAAATCCGTCTCGGCGCGCTTGAACATCTCTTCAATTTGTTCGGGCTTGGTCAGGTCGGCGCCGTCATAGGCGGCCTTCCCGCCGCTCGTCGCCTCGAGCCCCTTGCGCTCGGTCTCGATCGCATCGGCCTCGCCAAAGCCGTTGATAATGATGTTCGCACCCTCGGCCGCAAAGGCCTTGGCAATGCCGAGCCCGATGCCCGACGTCGATCCGGTGACGAGGGCTGTCTTTCCTTTAAGGCGCATGTTCAGGTCCTTTCGGTGGGGGAGAGTTTCAGGAAACGTCGGGTTCGGTCTTTGGTCGCAATGCATTCGACTGCACCGCAAAACTGTCCGAACGCCCTTCGGCGATGCTGTCGGCGAGCAAGTGCCCGTCCTTCATTGCCGCCTCGACCGCATCGCGGCCGAGCGCCCAATTGACCTCCATCGTCGAGCGCGAAAATTCGAAATCGCGCGCGCCAGTCTGCCAGGCGGGGGGTTCGTGGATCAACTGGACGACGTTGAGCGCCTTGCAGTCGACCATCTTCCGCACCGCCTTGACCTCGGACAGGTCGGCGCATTCTGCGGGCAGCTTTTCCAGCATCCGGTCGATCAGCCGATGCTCCTTGCGCCGCCGCACCAGCCCGTCCGAAATGCGGCGCGTGCGGCTCGAATAGCGGATGTCCTTTTCGCGCGACCAAGCCGCTTCCAAATCGTGCGGGCGCTCGCCGCGGGCGGGGAACAAGTCGACCTGAAAGACAAGCATGTCCTTGTTCGCGACCTCGACGACATGTTCGAGCGGCGTGTTCGACACGAGCCCGCCGTCCCAATACCAGGTGCCGTCGATCTCGACCGGCGGCAGCCCCGGCGGCAATGCGCCCGATGCCAAGATATGGCGCGCATCGATCGTGTCGCATTGCGTGTCGAAATAGCGAAAATTGCCCGTCTCGACCGCGACGGCACCCACCGATAGTCGCACCTTGCCGTTGTTCACCCGGTCCCAGTCGACCAGCCGGTTAAGCGTCGCGATCAGCGGCGTCGTGTCATAGAAGCTGACGGCTTCGGGCGTCTGCCGTTCGGCAAAAGCCGGTGGCGGAAAACGGGGGGTGAAAAAGCCCGGTACGCCGAACGCCGTCACCTGCGCCGCGGCGGCCATATGCGTCCATTCGCGCGCCCAGTCGTTGTCCGCGGTCGGCAGCGAGGGTAGCGCCGACGAGACGCCTTCCCAGAATTCGCGCATCTTGCCCACCGCCTGATCGCGTTCGTTCCCGGCGATGATCGCGGCGTTGACCGCGCCGATCGAAATCCCCGCCACCCAGTCGAGCTCGATGCCAAGCTCGATAAGCGCCTCATACACCCCCGCCTGAAACGCGCCGAGCGCGCCGCCGCCCTGCAGGACAAGCACGACGAGGTCGGGAAGCGGAAGGGCGGCACGGGCGGCGCGGCGGGGCATGGACTCGGGGGATCCTTCTTGGGAGCGCGCCGGATTTGTGCACCGCAACACAGACTATTGCAATGGCCGGGTGATATGCGAAGCCCCTTCCAATTGCCGGGCGCTGCTGTAACTATCGCGGCCGAACGAGAATTTTACCGGTGGAGAAGCCCGATGCGCCTCGACGACTATGATCCCGGTGACGATATCCGCGACCTTGGTCGCGGCGGCGGCGGCGGATTTGGCGGCGGCGGAGGCGGTGGCCTCGGCGGGCTCCTCATCGGATTTCTTCCGATGCTGCTCGGACGCAAGATGGGCTGCGGCACGATCCTGCTGATCGGCGTGGCCGCCTTTTTCCTTCTCGGCCCCGGCGCCAACATGCTCAGCAGCGGGAGCGGCACGGCCGACCCGATGGCCGACAGCCGCGGCACCAATTCCCAGGCTTGCGACACCGAGGGCGAGCGCTTCGCGTGCAACGTCTTCAGCTCGACGAACAAATTCTGGCGCACGCAGATCAACGGTTATCAAGAACCGAAACTGCGCTTTTTCACCGATCGCAACCAGTCTGGCTGCGGCGCGGCGCAGGCCGCGATGGGACCGTTCTACTGCCCCGCCGATCAGGGCATCTATCTCGACACCGCCTTCTTCAGCGAACTCGCGCAGCGCTTTGGCGCGGCGGGCGATGCCGCGCAGGCCTATGTCGTCGCGCACGAGGTCGGTCACCATATCCAGACCGTCAGCGGCATATCGGAACAGGTCCGCCGCGCGCAGGCGCGCGCTTCGCAGGCCGAGGGCAATGCGCTGCAGGTCCGGATGGAACTGCAGGCCGACTGTTACGCCGGCGTCTGGGCGGCGCGCGCAAAGACGAACGACGGCCAGCCGGTGATGGAACCGGGCGACATGGAGGAAGCGATGCGCGCCGCCAATGCGATCGGCGACGACACGCTGATGCGCTCGGCGGGTCAGCGGCCGGTGCCCGAAAGCTTTACCCACGGCACGAGCGAGCAGCGTATGAGCTGGCTGCGCCGCGGCCTGCAATCGGGAGATCCGCGCCAGTGCGACGCATTCGCTTCGAATATTTGACCGCGGCGCTTGCGGCGGCCCTCGCCGCGACGCCCGCGTCGGCCGAAACCCTCTATATCCACACTGGTCGACTGATTGACGGCGTGTCGAACGAGGTGCGCACCGGCCAGTGCGTCACTGTCGAGGCCGAGCGCATCAAGGCGGTTGGGCCCTGCGGAAAGGCGCCCGATGGCGCGACGGTGGTCGACTGGTCGGGTTTCACCGTGCTGCCCGGCCTGATCGATCTCCACACGCATCTCGCCGACCTCGGCCAGAGCGCCGACCTTGCCGCGCCGATGAAGGCCTCGCCGGCCGAAACCGTTCTTGTCGGCGCGCGTAACGCGCGTGTGACGCTCGATGCGGGCTTCACAAGCGTGCGCGACGTCGGCACCTATCGCGGGCTCACCGACGTGACCCTGCGCAACGCGATCAATCGGGGCGACGTGCCCGGTCCGCGCATGTGGGTCGCGGGCGCGTATCTCACCATTCCCAAGGGCGGCGGCGAGCTCAACGGCGTCGTCCCGAACGAGCAATTGCCGCCCGACATGCGCCTCGGCGTCGCCGCGACGCCCGAGGAAGCGGCGGCGAAGACGACCTATCTGCTCGATCATGGCGCCGATTTCATCAAGACGATCGCGACCGGCGCGGTCCTCGCGATCGGCACCGAACCGGGGGCACCCGAAATGACCGTCGACCAGCTGCGCGCGGTCGTGAAGGTCGCGCATGCCCGCGGCAAAAAGGTCACTGCGCACGCCCACGGCGCGATCGGCATCCAGAATGCGATCAACGCGGGGGTCGACAGCATCGAGCACGCCAGCCTCGCCGACGAAGCGACGCTCCAGCTCGCAAAGAAGCACGGCACCTGGCTCGCGATGGACATCTACAACGGCACCTACATCGACGATGTCGGCACCAAGGAAGGCTGGCCCGAAGAATATCTGCGCAAGAACCGCGAAACGACTGACGCCCAGCGCGCCGCGTTCCGTCGCGCGGTCGAACTCCGCGTCAACATCGGTTACGCCACCGACGCGGGCGTCTATCCGCACGGCCTCAACGCGCGCCAGTTCCGCAACATGGTCAAATATGGGATGACGCCGATGCAGGCGATCCAGTCAGCGACCGGCCGCGCGTCGGAGGAAATGGGCCGCAGCGACGTCGGCGCGATCCTGCCTGGCCGCTATGCCGATTTCGTCGCGGTAAAGGCCGACCCGCTCGCTGACATCAGCGTGCTCGAAAAGATCGACCATGTGATGAAGGGTGGCGCGCTCATCCGCTAAGGCTTGCCGCTCCGCTCGGCGGCATGAAGTTCCGCCCGTTCGAGCAACAGCGCAAGATCCTCACGGCTGATGTCGAACGTCTCGCCGAGATCGTCGAGAGCCTGATCGATATCACCCATCAGCAGGCCGGACGCGGGTGCAGGCGGTAACGCCTTGCCTTCGACAGGCTTGGCGCGATGCGGATAGCTGTGGCCCGAAAAACGGTGAAACACCCAGCCGATCGCCACCATCAACAGCGAGTTGACGAACACGACCAGCAGGAAATCGGTCACATGCGCCGAGAACAGCGCATAGCCGCCGAGCACGGCACTCAGCGCCGCGGCGCCGCCGGGAGGATGCAGGCAGCGCAATAGCGACATCGTCAGGATCGCGAGCGAAACCGCGACGGCGGCGGCAATCGCCGGATCGGGAAATAGCCACGCGACGATCGCACCGACCATCGCTGAAATGACATTCCCGCCGGCGATCGACCAAGGCTGCGCGAGCGGGCTCGCGGGCACGGCGAACAGCAATACCGCCGAAGCGCCCATCGGCGCGACGATCCATGGCATTGTCGAGGGGAACAGCGCGACGCAGGTCAGCCCGACGAAGCCGATCCCGATCAGCGCCCCGATGCTGGCAATCACGCGATCGCGCAGGCTCGCGCCCGCCAGCAGCGGCACGAAGATGCGACCTGTGTTCAATATGGCGCGGACCATCGGTTTCCTTCTCGTTCCTCGATCGGCCCGATGGGACTTTTCCTCTTGCGCTGCCAGCGAAAATTAGTTGGCGTCGACGAAGCACGATTTGGCGCGCCTTCGTGCTTGAACGTGCAGCGCGCGTCGCTAAACCGCTTTCATGCGAAACCAGATCCTCTGCAGCGCAATCGCGCTCGCCGCCGCCCTTTCCACCCCCGCGTTCGCCCGCCCGATGACCGAGGTCGACCTTGCGACCTTGAAGCGCGTCGCCGCGCCTACGGCGTCGCCCGACGGGCGCTGGGTCGTCTTCCAGCAGACCGACACCGAGGCCGATAGCTACAAGCGCTCGACCGGGCTCTGGCTCGTGGATCGCAATGCGAAAGATGCGAAGCCCGTCCAGATCGCCGACACCGCGGGCAAGAATGAAACATCGCCAACCTTTGCGCCTGACGGCAGTCTCTATTTTCTCTCGAATGCATCGGGCAAAGATCAGCTGTGGCGCATCGATCTGGGCGCTGGCGCTGCCGCGACTCAGGTCACCGACACCCCGGCCGACGTCGCAGGCTTCAAGATTTCGCCCGACGGTAAAAAGCTGCTCGCTTGGGGCGACATTCCGAAGGAATGCACCGACTTCGGTTGCGACGCCAAGGACAAGGGCGCGCTTGTCGGCCCCGGCAGCGGCCGTCTCTACAAGGACGGCGCCGGCTTCGTCCGCCACTGGGACGCTTGGGAAACGCCGGGCACCTACAGCCGCCCCTTCATCTTCAACCTTGCCGATGGCAAGGCAAGCGCCGCGCGCCCTGTCGACGCCGGCCTGATCGGCGACAGCCCATCGAAGCCGTTCGGCGGCGGCGAGGAACTAGCATGGGGTGCCGACAGCCGCACGGTCTTCTTCACGCTGCGCAAGGCCGATCGCAACGAACCGACCTCGACCAATCTCGATATCTATAGCTGGCTGGTCGACAGCCGGATGATGCCGACCAACCTGACCGAGTCCAATCAGGCGACCGACACCCTTCCCACGCCGTCGCCCGACGGCAAATGGCTCGCCTATGCCGCGATGGCGCGTCCCGGCTACGAAGCTGACCGGCTGGTGCTGATGCTCCGCAACCTCGAAAACGGCGAGACGAAAAAGCTCACAGACGCATGGGACCGCTCGGTCGCGTCGATCGCGTGGGCCGCCGACGGCAAGTCGCTGTTCGTCACCGCACAGGACGTACTTGACCATCCGGTGTTCAAGGTCGACGCCGCAACTGGCAAGGTCGAGAAGCTCAAAGCCTCGGCCGACGCCTTCGACGGCACGATCAGCGACGTCACGGTACTGCCGGGCGGCGCACTTCTCTACACGCGCAATACCGCGCTCGCGCCCACCGATCTTTATGTCCGCGACGCCAAGGGCAAGGTGAAGCAAGTCACCGCGGTCAACGCCGCGGCGCTTGCCGAATTCGATCCGGTCAAGTTCGACCGGATGCAGTTCGCCGGCGCCAATGGCGACAAGGTGTGGGGGATCATCCTGAAACCCGCGAACGCCACCGCCAAGCTGCCCGTCGCCTTCATCGTCCATGGCGGGCCGCAGGGCAGCTTCGGCAACGGCTGGTCGACGCGCTGGAACCCGCGCCTGTTCGCGCAGCAGGGTTACGGCGTCGTCAGCATCGATTTCCACGGCTCGACCGGCTATGGTCAGGCGTTCACCGACGCGATCAACAAGGATTGGGGCGGCAAGCCGCTCGAAGACCTCCGACTCGGCCTTGCCGCCGCAGGCAAGCAGGATGCGCAGCTCGACATCGCCAATGCCTGCGCGCTCGGCGCGTCCTACGGCGGCTATATGATGAACTGGATCGCCGGCAAGTGGACCGACGGCTTCAAATGCCTCGTCCAGCACGATGGCGTCTTCGATGCGCGCGCGATGGCCTATGAAACCGAAGAGCTATGGTTCGACGAATGGGAGCATGGCGGCCCCTATTTCGAAGTTCCCGAAGAGTTCGAGAAATGGAACCCGGTGAACCACGTAGCGAAGTGGAAGACGCCGATGCTGGTGATTACCAGCGAGAAGGACTTCCGCATTCCCTATACGCAGGGGCTCGCCGCTTTCACCGCGCTCCAGCGTCGCGGCGTCCCGTCGCAACTGCTCGTCTTCCCCGACGAAAACCATTGGGTGCTGAAGGGTGCGAACAGCGTCCAGTGGCACCAGACGGTGTTCAACTGGATGGGCAGCTATCTGAAGAAATGAGGCTCGGCGGGCGGCGGCGGTTACTCGACGATCTCGCCGCCCGTCTGGCCATAGAAAATCCGCCACAGCGCCAGATCGTCGCTGAAATCGGCATAATGATGCTCGACCCCGGCCGCGACGAACAGCAGGTCGCCCGCTGAAAAGGCCGTCCGCTCGCCGCCGTGGATCAGCACGCCTTTGCCGCATATGACGACATAAAGCTCATCCTGCTCATGCGGCGTTTGGCGGTTCGGAGGAACGGGAACCGACAGGCGGACATCGAGCGTCCCGCGTTTCAGTGCCAGCACCGATCGCTCCCCCTCGGGGGTCGGCACTTTTACCACATATTCAGCAAAGCGGATGACTCCGCTGCGCATCGCATCGTCCATGGCGTCGCTCCTGCAAGCCGGCGACAGTCTAATCTCGGCCGAACCGGCTTGCCAGCCCGCACCCCGGCTGGCAAAGGCGCCCGGCTATGCCGATGGAAAAAACGTTCGATCCCGCCGCTATCGAGGCGAAATGGGCCCATGAATGGGAAAGCCGTGGACTCTTCCGTCCCGCGCGCCCCGACGCGACACCCTTCACGATCGTCAACCCGCCGCCGAACGTCACCGGCGCGCTGCATATCGGCCATGCGCTCGACAATACGTTGCAGGACGTTCTCGTCCGCTACGAACGTCTGCGCGGCAAGGATGCCTTGTGGGTCGTCGGCATGGATCATGCCGGCATCGCGACGCAGATGGTCGTCGAACGCCAGCTCAACGAGCGTCAGCAGAAGCGTACCGATTTCACGCGCGAAGAGTTCGTCGACAAGGTCTGGGAATGGAAAGCCGAAAGCGGCGGTCAGATCACCGGCCAGCTCCGCCGCCTCGGCTGCTCGATGGACTGGAGCCGTGAGCAGTTTACGATGGACCCGCATTTCACGCAGGCCGTGGTCAAGGTGTTCGTCGACCTGCACAAAAAGGGCCTGATCTACCGCGACAAGCGCCTCGTGAACTGGGACCCCGCGCTCAAGACCGCGATCTCGGACCTCGAGGTCGAATCGCACGAAGTTCCGGGCCACATGTGGCACTTCAAATATCCGCTCGCGGGCGGTGAAACCTACACCTATGTCGAGCGCGACGCCGACGGCAATGTCGTGCTGGAGGAAGAGCGCGACTATATTTCGATCGCGACGACGCGGCCCGAAACGATGCTCGGCGACGGCGCGGTCGCAGTGCACCCCGATGACGAGCGCTATCGCCCGATCGTCGGAAAATATTGCGAGATCCCGGTCGGCCCCAAGGAACATCGCCGCCTGATCCCGATCATCACCGACGAATATCCCGATCCGCATTTCGGGTCGGGCGCGGTCAAGATCACCGGCGCGCACGACGAAAACGACTACGGCGTCGCGCAGCGGAACAACATTCCGATGTACCGCCTGATGGACGAGGTCGCGGCAATGCGCGCCGATGGCCCGGCCTATGCCGAAGCTGCGGCGCGTGCGGTCGAAATCGCCAAGGGCGCGACTGCGACCCCGGCCGAAATCGACGCGCTCAATTTGGTGCCCGACGAATATCGCGGCCTCGATCGCTACGAAGCGCGCAAGCGCGTCGTCGCCGACATCGACGCCGAAGGGCTGATGGTGAAAGTCGAGGACAAGCTGATCATGCAGCCGTTCGGCGACCGCGGCGGCGTGGTGATCGAGCCGATGCTGACCGACCAATGGTATGTCGACGCCAAGACGCTCGCGCAGCCGCCGATGGCGGCGGTGCGAGACGGGCGCATCAACATCGTCCCGAAGACGTGGGAAAAGACCTTCTTCAACTGGATGGAGAATATCCAGCCCTGGTGTGTGTCGCGCCAGCTGTGGTGGGGTCACCGGATTCCGGCATGGTACGCCGAAGACGGCCGCATCTTCGTCGCCGAAACCGAAGAGGAAGCGCAGGCCGAAGCCGGCGCGGGCGTTGCCCTCACGCGCGACGAGGACGTCCTCGATACGTGGTTCTCCTCCGCCCTCTGGCCATTCGCGACGCTCGGCTGGCCCGAAAACACCGAACTCCTCAAGCGCCACTACCCCAATGACGTCCTCATCTCCGGCTTCGACATCCTCTTCTTCTGGGATGCACGCATGGCGATGCAGGGGATGGAGTTCATGGGCGATGTCCCGTGGAAGACGCTTTATCTTCACGGCCTCGTCCGCGCGCCCGACGGTGCGAAGATGTCGAAGTCGAAGGGCAATGTCGTCGATCCGCTCGGGCTGATCGACCAGTACGGCGCCGACGCGCTGCGCTTCTTCATGTCGGCGATGGAAAGCCAGGGCCGCGACATCAAGATGGATGACGCGCGCCTCGCGGGCTATCGCAACTTCGCGACCAAGCTGTGGAACGCAGCACGCTTCTGCGAAGCCAATGGCATTGCAGCCTCGGCCAGCTTCGAAGCCCCCGCCGCGACACTGCCGGTCAACCGCTGGATCATCGGCGAGGTCGCCGCGACCGTTGCCACGATGGACAAGGCCTTCGCCGCGTACCGCTTCGACGACGCCGCCAACGCGATCTACAGCTTCGCGTGGGATCGCTTCTGCGACTGGTATCTCGAGCTCATCAAGGGCGCAATCGACGACGAGACGAAGGCCGTCGCCGGCTGGGTGCTCGACCAGATCCTCGTCATGCTCCATCCCTTCATGCCCTTCATCACCGAAGAGCTGTGGACGGGCCTCGGCGACCGCGCCGACTATCCGCTGATCACCGCGAAATGGCCCGCGCCCAACGCAGCGCACGACGCCGACGCCAGCGCCGACATCGACTGGCTGATCAAGCTCGTCAGCGAACTGCGCACCGCCAAGGCCGAGTTGGGCCTGCCCCCGGGTGCGCGCCTGACCGCGCATTTCCCGACATCGCTGAAGGGCCGCACCGACAAGCTCGCGGCACAGCTCGACCGCCTCGCGCGACTTGAGGCAATCAGCTTCGATCCCGCTCCCGCAGGCGCGTCGGCGCAGCTCGTCGTCGAGGGCGAGACGATCACCGTCCCGCTCGAAGGCGTAATCGACATCGCCGCCGAACGCGACCGCCTGACCAAGGCGCTCGCCGCCGCGGCGAAGGAACGCGACGGCCTCGCCGGCCGCCTGAACAACCCGTCGTTCGTCGAACGCGCCAAGCCCGAAGCGGTCGAGAAAGCCCGCGCCGACCATGCTGCCAAGGAAGCAGAGGCCGACCGCCTGACCGCCGCACTGGCGCGACTGGGGTGATGCGCGGGTTGCAGCTTCTGGCAGTTGTCGCGGGGTTGTTTCTGACCGCTCCGCTCGCTGCCGGACAGACGACCCCTCACACACCCGCCGTAGGCAGTGCCGAGCGCACCGCCATATTGGCGGTGCTGCGTACGCACCCCGATATGCGCTTCACCTTTCGCCATTTGCGCGTCTGGAACGATGGTGGCCGCGCAATCGCTTACGCCGAAGGCGACAATGGCGTCATCGGCGGCTTCAAGATCATCCTGACCCGCGAAGGCGCCGCAGCGTGGAGCCTCGTCTGGGGCGAAGGCGATGGCGGCAGCAATAGCTGCGCCGTGGGCGCCCGCCACTATCGCTGGGCCATCGACCTGATCGCGTCCTATCACGCGCAGCCCGATGCGCTTTTCCCCGGCATCACCGCGCAAACGAGCGAATTGGAACAGATGGCCAAGGACGATCCCGACTCCGATTGCGTCGGCGATCTCGAAGGCGGCCCTGCGTGAGCGAAGAAATCCCCGTCACCCCCACGCCCGTCGCGGCGGCCGCGGATCCGGCCGCAAGCCCGGTTCCGCCCCGCCAAACCGCGCGCGGCGGCGGACGGATGGATCTGACCAGCGGGCCGATCACCAAGACGCTGATCCTCTTTGCGCTGCCGACGCTCGCGTCGAACATCCTGCAAACGCTGTCGGGGTCGGTGAACTCGATCTGGGTCGGGCAATTCCTCGGCGAAAGCGCGCTCGCGGCGACCGCCAATGCGAACATCATCATGTTCCTGATGTTCGGCGCCTTCTTCGGTTTCGGAATGGCGGCAACCGTATTGATCGGCCAGTCGATGGGCCGCGGCGACATCGACGCCGCACGCCGCGCGACCGGCGGCGTGATCGGCCTCGCGCTGATCTTCTCGGTCGTGATCGCGATCCTCGGCTGGTTCGCGTCGGATCGCATATTGCACTGGCTCGAAACGCCGCCCGAAGCCTTTGCGATGGCGCACGATTATGTGCGCGTCACCTTCCTCGCCGTCCCTGCCAGCATGCTCTCGGTCACGCTGATGATGGCATCGCGCGGCGCGGGCGACGCGGTGACGCCGCTCCGCTTCATGATTCTGGCGGTCGTTCTCGATATCCTGTTCAACCCCGTGCTGATCCTCGGCCTCGGCCCCTTCCCGCGGCTCGGCATCGCCGGCAGCGCGCTCGCCACGGCGATCGCAGGAACGATCAGCCTCGCGGGCATGATCGGCTGGTTCTACGCGAAGAACCACGTCCTTCGTCTGCGCGGCCACGAGCTTACCTATCTTTATCCCAAATGGAGCGAGCTCCGCTTCATCATCGGCCGCGGCCTGCCGATGGGGGCGCAAATGCTCGTCATCTCGGGCGCCGGGCTCGTCATGGTCGGCCTCGTCAACCGCGAGGGGCTCGTGACCGCCGCCGCCTATGGCGCAACGCTCCAGCTTTGGAACTATATCCAGATGCCCGCGCTTGCGGTCGGCGCCGCGGTCAGCTCGATGGCGGCGCAGAATATCGGCGCCGGGCGCTGGGATCGCGTTTCGTCGGTGACGAACAGCGGCATCGCGATCAACCTTGCGATGACCGGCGTGCTGATCGCACTCCTCCTCGCGTTCGACCGCGCCGCGCTCGCGCTATTCCTCGGCAGCGAAAGCCAGGCGATCGATGTCGCGCGCAATATCCAGCTGATCGCGACCTGGACCTTCCTGCCCTTCGGCACGACGATCGTGCTGATCAGCACGCTGCGCGCCAACGGCTCGGTCGTCCCGCCGCTCGTCATCCTGTTCCTGTCGATGTTCCCGATCCGCCTCGGCATCTATTATTTCGGCTATCCGGCGGTGGGCAGCGACATCCTCTGGTGGAGCTTTCCATTGTCCTCGCTCGCCTCGCTTGCGATGGCGTGGGCGATCTATCGACGCGGAAACTGGCGCCGTACCCTGCCCCAACCGACCGCCTGAGCCGCGCTCCGCTTTCGACCAAGACGCGCGCAGCTTCGACTGGCGGCCCGGCGCCCGCTAGCCATCGACCGCTATTTGCCGCTAAAGCATCGTCAATGAACATGACAAACCGCAAGGACGCGCTGCGTGATCAGCGCGCGAAAATGCTGGCGACGGACCCCGACTGGCGTGCCTCGGACGCTCGCGTCAATCCGCGCGTCGCGATCGGCTCGATCATCGCGATGTGGGTGATCTATTTCCTGATCACCACGGTCCTTGCGATGCTGACCGGCGCGCCCGAACAATGGACGTCGTCAGGGCGCCGCGCCGTCGTGGTGATCGCGGGCATTCTCTGCACCTTCGTCCTGTATCAGCTGCTCCAGCGCGCCCAGCCGCAAAGCTTCGGCGCCCGCCTTGCCGCGGCGATGGGGGCGGCGGTGCCGCTCGTCATCATCTATGCGACCGTCAATCTGCTCGTCTTCTATTACTGGTTCCCCGTGGCCGACAGCGCCAAGCTGATCGAGGAAATGCAGGGCAAATATCCGGGCGCGTGGGAAATGATGCTGATCCTCGACAGCTCTATCCGCTGGTATTTCTTCTTTGCCGTCTGGGCGGCGCTCTACGTCGCTTTCGGCTATGCCAACGAGATGCGTGCGGTCGAGCGGCGCGCCAATCATTTCCGCATCGAGGCGCAGACCGCCCAACTGCGCGCGCTGCATTACCAGGTCAATCCGCATTTCCTGTTCAACACGCTCAATTCGCTGTCGACCCTCGTGCTCAAGGGATCGAAGAGCGAGGCCGAGACGATGATCATGAACCTGTCGTCCTTCCTCCGCTCGAGCCTCGCGGTCGATCCCGAGCAGCTGGTGAGCCTCGACGAGGAGATCGCGCTCCAGCGCCTCTATCTCGATATCGAGCAAACCCGTTTCCCCGACCGCCTGCAGGTCGAGGTGTCGATGCCGAAGGAGCTGGAGAACGCCTGCGTCCCCGTGCTGATCCTGCAACCGATCATCGAAAATGCGATCAAATACGGCGTCGCGCCGAGCAAGGGAAAGATCGCGGTCCGCCTTACTGCCAGCGCCGAATATGGACTGCTGGTGCTGCGCATCGAGAATGATATCGATCCGAAGGCGCCAGCCCCCGCGTCGGGGACGGGGCTTGGGCTGGGCAATGTCCGCGAACGCCTGCTAACGCGCTATGGCCCCACCGCCGGGTGCGAATGGGGCCCTTCTGACAACGGCGGATTTGTCGTATCGCTTTGGTTGCCGCTGGCACGGGAGGCTTGCTGACATATGATCCAGACGCTTCGGACCCTGATCGTCGATGATGAACCGCTGGCGATCGAACGACTGCAGATCCTGACCGGCCAGCAGGACGGCGTCTCGCTTGTCGGTACCGCCAGCGACGGCGCTTCGGCGCTGCGCATGGTCGACGCGCTCGCGCCCGACCTCGTGCTCTGCGACATCGCGATGCCCGACCTCAACGGGCTGGAAGTCGCGGCGGCGATCGAGGGATTGGACAATCCGCCGGCGGTCGTCTTCGTCACCGCCTTCGACCGCTATGCCGTCGCGGCGTTCGATGTCGCGGCGGTCGATTATCTCCTCAAACCCGTGTCCCCCGAACGCCTCGCCCGCGCGCTATCACGTGTGCGCGAATGGCGCGCGACCGAACGCGCACCGGCACAAAAGAGCAAATGGATCAACGAATTCTGGGTCCAGAACCGCGGCGAGATGCTACGCATCGACGCGGGCCAGGTCGACCTGATCGAGGCCGAACGCGACTATATGCGCCTCCATGTAGGCGCGCGCAGCTGGCTGATCCACCAGACAATCAAATCATTGGAAGCGCGCATGAACCCCGACCAGTTCATGCGCATCCACCGGTCGAAGATGATCCGGCGCGAAGGCATTGTCGGGTTGAAGCATCATGGCGACGGCGCATGGAGCGTCGACCTTGGCGAAGGCGGCGTGCACCGCATCGGCCGCACCTATCTCCACGACGTCAAGGCGATCATGCACGCCTGAACGGAAAAGGCGGCCATGCCCGCCGGGGCATGACCGCCTTTGGTGGTCGGATCGGCGCGCCTTCAGGGAGCGGCGAAGATGACGATCCGGCCGCGATCGGCCAGCCGGGCGACATCGCCGTTGAACAAGCCGGCCAGTTTGACATCGGCATCGGCCAGCGTCGCTTGCTTGCAGCGTTGCGCAACCGTGCGTTCGGCCAGCGGCTGCCGGTAAAGCGCGCGACTGCCGCATACCTTTTGCACCGCCGTCCTGACCCGCGTGGTGAGCCGCTCGCGGCCATCGACACTTGCCAGGTTCAGGTCATGGTATCGCACGGTTACGCTACGTCGTTCGCCATTGTCCTCGGCCGCAGCCGGAACAGTCAGGCCAGCGAACGCTATCGGCGTCGCCAGCAGGATGTAGGAAATTTTCGCCATGGGGGAGTCCTCTCTTGGGAGATGCGGGATACGAGAGATCCGGACCGGGGAGACCAGCGCTCCCGCATCCCGCAGCATTGGAATGCCCCAGGCAGCGCCCGACATCACGCGCGGTTCGACCGGCTCCGACACCAGGTCGACTGGACGGACGAAAGGCGTTGATCCATCGACGAATGGACGACCGGAGGTAATATCGTGACTCCCGGCTTGCATCCGGCACACGCTCATGACCAAATCTGCCGATGGCGAGGAAATTATCTGTCGTCGCGAGTCGCGACGCGGGCGTGTGGCTGTTCCGCTTGTCGGTGCTGGCATTCGCCGGCGTCACCGGCGGGATTCTGCTAGGCGAGATGGCGGCCGGAACGCGATTGGGTAACCGAGCCGGCGAGCCCGCGTCCTATTCGCACCTCAGCGCCAACCCGGACGCGCTGGTGCCACAAGGCGGCGAGGCTGCGCCGTGCCCCGGCTGTGCCAACAGCTACGGCGTCGCGCTAAGGCTGCGCGCGCATCGCGACGAGCGGATGGGCGACGAATTTCGAAACCTGGGGGCGGTCGACGTCGATCCGCCGATATTGGCCGATGCCGACGACGATTATCGCTATGGCGGACGCTTTGCCGACCCGGAGCCGGGCGCAGCCGTAGCCAGCGAAGGCCCGGACGCGATTATGTCGGCGAGCGATTCCTCACTCTCCGACAAAATCACGCCGGTGCCGGCCGAATATTGACGCCTTAGTGCGGCGGCTTTGCCGGTGCAGCGCAGCGGGTCGCGTCGCCGGCTTTGCAGGCGGCGACATCGGCTTCCCACGTCATACGTTCTTCGGCCGACATCGCGGCGACGCGCGCCTTCTCGGCCTCATAGGCCGCGGTTTCCTCGGTGAATACGGTCTGGTCGTGCGCCACCTGCTGCTGCGCGGCAGACACTTCCTGCGCATAGGTCGTGTTGTCGGCCTTGGCGCGCGACGCCTGTTCGGCGTTGAGCCGCGCCGTGTTCGATCGTTCTTCAGGCGTCGTGCCATCCTTGGCGGGTTTCGCCGCCGTCGTCGTATCGGCGGGCGTCTGGAAGGCTGCGGCCTGACCCGAGGCGAGCAGCGCAAGCGCGGCGGTGGCCGCCAAAATATTCCTGGTCATCGAAGCGTCTCCTTCAATCGATTGGTCTGCCGGTCCAACGCTTTGCCCGGTAGCCCGTTCCCGTCGGCGAATTGACCTCTTCAAACGCAAGCGCCATGCTGGACGCCCTCTTCATGTCCGATCGGCCGATCATTTGCCAGCATCACCGAAGCATCCGCTCAATCGCCCGGTATTCTTCACGCCGCTTGCGGTGCTTCTCGCCGCCGTCATTCTCAGCCTGTGGCAGGGCGCCGCGGTGGTCGCGGCCGAAACCGCGATCAACGACTGGATTTTGCGCAATTTCTCGCCGCTCTTCGCTTGGGCGGGGATCGGCTTTCTCGCGCTTCTGGCAGCCATTGCGGTTTCGCCGCTCGGTGGGCGGATCATCGGCGGACCGGAGGCGAAGCCGATACTGACGCGCTGGCGCTGGTTCGCAGTCACGCTCTGCACAACGATTGCCACCGGCATCCTCTTTTGGGGCGCCGCCGAGCCGCTTTTCCACCTCAATGACCCGCCCGCGATGCTCGGGCTGGAACCGGGCAGCGATGCGGCGGCGACCTTCGCGATGTCGACGATGTTCCTGCATTGGACGCTAACGCCCTATGCCATCTACACCGTGGCGGGGCTCGCCTTTGCGCTCGTCTATTACAACCGCCGCGAACCGTTCAGCCTGTCGTCGCTCTTCGTTCCCCTCATCGGCCAGCGCGCGCATGGTCCGGTCGGCACGGGGATCGACATCATCTGCCTCTACGCGCTTGTCGCCGGCATGGCGGCGTCGCTCGGCGCGGGTCTGCTCGCGCTGGCGGGCGGGATCGAGGGGATCGGCGGCTTTGACGGCGGAACCGCGCTGCGATGGGGAATTGCTGCAGCAATCGTCGGGAGTTTTCTGATTTCCGCCGCGACGGGCTTGCAAAAGGGTATCGCGGGCCTTTCGGTGCTCAACACCTGGCTGTTCTTCGCGATCATCGCCTTCGTTCTGATTGCGGGCCCGACTTCCGAAATGCTCGGCCTGTCGCTGCGCGGCACCGTCGATTATTTCCAGACCTTCCTCCCCCGCAACCTCGGCCTCGACGTCGATACGACGTGGCACCGGCAATGGACGATATTCAATTGGGCCAACTGGTTCGCTTGGGCACCCGTGACCGCGCTGTTCCTTGGCCGCCTCGCCGTCGGATACAGCGTCCGCGCCTTCATCATGTACAACCTCATCCTGCCGTCGCTGTTCGGCGCGGTGTGGATGACGGCGATCGCCGGCGCGACGATCGCATTCGATCAGCAAAGCGGCGCCAGCCTTTACGCCGTGCTGACCGCGCAAGGCCCCGACCCGGTATTGTTCCGACTGTTCAGCGCGCTCGGCGGCGGCCCGTTCGTTGCCGGGATCGTGCTGTTCGCGATCTTTCTTTCTTACGTCGCCGGCGCCGACGCCAATGTCTCTGCGATGAGCGCACTATCGACACGTGGTATCACCCCCGACGCCCCCGAGGCGCCGCTGTGGGTGCAGGCGGTGTGGGGCATCACCGTCGGTCTCGTCGCGATCGTGCTCGTCGCGGGCGGCGGCATTGACGGTATCCGTATGATGTCGGTGCTCGGCGGCTTCCCCGCGCTGTTCGTCATCGTCGGCGCGGCGCTGTCGCTCGCCGTGATGGCGGTACGGGGACGGCACGAAGCCGCCCCCGCCCAATCCTGAGAAAGGGGTCTCAGGACTACCAGATCCGAGTGCGCTCCTCGGGCTTCAGATAATATTTGGCGCCCGCGGCGACGCTGAACGCCTTGTACCACGCATCGACGTTGCGCACAGGTCCGATAATGCGCCAGCGCGCCGGGCTGTGCGGATCGCTCGCGACCTGCTGTTTGATCGCATCTTCGCGCTGCTTCGTCCGCCACGCCTGCGCGAAGGCGAGGAAGAAGCGTTGATCGCCGGTCAGCCCGTCGATCACCGGCGCGGGCTTCCCCCCGAGCGACCGGCGATAGGCGTCATAGGCGACCTCCAAGCCGGCCAGATCGGCGATATTCTCGCCCATCGTCAGGTCGGGGTTGATGAACGATCCGGGCGCAGCCTCATAGGTCGCATATTGCGCGCCGAACGCCTTGGCCTGCGCGTCGAAGCGCGCGGCATCCTCGGGCGTCCACCAGTCGCGCACCGCGCCCTCGGCATCGATCTTGCGGCCCTGATCGTCGAAGCCGTGCGTGATTTCGTGACCGATCACCGCGCCGATCGCACCGTAATTCACCGCATCGTCGACGCTCTCGCTGAAATAGGGCGCCTGCAGGATTCCGGCCGGGAACACGATCTTGTTCTCAAGCCCGCCGTTATACGCATTAACCTCCTGCGGGTTCATCGACCATTTCTTGCGATCGACCGGCTTGTTGAGGTCCGACAGCGCATAGGCATATTCGAACGCCGCGCTGCGCTTCACATTGCCGTACAGGTCGGCGGGATCGATCTTCAGCCCCGAATAGTCGCGCCATTTGTCGGGATAGCCGACCATGACGTCCATCTTCGCGAGCTTGGCCAGCGCCGCCTCCTTCGTCGCGGGTGCCATCCAGCTGTTGTTCCGGATGCGGTCGCCCATCGCGAGTTTCAGGTTGGTGACCAGCACCTCCATCTTCGCCTTCGCGCTCGCAGGGAAATATTGCTTTGAATAGGTCTCGCCAACGAGTTCGCCGAGGCTGCCGTCGACGAGCGTCAGGCCGCGTTTCCAGCGCGGGCGCAACTCGCCGACCCCGCTCAGCGCCTTGGTATATTCGAAGCGGCTGTCGACGAACGCCTTCGACAGATAGGGCGCGGCATTGTCGGCGACGTGAAACTGCTGCCACAGTTTGATCGTGTCGAGCGGCGTCTTCGCATAAAGCGCGGCGATATCACGCACCGCAGTCTTCTCATTGACGATGATGCGTTTCTGCGGCGCGATTCCCGAACCCGCGAACCACGCGTTCCAGTCGAGCCCGGGCGCGTAGGCGGCCAGTTCTTCCGCCGACATCGGGTTGTTGATCTTGCCGATGTCGCGGCGGTCAGCGATCGCCCAGCTGACCTTCGCGATCTCGGTCTCGAACGCCATGATCGCATCGGCCGCCTTTTCGGGATCGGCATTGCCCGCCATCTTCATCGTCCGCGCGATATAGGCGCGGTACGCGTCGCGCTGCGCCTTGAAGCTGTCGTTCAGATAATAGTCGCGCTCGGGCAGGCCGATCCCCGCCTGCCCCAGCCAAAGCACGTTGACGGTCGGATCGGCGGTGTCGGCATAAGGCCCGCCGCTGACTATCGTCGAACCGAACGTGCCCTGCGTGCCGCCCATAAAGCGCGCCATTTCGCTCTTGTCCTTGATCGCCGCGACCGCGGCTAGGTCGGCGATCAGCGGCTTGGCGGCGAGCCCTTCGACGCGCGCCTCGTCCATGAAGCTTTGATAGAGCCCGCCGACCTGGCTTGCCGCGGACGCCCCAGCGACAACTGCGCGCAGTTGGCGCTGGGTCAGGTTATACACGTCATAATCGACCCCGGCCGACGCCTGATCCGAAGGAATCTCGGTGCGCGCGAGCCAGCCGCCATTGGCATAGCGATCGAAGTCGTCGCCCGGCTTCACCGACGGATCGCGCGCGTCGAGGTCGACGCCCCATTTTCCGAATGACAGCGCTTTCAGCGATCCCTCCGACAAAGCATCTCCCTCGTCGGCAGCCTTCGCTACGAGCGCCGCATCGCTTCCCACCTCGCTCGCCATCGCCGGTGCAGCGGCCAGCGCAGCGGCGATCGCCAGCCCGGCTGCGCTCGAAAAAAAGCTCTTCATTTCCCCAGTCTCCCAATTGCCCGCACCGTCGGGTCGAGACGGCGCACATAGTCATTCTTGTCCGCTTGTGACGCCAAGCGGTCAAGCGAGCCGCACGACGCTTGGTCGAAGCCTTTGGGATGTTGGTGGAAAGGCTAGTCGGCGCACGCGCATTGCGGCGCGGCCCGGGGCACCCTATCTATGGCCCAACCGCGCAAAACCGCACTTGCGCCCCTAGAACAAATCTGGAACATACTTCTCCCATGAGTCTCACCCACATTAAAGTGCGCGGCGCGCGCGAGCATAATCTCAAGGGCGTCGACGTCGACCTGCCGCGCGATGCGCTGATCGTCATCACCGGCCTGTCGGGCAGCGGCAAATCGTCGCTGGCGTTCGACACCATCTATGCCGAGGGCCAGCGGCGCTATGTCGAGAGCCTCTCGGCCTACGCGCGTCAGTTCCTCGAAATGATGCAAAAGCCCGACGTCGAGCATATCGACGGACTGTCGCCGGCGATCAGCATCGAGCAGAAGACGACGAGCCGGAACCCGCGTTCGACCGTCGCGACCGTCACGGAAATCTACGACTATATGCGCCTGCTGTGGGCGCGCGTCGGCATTCCCTATTCGCCGACGACCGGCGAGCCGATCAGCGCGCAGACGGTCACCGACATGGTCGACCGCGTGATGGAACTGCCCGAAGGGACGCGCGCCTATCTTCTCGCGCCCGTCGTGCGCGGCCGCAAGGGCGAGTATAAGAAGGAACTCGCGCAGTGGCAGAAGGACGGCTTCACGCGCGTCCGCATCGACGGCGAATTCTACGAGATCGGCGAAGCGCCTACGCTCGACAAGAAATACAAGCATGACATCGAAGTCGTCGTCGACCGCATCGCGGTGCGCGAAGGACTCGGCACGCGGCTCGCCGACAGCTTCGAGACCGCGCTCAAGCTCGCCGAAGGGCTCGCCTATGTCGACCTCGCCGACGGCCCCGTTCCCGGCCGTGAGGAAGAGGACACCGGCGGCGCGATGAAGGGCGCGGGCATCCCCGCGAACCGGCTGATCTTCAGCGAGAAATTCGCCTGCCCCGTCTCGGGCTTCACGATCGCCGAGATCGAACCGCGGCTGTTCAGCTTCAACGCGCCGCAGGGCGCGTGCCCGGCGTGCGACGGGCTCGGCGAGCGGCAGGAGTTCGACCCCGACCTCGTCGTTCCCAATCATGCGCTCAGCCTTAAAAAGGGCGCGGTGGTGCCGTGGGCGAAATCGAACCCGCCCTCGCCTTATTATATGCAGGTGCTCGAAAGCCTTGGCAAAGCCTATGGCTTCGACCTCACCACGCCTTGGCAGGACCTGCCGGGCGAGGTGCAGCTGATCATCCTCTATGGCAGCGGGGGGAAGCCTGTTGAGCTTACCTTCAAGGATGGCAAACGCAGTTACACGACGCACAAGGCGTTCGAGGGGGTGATCGGCAACCTCAACCGCCGCCTGCTCCAGACCGAAAGCGCGTGGATGCGCGAGGAGCTGAGCAAATATCAGGCGCCGCATCCGTGCGAGACGTGCCACGGCGCGCGGCTCCGCCCCGAACCGCTCGCGGTGAAGATCGCGGGTGAGGATATCAGCATGTCGGCGCAGCGCTCGGTCGCCGACGCGCTCGGCTGGTTCAGCACGCTCGACGCGAAGCTCAACCCCACGCAGCAGCAGATCGCCAAGGCGATCCTGAAAGAGATCAACGAGCGCCTCGGCTTCCTCAACAATGTCGGGCTCGATTACCTCAACCTCAACCGCACCAGCGGCACACTCAGCGGCGGCGAGAGCCAGCGCATCCGCCTCGCCTCGCAGATCGGTTCGGGGCTGTCGGGCGTGCTCTACGTCCTCGACGAACCGAGCATCGGCCTGCATCAGCGCGACAACGACCGGCTGCTCGCGACGCTGAAGCGCCTCCGCGATCTCGGCAACACCGTGATCGTCGTCGAACATGACGAGGATGCGATCCGCCACGCCGATTATGTCGTCGACATGGGCCCCGGCGCGGGGCTGCACGGCGGCGAGATCGTTGCCGAGGGCACGCTCGACGAAGTGCTCGCGAACAGCAAGAGCCTGACCGCAGCCTACCTCACCGGAGCGAAGAAGATCGAGGTGCCGAAGCATCGCCGCAAGGGCAATGGCTTCGACCTCGTGCTCAAGGGCGCGCGTGCGAACAATCTCCAGAATGTCACCGCGAAGATCCCGCTCGGCACCTTCACCTGCGTCACCGGCCTGTCGGGCAGCGGCAAGTCGAGCCTGATCATCGACACGCTTTATGCCAGCGCGGCGCGCGTGCTCAACGGCGCGCGGATGATCGCGGGGCCGCACGACAGCCTGAAGGGGCTGGAGCATTGCGACAAGGTGATCGACATCGACCAGTCGCCGATCGGCCGCACCCCGCGCTCGAACCCCGCCACTTACACCGGCGCCTTCACTATCATCCGCGACTGGTTCGCGGGGCTTCCCGAAAGCCAGGCGCGCGGCTACAAGCCCGGGCGCTTCAGCTTCAACGTCAAGGGCGGGCGCTGTGAGACCTGCACCGGCGATGGGCTCATCAAGATCGAGATGCACTTCCTGCCCGACGTCTATGTGACGTGCGAGACGTGCCACGGCAAACGCTACAACCGCGAAACGCTCGAGGTGAAGTTCAAGGGCCACAGCATCGCCGACGTGCTCGACATGACGGTCGAGGATGCGGCCGAGTTCTTCAAGGCGGTGCCGTCGATCCGCGAGAAGATGGCGATGCTCGTCCGCGTCGGCCTTGGCTATATCAAGGTCGGGCAGCAGGCGACGACGCTGTCGGGAGGCGAGGCGCAGCGCGTCAAGCTGGCCAAGGAATTGTCGCGCCGCTCGACCGGACAGACGCTCTACATCCTCGACGAGCCGACCACCGGCCTCCATTTCGAAGACGTCCGCAAGCTGCTCGAAGTGCTGCAGGCACTCGTCGATCAGGGCAACAGCGTCGTGGTGATCGAGCATAATCTCGATGTCATCAAGACCGCCGATTATATCCTCGACCTCGGGCCCGAAGGCGGGGTCAAGGGCGGCGAAATCGTCGCCGCGGGCACCCCCGAGCAAGTGGTGAAGGAGAAGCGCAGCTTCACCGGTCAGTATCTGGCGCCATTGTTGAAGTAATTGCACCGCCCCCTATTGCGGCCCCGATTGACAAGGCACTGACAGCCTTGCAAGTAACGTTCGGCCGCACTCTGCGGCTTGGGGGAAAATGGATGAATTACCTGAGGGGCGCGTCCGCTTTTGCGGTCTCTTTTGCTATGCTTTCGATATCGGTTCAGGCGCAGGAAGCCGCGGCACCCGCCGCCGCGACCGAACCCGCGGCCGAAACCGCCGCCGCACCCGCTGCGGTCCCGGCCGTCGTCGCCGCGCCTGCCGTTGCCGTCGCGGCGCGGGCACCCAGCCTGTCGCTGCCGTCCTATACCGAAGTGATCCTGACGCCCGATGCCGAAGCGAACAGCAAGAAATTGCGCGAGGGGCACACGATCCCGATGCACACCGTCTTCGACGTCATGCACAATGGCGTCGTCGTGATCCCGAAGGGCACGCGCGGCATGGGCACGGTCACCTGGCGCACCGGCAAGGGCGCGTTCGGCAAGTCGGCGAAGATGGAGATCACCTTCAACGAACTGACGCTGCCGAACGGCCACCGCCTGCCGCTGACGGGCATGCACCGGCAGGAAGGCCAGGGCAACACCGGCGCCGCAGTCGGCGCGGCAATCGCGGTCGGCGTGTTCGGGGCCTTCGTCACCGGCAAGTCGGCGATCATCCCGAACGGCCAGCATCTGATCGCGCGGACGAACGAAACGCTGGCCTATGCCATCCCGGCGGGCGCGGTGATCGTCCCGACCGCGCAGTTGGCCCCCGCGGCCGGCGTTGCGGTGATCACGCCGGCAGCCGCGGCGGCTCCGGCCGCCGAAACCGCTCCCGCAGCTCCCGCAGCAGCGGCCGAGCCGGTCGCGACCACGACGCCGACCGAAGGCTGAAAAGCATCGATCCCCTCCCGTTCGCGGGAGGGGGTTTGGTCAACATTGGATGGCTGAACAAAACACTCGTCACCCCGGACCTGATCTGGGGTCAATCGCCTTCAAAAGAAAGCTGGACCCCGGATCAGGTCCGGAGTGACGAAATGAGGGGGACGCGCCCTACCCCATCAGCTTCGCGGTGATATCCTCGGCGGCATAGATGCGGATCACCGGCGGCTGCGGCGACAGTGCGCGCATTTCCGCGACGAAGGCGGCGGAGGCGGGCACCGCGAAATGGGCGCGCACCGCGTCGATGCTCTCCCACTCCTCGACGAACATCAGCCGGTCGGGGTTTTCGACATCGATATGGCAATTATGCGCCAGACACCCCGCCTCGGAGCGCGACCGCGCGCTATGCTCGGCGCAGAGCGTGATCATGTGCTCGCGATGCTCGGGGGTGAGGATGACGTGGCCGGTGATGAGGATCATGTCGCGAAGCTCCGAAGCGTTTGACAAAATCGCAAAATATACGACGTTAGGATTTCGAAATGCACATAAACATTCGCGAGGTAAAGATGTCGTCGATCGAAGTAGCTGCATCGAATTCAAAACCTACTAGGTTGCGCGTAGAATCTTTAGAAATTCGACGAAATTCCGCAAAGGGCGAAGCGCTATCCTTCAAGCCATCTCGAATAACTGCTTTTATAGGACCAAACAATGGAGGAAAAACTCGAACCTTAAAGGAAGGAAGATCCGAATTTACTGGAGAAGACTATAATAAAAATAATATTTTTATTGAAAAATGCGATGTTTCCGGGATACTTTCTGACGAAGTAGAATCAAGAGCGGAAATTATTAGTATAAATGGCATAGAAATAGACGATATTAACCGTAAAATATTTAGCATACCAAATAGGTCGGAAAAAAGATCAATTGTTGTTTCTGATTTAAAAGATTATATTGAAAATCAAAACTCCGAATATGTCTACAAAAGAGTTAGAGACAGTCTTTACAAATACTTTGTCTTAGACTTAAATGGAAGCAATAGGCTATCGATATTAGATGAATCACTGTCTCAAGATATTAAACTTCCCCCTCGCAGCTTGGCAGCAAAGTTCTTCAATGACAGGGTATTGTCAGATAAAATCTCTCAATTATGCTTCGAATCTTTTGGATTCTACTTTCTCGTAGATCCTACCGATTTAGGAAAATTTAGATTTGTAGGATCGATTGAAAAACCAGAAGAAAAATTTAAAAAATCTCTCGAATCAGACGCTGTGGATTTTTTAAGAAATGCTTTTCTATGACAAGTAGAAGCGATGGAACGAGAGCATTTCTTGGAATTTTTGCGGAGATTATTGCAGGATCAGCTGAGATAATTTTTTTAGATGAACCAGAAGCCTTCCTGCACCCGTCATTGTCAAGAAGGTTAGCGCAAGAAATTACTAGCAATGCTGACAAGAGCAAACAAATATTTGTTGCCACTCACAGCGCCAACTTTCTTTCCGGCCTGCTTTCGACGACGGAAGACGTGAACATAGTACGCCTTTCTCAGTTCGGCGAAACGAGAGATGCTCGTCTGCTACCCAAAGAAGATATTCAGGAGATGATGCGCGATCCATTGCTGCGATCTGCGGGCGTCCTCGAAGCGCTTTTCCATTCCGGCTGCTTGGTGGTCGAAGGGGATGCTGATCTCGCGTTCTATCGCGAGATAAACGATCGCTTACACCGATTTGGAAGCGAGCATATCCGCGACGGAGCCTTCATTTGCTCGCACAGCAAACAATCTGCCCATCGCATGGTCAATCCTCTGAGAGCAGTAGGAATTCCGACTGCATGTATATTTGACATCGATTGGATAAAAGAAGATGGTACTGTTGCAGCTAATTATTTTAAGTCTATAGGGTTGCCCGAAAAGACCGCCGAATCCATGAAACTAGAACGACGAGCAGATCGGACGATGCTCGAAAATAAGAACATCGAATACAAGCGGAATGGTGGCCTAGAATTGCTGTCAGGATCGGACCTCGATACCGCCAACATGTTTTTCGATAGATGCGAAGAATTCGGGCTGTTCACTGTTAGATCGGGAGAATTGGAAAGTTGGCTCCCTCACCTGAATGTTTTGCGGAACAAACAAAATTGGATACCCCGTGTCTTTGACGCGATGGGAAGCGATCCGACAAAATCAGGATATGTCAAACCATCAGAACACGAAGACGTCTGGGCATTTTTGAGGCGGGTAGCAAACTGGCTGAGCAATCCAAAGCGGAAAGGCATGCAGTCATGAGTCATTCCAAATGACACTTATATGACATTCTCTGTCACATACACGTCACACAACGCGCCCAAATGGCCCTCAGCGAGTCGCCGCGGGGGTGGTGGCTTGGATCGGTAACGACCCCCACCACAGGATCATCCCATGCTGCAGAAATTCGCTCCCAAGGTTCTGGGCCTCGCTGGCGCCGCGACGTGCGCGCTGGCGCTTTCCGCGTGTCAGGATCAGGCGTCTTCGGGCGGCGGCGCGCGCGATTATATCAGCGCGGTCGGTTCCTCGACCGTTTATCCCTTTGCCACCGCGGTCGGCGAGAAGTTCGCCGAAGCGACGGGCAACAAGACCCCGAAGATCGACAGCACGGGCACCGGCGGCGGCTTTGAGCGTTTCTGCTCGGGCGTCGGCGGCGACACCCCCGACATCGCGAACGCATCGCGCCGCATCAAGAAGAAGGAATTCGACACCTGCGCCGCGAACGGCGTCAAGGACATCGTCGAAATCCAGGTCGGCATCGACGGCATCGCGCTGGGCGAAGCGCAGCGCGGCCCCGGCTTCAAGCTGTCGGAAGAAGATGTTTACAAGGCGCTCGCCGCCAACCCTTATGGCAAGCCGAATACCGCCAAGACGTGGAAGGACGTGAACCCCGCCCTCCCCGCGGTCGCGATCTCGGTCTTTGGCCCGCCGTCGACCAGCGGCACGTACGACGCGTTCAAGGAGCTGATCCTCGGCAAGGGCTGCGACGCCAATGCGGAGATGAAGGCGCTGAAGGACAGCGACAAGGAAAAGCATGAGGCGACCTGCACCACGCTGCGCGGCGCGCCTTATTATGTCGAGCAGGGCGAGAATGATAACCTGATCATCTCGAAGCTCGACAAGAACCCGACGAGCCTCGGCATCTTTGGCTTCAGCTATCTCGATGCCAACAAGGACAAGATCAAGGCGGTCCCGGTTCAGGGCGTCGCCCCGACCTATGCCGCGATCGCCGACGGCAGCTATCCCGGTTCGCGTCCGCTCTTCATCTATGTGAAGAAGGCGCATGTCGGCGTCGTCCCCGGCCTCGCCGAATATGTCGCCGAGTTCCTGAAGGGCGCGGGCGAAGGCGGTTATCTGAACGCCAAGGGCCTGATCGTGTCGCCGAAGGCGATCGCCGATCTCGCGGCGTCGAACGGCAAGGCGATGACCGCGCTGAACGGCGCCGAGCTCAAGTAAGTTTCCTCCCGCTGGTGGCCGGGCGGGTTCGCCCGGACCGGCCACCGTCTTTTTACGGATCGTCATTGCGAGGAGCGCAGCGACGCGGCAATCCAGAGTTTGCGTAAACCGCTCTGGATTGCTTCGCTTCGCTCGCAATGACGAAGGTTTTGACCGGATGAAGATCAAGTGACCTTCAACGCCGCCGCCCTTTTGCTTTTGATAGCGGGTCTCGCGCTGATCGGCTGGCTGGCCGGTCGCGCGCGGTCGAACCTGCTTGCCGGCCGTGCGGGCGAAAAGCTGCATTCGCGCCCGCAATATCATGGCTGGTACGTCGCGCTGTGGCTGTTCGCCCCCGCCGCGCTGTTCCTTGCGGTGTGGGCGAGCGTATCGCCCGCGCTGATCACCAACCAGGTGCTCGCGACCGACGCCGCGCAGAGCCTGCCGTCGTTCGGCTTCGAGCGCGGTGCGATCCTGTCGGACGCGCGCAGCGTCGCCGAGGGCAAGCAGGCCGCGGTACGGCTGCCCGCCGCGGCGCCGCTGGTGAAGCCTTACGCCGACGCGAGCCAGAAATATGCGTGGATCGGCATCGCCGCGATGCTCGCGCTGGCGCTCGCGGGCGGGCTCTATGCCTTCACGCGGATCAAACCCGAGTTCCGGGCGCGCACGCGCGTCGAAAAGATCGTGATGCTGTTCCTGCTGCTCGCATCGCTGGTCGCGATCCTCACGACCTTCGGCATCGTGCTCTCGCTGCTCTTTGAATCGATCCGCTTCTTCCGCCTCGTCTCGCCCGCCGAACTGCTGTTCGGCACCGAATGGGCGCCCACCAGTGGCGCGCCGCAGCCCGATACGTTCGGCGGCATTCCGCTCTTCTGGGGCACGATTTTGATCGGCGCGATCATCGCGATGATCGTCGCCATTCCCATCGGCATGATGACCGCGGTCTACCTCACCCAATATGCCGCGCCGACGGTGCGCAAATGGGTGAAGCCGTTGCTCGAGATCCTCGCGGGCGTGCCGACGGTCGTCTACGGCTATTTCGCCGCACTGACCGTCGCGCCTGCCCTGCGCGAGTTCGCGGTGATGCTCGGTATTCCCAACGCCTCGACCGAAAGCGCGCTCGCCGCGGGTATCGTGATGGGCGTGATGATCATCCCGTTCGTCTCCTCGATGGCCGATGACAGCATCAACGCGGTGCCGCAGGCGATGCGCGACGGGTCGCTGGCACTCGGCGCGACGCCGAACGAGACGATCCGTCAGGTGCTGATCCCCGCCGCGCTCCCGGGCGTGATGGGCGGCATATTGCTCGCGGTCAGCCGCGCGATCGGCGAGACGATGATCGTGGTGATGGCCGCGGGCCTGTCGGCGAATATGACCGCCAACCCCTTTGCGAGCGTCACCACGGTGACGGCGCAGATCGTCAAGCTGCTCACCGGCGATCAGGAGTTCGACAGCGCGAAAACGCTCGCCGCCTTCGCGCTCGGCCTCGTCCTCTTCATCGTCACGCTGCTGCTCAACATCGTCGCGCTGCGGATCGTCAAAAAGTATCGTGAAGCTTATGAATAGGCAGACCGCCCCCACCGACTGGAAAGGCTCCGTGATGCAAACGCGCATCGCGAAGCGCTACGCCGCCGAACGCCGCTTCAAGCTGTTCGGGCTGGGCGCGGTGCTGCTCTCGGGCGCTTTCCTCGCTTTCCTGCTCTTCGTGATGGTCGGCAACGGCGCGCGCGGATTTATGTACACGCATGTCGCGGTGCCGGTCGATTTCAAGGCGATGCCGCTGACGATCGACACGTCGCGATTGGGTGACGCGGACGCCGACCAGGTGATCGCGAACGCCGGGCTGTCCGACATTGTCGCCTTTGCCGCCGATGAGGCGCTGGGCCCCGACGGGTCGAAGCTGATTTCCGAAAATGCCTGGAAAGAGGTGCGTTCGCAGATCAAGGACGATCCCGAATTGCTGAACGGCAAGACGGTGTTCGAACTGCCCGCCTCGTCCGAAGTCGACATCGCCGCCAAGGAAGGCGCCAAGGGCGCGCTCGGCGCGAAGGTCGATGCGCTGGAGAAGGACGGCAAGCTGTCGACCGGCATCCACTGGCCCTTCTTCAAGAATGCCGATGCCACCGATCCTGCGGTCGCGGGCATCTGGGGGGCGCTCAAGGGATCGGTGCTGACGATCTTCATCGCCTTCCTCATCGCTTTCCCGACCGGGGTGCTCGCGGCGCTCTATCTCGAAGAATATGCGCCGAAGAACCGCTGGACCGACCTGATCGAAGTGTCGATCAACAACCTCGCCGCGGTGCCGTCGATCATCTTCGGCCTGCTCGCGCTCGCGGTCTTCATCAACTGGTTCGGCCTCTGTCAGGCGAGCCCGCTCGTCGGCGGCCTGACGCTCGCGCTGATGACGATGCCGGTGATCGTGATCGCCAGCCGCAACGCGATCAAATCGGTGCCGCCGTCGATCCGCGACGCCGCTCTGGGTGTCGGCGCGAGCCCGGTGCAGGTGGTCTTCCACCATGTGCTGCCGCTCGCGCTGCCCGGCATCCTCACGGGCACGATCATCGGCATGGCGCGTGCGCTGGGCGAGACCGCGCCGTTGCTCCTCGTCGGGATGCGCGCCTTTATCGGCGACGTTCCGGGCGGCATCTGCTCGCCCTCGACCGTGCTGCCGATGCAGATCTTCCTCTGGTCGGACGAAGTCGACCGGGGCTTTGTCGAGAAAACCTCCGCCGCGATCATCGTGCTGCTTATCGTGCTGCTGTCGATGAACGCCTTTGCGATCTATCTTCGCAACAAATTCGAAAAACGCTGGTGACCCCATGACCCAAGACGATCTTACCATCGCCGACCCCAAGATGAAGGCGCATAGCGTCAACGTCTTTTATGGCGAGAAACAGGCGATCAACGACGTGTCGATCGACGTTGGCACCGACCTCGTCACCGCCTTCATCGGCCCGTCGGGCTGCGGCAAGTCGACCTTCCTGCGTTCGCTGAACCGCATGAACGACACGGTCGCGAGCGCCCGCGTCACCGGGCAGATCGAGCTGGACGGCGAGGATATCTATGCGCCGTCGATGGACGTTGTGCAGCTGCGCGCGCGTGTCGGCATGGTGTTCCAGAAACCGAACCCCTTCCCCAAGTCGATCTATGACAATGTCGGCTATGGCCCGCGCATCCACGGGCTCGCGCCGAACAAGGCCGACCTCGACGTCATCGTCGAACGCGCGCTGGTGCGCGCCGGCCTGTGGGACGAGGTCAAGGATCGCCTCCAGGAAAGCGGCACCGCGCTGTCGGGCGGCCAGCAGCAGCGGCTGTGCATCGCGCGCGCGATCGCGGTCGATCCCGAAGTCATCCTGATGGACGAGCCCTGCTCGGCGCTCGACCCGATCGCGACCGCGAAGATCGAGGAGCTGATCCACGAGCTGCGCGGCAAATATGCTATCGTGATCGTCACGCACAACATGCAGCAGGCGGCCCGCGTGTCGCAGCGCACCGCCTTTTTCCACCTCGGGACGTTGGTCGAATATGGGAAGACGACCGACATCTTCACCAACCCGAAGCAGGAACGGACCAAGGACTATATCACTGGCCGCTACGGTTAAGCCGCAGCCAAAAGGACAAGAGTGATGGCATTAACGAATGATCATACGGTCAAGGCCTTCGACGAGGATCTGAACCGCCTGCGCGGGCTGATCAGCGAAATGGGCGGCCGCGCCGAACAGGCGCTGCTCCAGGCGATGAGCGCGCTCAAGCAGGGCGACCTCGATCTTGCGGCACAGGTCGTGCGCGACGACAAGAAGATCGACGCACTCGAAGCCGAGGTCGAACAACTCGCGGTGCAGACGATCGCGCTGCGTGCGCCGATGGCCGACGATTTGCGCGAGATGATCGCGGCGCTCAAGATCGTGTCGGTCGTCGAGCGTATCGGTGACTATGGCAAGAATATCGCCAAGCGCGTCGCGCTGATGGACCAGACCCGCTCGATCGAGGCGATCCCGCTCTTGATGTCGATGTCGAACATCGTTGTCGAACTGATCCACGACGCGCTCGACAGCTTTGCGGCGCGCGACGCCGAACTCGCGGTGCGGGTGACGGTGCGCGACAAGAATGTCGACGATTTCTACAACAGTATCTTCCGCACGCTCGTCACCTTCATGATGGAAAATCCGAAATATATTTCGGAAAGCGCGCATCTGCTGTTCGTTGCCAAGAACCTCGAGCGCATGGGCGACCATGCGACGAACATCGCCGAGATGGTCTATTATGTCGTCACCGGCGAGCGGATGGAAGAACGCGAGCGCGGCGAACAGCCCGAAGACGGCGCCGCGGAACAGGAGCAAGGCTGATGCCGCAGCCCGACCTGCTGCTCATCGAAGATGACGAGGCAATCGCCGAGCTCATCGTCTGGCATTTCGCGCGCGAAGGCTTTTCGGTCCGCCAGACCCCCGACGGCGAGCAGGCGCTCGTCCTTGTCGAGGAACGCGTGCCCGATATCGTCCTGCTCGACTGGATGATCGAGAGCCTGCCCGGCATCGAGGTTTGCCGACGCCTCCGCCGCAACCCCAAATCGGCGAACGTCCCGATCATCATGCTTACCGCGCGCGGCGAGGAAGAGGACCGCATCCGCGGGCTTGAGACCGGCGCCGACGATTATGTCACCAAGCCGTTCAGCCCGCGCGAACTCGTCGCGCGCGTTTCGGCGGTGCTCCGCCGCCTGCGCCCCGCCCTCGCCGGCGAGATGCTGACCTATGCCGATATCGAGCTGGACTCGGTCGCGCACAAGGTCGTGCGCAACAGCCAGATCGTTGCGATGGGGCCGACCGAATTCCGCCTGCTGCGCCATTTCATGGAGCATCCGGGCCGCGTCTTCTCGCGCGGGCAATTGCTCGACAGCGTGTGGGGTCAGGACAGCGACATCGAACTGCGCACGGTGGACGTCCATATCCGCCGCCTGCGCAAAGCGATCAACCTGCCAGGGACGAGCGATATCATTCGCACCGTGCGGTCGGCTGGTTATGCGCTGGATGCGGGCAAGAGCGTCTGATTTAGAGGGCAGCAAGCGACCGACGGACGTTCCTAGCGGGCGCTCGACCAGGTTACGCGGTCGGCCGCAGGGTCATATCGCGCAATGGCGGAATCCCTCTGATTTTCAGGAGTGAGAATGACTTCCTGGGAGGTAGCACGCCCCATTTGCGTGAGAAACCGTTCGAGCAATTCGCCGTCAGCAGCAGAACGAACCTCTTGTGGATCGATATCCAATTCCACTTCGTCTGCTCCGAAGAAATGGCAATTCAGGCCCATTGTTCCCAGCCGATATGTTGCCAAGAATCCGTGGAATGGCCGGCGCTCGAAAATCTTTTGCAGATCGCTCGGTGGATCGGTTCGATCGCCATCGACCCAGAATTCCAGCAAATCGGGATCGGCTGTCAGCAATGACCAGACATTCTCCCACACCGAGAGCGACGCATTAAGAATGTAGATATCCCGTAATCCGCCGTCCGGCTCGAAATCCTGTGCGATACTTGACCATTCCATCGCCGCTGCATGCAACTTTCCAGTATCGGGTGCAATGTCCGCTCTCCACCCCAAAACGGACGTTCCAATAAATCAGAAATCCATCTGCGTCCGAAGCCCGAAGGTATCGGCCGTATAGCTGCGATCGCCCGTGATGGTCGCGACGCGTGCGTCGTCGATCCACAACTTGCCGTAATTGGCGGTGATACGGATATAATCGATCGGCGCCCAGACGATACCGATCAGCGCCGCCCTTTGCTGTCCGCCGACGATCCCGGCGTCGTTGAGGTCGAGATGGTCGTAGCGCGCATTGATCTCGATCGCGCCGATTCCGCCCGCGGTGATCGGCTTCGACGGCTTTAACCGATCGAACGCACCATCCTTATAACCGCGGCTGTCCCCCGGGGTCAGCGCCATGCCGACCTCCGCATAACCGCCGAAAAAGGTCGGGTCAGCGAGACCCGGGCGCTTCATCGTCTGCCAGAAGGCTTCGCCCGACACATGGAACGGCCCTGACAGCAACGCACCCTCCAGCCCATAGCCGCGCTCGCCCTTGGCGACGATATCGCCGGTGTCGATCAGGCGTACGTCGGTCGTGTGAACGAAAGGCCGGGCGCGATAGCGTGCCGTCGGCGACTGGTCATTGAAGTCGCGAATATGGGCCGATCCACCCAGATGCAGCTGGGTTTCGCCGAATTTGGGCATCCACACCAGTCGCCCGTCGGCGCTGATGCTGTTGTTTGCATCGTTCAAAAGATCGTTGGCATTGTCGCCAAACACGCCCGCCTGCGCGAGGATCTGCTTTCCCTTATATTGCGCGCCCAAGCCGACGCGGCGTTCAAAGCCAAAGGCCGGTACAAAGGCCGCGCGCTCGGTAAAGCTGGTGAACAAGTCGCTCGTTACATCTTCGAGCGAGGTGAAATGCCTTATGTGCCCCACGGTGACCGACAAGGGCCCTTGGCCATAGGTCAAATAGACGTCGGTCAGTTCGGCCGAGCCACCGGCGAAATCGGCTTCGACGCGGTACGAAAAGCCGCCCGGAATCTTGCCATCTACGCCCAAGAACACCCGCCGGATTTCCGTCGTCAAGCCGCCATGGGTATCCAGCACGCCGGCGGGCGCGTCTACGCTGGCCACGTCGAACTGCATCCGCCCGCGCGGCTTGAAGCTCCAGCCGTCGGCGGTCTTAATCTCGGGGGCGCCCTTCCAACTGATTTCGGTTGCCGGCTTCGCGGTCACCGCCTGGGCGGCGGGCGCGGTCGGTGCAGGCGGGGTCGCAGGCACGCCCGTCGCGGCATCGAGCCGCGCTTCCATCGCCTGAACCTGCGCCTTCATCGCAGCGAGCTCCGCACGCAGGGCAGCAGCCTCTTCGGCGGTCATCGCCTGGGCATGCGCGACGGTCGGCAGGCTGAGCATCGACGTTGCCAGCAAGACGGAAGTGATGACGTGGCGCATAGAGTTGCTCCGATGCGAATGGTGACAATCTGACGGCGCTGCTATGACGCTTGCATGACAGATGCACGTCATTTGCGTGACATTTTTGTTTCAGGCGTCATTTTTTCACCCTCTTGCCTGCCAAGCGCGAACGGCTAAGGACGTTCCAGTTTTTTCGGGCAACCTTTCTTTGAAGGCGGCCCCTTCCGGGAGACCATCATGACGATCAAATTTGACGGCCGCGTTGCTATCGTTACCGGCGCCGGCGGCGGCCTCGGCCGCGCCTATGCGCTCGAACTCGCGCGGCGCGGCGCCAAAGTGGTCGTCAACGACCTCGGCGGATCGCGCGACGGCACCGGCCATTCGGACGCCGCGCTGCAGGTCGTCGAGGAAATCCGGGCTGCGGGCGGCACCGCGATTTCGAACGGCGGCAGCGTCACCGAATATGAGCAGATGGTTGAAATGGTCGCCAAGGCGAAGGAAGAATGGGGCGGCGTCCACGTCCTGATCAACAACGCCGGCATCCTCCGCGACAAGAGCTTTGCCAAGATGGAGCCCGCCGATTTCGACCTGGTGCTGAAGGTGCATGTCAGCGGCAGCGCGAATGTCACCAAGGCGTGCTGGGACCTGATGCGCGAGCAGGCTTATGGCCGCATCCTGATGACCGCCTCGTCGACCGGCCTCTACGGCAATTTCGGCCAGGCGAACTATGGCGCGGCAAAGCTCGGCCTCGCGGGCCTGACCAAGACGCTGCACCTCGAGGGCGCGAAATATAACATCTGCTGCAACACGATCGCCCCGGTCGCGGGTACGCGCATGACCGAAGACATCTTCCCCGCCGAACTGTTCGAAAAGTTCACGCCGGAAAATGTCGTCCCCGCCGCACTCTATCTGGTGAGCGAAGATGCGCCGACCAACATGATCATCGGCGCAGGCGCGGGCGCCTATCACGCGGCCTATGTCACCATGACCCCCGGCGTCGCACTGCCCGATGGCGAGCGCACCCCCGAGGGTGTCGCCGCGGCGTGGGAAAAGATCATCGACCGCAATGGCGAAATCGTCCCGCAATCGGGCAGCGAACAGTCGATGAATGTCATGAAGGCATTGATGGCGCTGGGCTGATCCTGTTACATCTTTCCGCACAGGAGCGCCGGGGCGGCGTTCCTGTGCGGGGGGATGACATGGCGGAAATGAACCTCGGCGACGGTATCGACCTGCTTCAGCGGCGGGCGAAGATCGTCAAGGCGATGCTCGTCGGTGGCTGGCTGCTGCTCGTCCTGATGCTGATCGGCGAGATTGCCGAACTGCAGGGCCGGATCAACCTCGAAAGGGCTGTCGAGGTGACGAACCTCGCCGGCCTTTATGCCACGGTCATTCTTGCCAACTGGCTCTTGCTCATCGCCACCTATGTCGTATTCGGCATGTGGATCTATCGCGCGGCCGCCAATGTCGTCGCGGCGATGGTGCCAGGGTTCGACTATACTCCCGGCTGGGCGGTCGGCTGGTATTTCGTCCCGCTTGCCAATTTGTTCAAACCCTTTGGCGCGATGCGACAGATATGGAACGCCAGCCATAGCGGCGGAAGCGATCTGGATCGGGGCGAGCCCCTGCTCGTCTACTGGTGGGGAATATGGACCTTCACCGGCATTGCTTCTTATTTCGCTTTCCGGCTCAGCCTCAATCCCGAGAGCGCGGCCGAGGCGCGAAGCGCATTGGAAATCGAAACCCTCTCGTCGGTGCTGTCCCTCGCCTTGTATCCGCTCGCCTGGCTGCTCGTCGATCGCATCACGCGCGCGCAGCGCGACCGGCTGACGTCGGCGCAAATCTTCGCCTGACTTATCGTGTTGCATCACTAATACAGTTCTGCTAAAAGCGCTTTTGGGGCAAGGGGATCGGACAGAAGGACGACCCCGATGTATAGTGAAACCGACCTGCAAGCTGCGGTCGATGCAAAGGTACTGACGCCGGAGGCCGCATTGGCTTTCCGGTCGCATATCGCATCGGTGCGCGCCGCCCCCGGAGCGGATGAAGAATCATTCCGCCTTATCACCGGCTTCAACGATATTTTCGTCAGCATCGCGGCGGTGATCCTGCTCGTCGCGGTCGGCTGGATCGGCGCCTCGATCCATCCCGCGCTCGGCGGCGCTTTCGTCGCCGGCTCGGCGTGGTTCCTCGCCGAATATTTCACCCGCCAGCGCCGCATGGCCCTACCCAGCATCGTCCTCGTCCTCGCCTTTTCGGGCGGCGTGTTTGCGACGATGGTCGGCATCCTCGTCAAGCATGGCGAATCCATTTTCGGCAGTGATGTCGGCGAAACGACCGGCGCGATCCTGATCGGGTCGATGGCGCTGGTGACCGCAGCAGCGACTTGGCTCCACTGGAAGCGCTTCATGGTGCCGATCACAGTTGCCGCCGGGACCGCCGCGCTCGCCGCGACTGCTGTTGCACTCGTGCTCGCGATCACCGGCATGCCCAGCCCCGACGGCACGCTGCCGATGGCGCTCGTGCTGATCGCCGGGCTCGGCGTCTTTGCCCTCGCGATGTGGTGGGACCGCAGCGACCGGGTGCGCCAGACGCGCCGCAGCGATGTCGCCTTCTGGCTCCACCTGCTCGCCGCGCCGATGATCGCGCATCCGATCTTCCACCTGCTCGGCGTCACGCGCGGCGACGACATCGGCAGCGCTGCGGCGGTGATGGTGATCGGTGTCTATATATTGTTCGGGCTGATCGCGCTGGCGATCGACCGCCGCGCCCTGCTCGTCTCGGCGCTCGCCTATGTGCTGTTCGCGATGACCCAGCTGTTCAACACCTTTGGCGCGGTCGAACTCAATGTCGCGCTGACGGCGTTCGTGATCGGCTCGGCGCTGCTGCTGCTCTCGGCCTTCTGGCAGAATGCGCGGGCGGTGGTGGTCGGCTTCCTGCCCGACAATCTGGCGAACCAGCTGCCCGCGACGACCCGTACGGTCAGTCTCCAACCAGCTTCATAAGCTTGCGTTCGACGGGGGCGAGCACATTGGAAAGCTCGTCCCCGCGCTTCAAAATCGCCCCGGCTTCGGAGACAAGGGCCCACATGCCCTGCCGGCTCCGCAAGGCGGGGCGTTTTTCGATGCGATATTCGGGGCGCTCGGCGGCGCGGCGAAAGGCCGAGAAGATCGCGGCGTCGCGGTGGAAATCCATCGCATAATCGCGCCAGTGCCCCGCGGCGACCATGCGGCCGTAGAGATCGAGGATGCGCATGAGTTCGGGGCGCTCGAAACCGGTCTGCTGCGGTACCGTACGGCCTGCGAACGGCAGAGGGGTCACGGTTCCCATCAGGCGCTGGTCCGGCTCCCTTTGCGCCGCGGCGCCTGTTCCTCAGCGACTTCGCGTTCGTCGAGCAAGGCCTTCAGCTGCTTCTGCATCATATCGAGCTGGCATTGCAGCAGTTCGATCTTCTGCGTCGCCGGGTCGAAGGTTTCGCTGCACGGCGTGCCATAGGGCACGAACTCGCGCGCATATTCGGTCGCGTCGAGCAAGGTCGAGCGCGCCGGGATGCCGACCATCACGGCACCCTCCGGGACGTCCTTGGTCACCACGGCGTTCGCGCCGACGCGCGCGCGCGCATTGACGGTGACGGGGCCGAGGATCTGGGCGCCCGATCCGACGATGACGTCGTTGGCGAGCGTCGGGTGGCGCTTGCCGCCGATACCATTCGCGGGATCGGTGCCGCCAAGCGTCACGCCCTGATAGATCGAGACATTGTCACCGATCTCGGCGGTCTCGCCGATCACGACGCCGAAACCATGGTCGATGAACAGGTGGCGGCCGATCGTCGCACCCGGATGGATGTCGACCGCGGTCAGGAAGCGCGACAGATGATTGACGAAGCGCGCGAGAAAGAACAGCCGCGCCTCGAACAGCCAGTGCGCGATGCGGTGCATGCCGACGGCAACAAGCCCCGGATAGAGTAGAATTTCCCAGCGCGACCGCGGCGCAGGGTCGCGCGCCTTGATCGAATCGAGATAGGCGACCAGCCCGTTGAACATCGCATTGTCCCCTGCGACCCCGTTTGTTCTGGCGAAGATAGTTGTTTGGAGGCGCTATTTCCACCCCCGACGCGTTTTAATCGTCAGCGGCCGAAAAGGCCGATGCGCAGGAGGAGCAGGCCCTCGCTACGCAAGTGCCGTTCGCCGTCGCGGCTCGCGATCGCCGCGGCCCAGCGGTCGAGCATCAGGAGCGACCGGTTTCCGGCGAAAACCCGGCGCGGCGGCGCGGCAAGGCTCTTTGCTTGGCCGAGAAGATCGCGTGCCTCGCGCTCGCCGTCCTCGACCCCGGCGCCCCACAGGAGGCCCCACCGTTTTCCGCCGACGTCTTCGCCGCCCGACAGCTTGAAAAGCTCCCCGCCGAAGCTCTCGGACGCAGCCCGTCGTTCTTCATCTGTCTGGGCAAGCAGCATCGCTTCGGCGGCATCGACGAGCGCGTCGAGACCGCCCTGCCCCGCCCATGTCGCCTGAAGCTCGGCGAGCAGCGGCTCGCCCTTAGGCAACGCCGCGGGATCGCTCGCCACCAGCGCCACCATGTCGCGCCACCAGGCGAGCTTGATCTGCCCGATCAGCGGCTCGCGCGCATCGAGCAGCAGCTTGGTCAGCCGCGCCGCCAATCCCCAGAGCGCCGACATCGCGGCGCGCCGCGCGTGCGGTACGGAGACCAGCACGCGCGGATCGCGCATATCGGGATAGAAGCTCGTTTCGGGATCGCCGTTCATGCGCCGCGCGTATCACTGCACCATCGTCATTGCGAGCGAAGCGAAGCAATCCAGCGCGGCCTTACACCGCTCTGGATTGCTTCGTCGCTTCGCTCCTCGCAATGATGAGGGAGTTTAGGCGCGATTGCGGACTGCCTTTACGGCTGCCACGACGCGCGGCGTATCGATCAGCGCGGCCTTTTCGAGATTGTGCGCATAGGGAAGCGGCACATCCTCGTTGCACACGCGCATGACGGGCGCATCGAGATCGTCGAAGCCATGCTCCATCGCGACCATCGCGAGCTCGCTGGCGATCGAACAGACCGGCCAGCCTTCCTCGACGATGACGAGATGGTTCGTCTTCTTGAGGCTGGCGAGCACCGTCGCGGTGTCGAGCGGGCGGATCGTGCGAAGGTCGATAACCTCGGCGTCGATGCCCTCGGCCGCGAGCAGGTCGGCGGCTTCGAGCGCGAGCCCGACGCCGATCGAATAGCTGACGACGGTGACGTCGCTGCCCTGGCGCATGATCCGCGCCTTGCCGATCGGCAGGACGAAATCATCGACTTCGGGCACGTCGAAGCTGCGGCCATAGAGCAGCTCGTTTTCGAGGAAGACGACGGGGTCTTCGGTGCGGATCGCGGCCTTCATCAGCCCCTTGGCATCGGCGGCGTCATAGGGCGCGATCACGATCAGGCCGGGGACGCTCGCATACCAGGGCGCGAAGTTCTGACTGTGCTGCGCGCCGACGCGCGCCGCGGCGCCGTTCGGGCCGCGGAACACGATCGGGCAGCGCATCTGGCCGCCCGACATATAGTTGGTCTTCGCGGCCGAGTTGATGATGTGGTCGATCGCTTGCATCGCGAAGTTGAACGTCATGAACTCGATGATCGGACGCAGGCCGCCCATCGCGGCGCCCGCGCCGAGACCGGCAAAGCCATATTCGGTGATCGGCGTGTCGACGACGCGCTGCGCGCCGAATTCCTGGAGCAGGCCCTGCGTGACCTTGTACGCGCCCTGATATTCGGCGACTTCTTCACCCATCACGAACACGCGATCGTCTTTGCGCATTTCCTCGGCCATCGCGTCGCGCAGCGCTTCGCGGACCGTCAGGCGGACCATCGCGGTGCCTTCGGGAATTGCGGGGTCCGATGCGCGCTCGGCTGCGGCGGGAGCAGCGGCCGGGGCTGCTGCAGGTGCCGGAGCGGGAGCCGGAGCTTCTGCCTTGGGCTCGGGAGCAGCGGCGGGTGCAGGCGCAGCGGCCGGAGCAGCCGCTTCCTCACCCTCGCCCGTGATCGTCGCGATGACGGTGCCGACCTTCACATTGTCGGTGCCCTCGGCCACGAGGATCTGGCCGATCGTGCCTTCGTCGATCGCTTCGAATTCCATCGTCGCCTTATCGGTTTCGATCTCGGCGAGAATGTCGCCCGACTTGACCGCGTCGCCTTCCTTGACGAGCCACTTGGCGAGCGTGCCTTCTTCCATCGTCGGCGACAGTGCCGGCATTTTCAATTCGATGGCCATCTCAATATTGCTCCACCAGCACGTCGGTATAAAGTTCATGAAGTTCGGGTTCGGGGGCGCTTTCCGCAAAGTCGGCGGACTCGGCCACGATCGCGCGGATCTCCTTGTCGATTTCCTTGAACTTGTCTTCGGTGATGCCCGCATCGGTCATCAGCTTTTTCAGATGTTCGATCGAATCGCTCTTGTCGCGGACCGCCTGCACTTCCTCGCGGCTGCGATATTTGGCGGGGTCGGACATCGAGTGACCGCGATAGCGATAGGTCTTGAGTTCCATGAGCACCGGGCCCTTGCCCGCGCGCACCCATTCGAGCGCCGCCTCGGCCGCGCCGCGCACTGCGAGCACGTCCATGCCGTCGACCTGCATGCCGGGGATGCGGAAGCTTTCGCCGCGACGATAGAGCTGATCCTCGGCCGACGAGCGGTTGACCGACGTGCCCATCGCATATTGGTTGTTCTCGATCACGAAGATGATCGGCAGCTTCCACAGCTCGGCCATGTTGAAGCTTTCGTAGACCTGGCCCTGGTTCGACGCGCCGTCGCCGAAATAGGCCATCGCCACGCCGCCATCGCCGCGATATTTGTGCGCGAAGGCGAGTCCGGTGCCGAGCGATACCTGCGCGCCGACGATCCCGTGGCCGCCGTAAAATTTATGCTCGACGCTGAACATGTGCATCGAGCCGCCCTTGCCCTTCGAGATGCCGGCCTGGCGTCCCGTCAGTTCGGCCATGATGACCTTGGGGTCGATGCCGTAGGCAAGCATGTGGCCATGGTCGCGATAACCGGTGATCACGCTGTCCTTGTCGCCGTCGAGCGCCGACTGCAGGCCGACCGCGACGGCTTCCTGACCGATATAGAGGTGGCAGAAACCGCCGATCAGGCCGAGGCCGTAAAGCTGCCCCGCCTTCTCTTCGAAGCGGCGGATGAGCAGCATCTCGCGATAGAATTTTTCCAGCTCTTCGGGCGTCGCGTCATAGGGAACGGGATCGCGCGGTTGCTCGCGATTGCTCGCGGCCGCCGGAGTGGATGCAGTCTTTTTGGGCGCGGGGGAGGTTCGCGCAGGTGCTTTGGCCAAGACGGGTTCCTTTGCATTTAGCCGTTACGGCAAGCCGCCATATAGGAGAGCGGCGCCACACTTGGCAACGCCCACCATGGGAGGGGTCGGCATCTACGTACGTATGCAGCATGGGCGCAGCAAAGCCGCAGCGAAAGCTCAGGGCTTCGCGTTCGGTTCCATCGGAATGATCACCTCGTCGGGGTGATAGGCACCGAGCTTCTCGCGAACATATTCTTCAGCGAGATCAGGATCGACGCGGCGGCGGTCGAGCAGGTTGACGCGGTTCTGGAGCTCGGTCTGCTTCTTCGTCAATTCGCTAAGGATGACGCGCTGCTTCTCGACCGACTGGCCATAATCGCCCCAGGCGTACAGGCCGGTCGGACCGAAAATGATATAGCCGATCATCGCCAGCACCACCATCACCGCGATGGCGGGTCCGGCGGCCCGGTTCATCGATTTGCGGAATTTGTGGCGCTGCGTCATTCCGGCCCTTGAATCAGAGTTGATTCGTGGCGTCAAGGCATCAAGTCACAGTTTTCCGCAGCTTTGCGCTCAACCGAAAATCGACGCACCCGGGTAACGGGCCATGTCGCCCAACTCTTCCTCGATGCGGATCAGCTGGTTGTACTTCGCAAGCCGGTCCGAACGCGCGAGGCTGCCGGTCTTGATCTGGCCGCAGTTGGTCGCGACCGCGAGGTCGGCGATCGTCGAATCCTCGGTCTCGCCCGAACGGTGCGACATCACGGCGGTGTAGCGCGCGCGGTGCGCCATATCGACCGCATCGAGCGTTTCCGACAGCGTGCCGATCTGGTTGACCTTGACGAGCAGCGAGTTGGCGAGGCCGTCCTTGATCCCCTGCTCCAGCCGCAGCGGGTTGGTGACGAACAGGTCGTCGCCGACGAGCTGGCACTTGTCGCCGACGAGGTCGGTGAGCGCTTTCCAGCCGACGAAATCATCTTCGCTCATGCCATCCTCGATCGACTTGATCGGGTAATCCTTGACGAGCGCGGCGAGATATTCGGCCATCTGTTCAGGGCTGAGCGACAGGCCCTCACCGCTGATCTCATATTTGCCGTTCTTGAAGAATTCGGTCGCGGCGCAATCGAGTGCGAGCACAACGTCGGTCCCGAGCTTGAAGCCCGCCTGATCGACCGACGCGGCGATGAAGTCGAGCGCCGCGCGGGTAGAGGCGAGGTTCGGCGCGAAACCGCCTTCGTCGCCGACCGCGGTCGCGAGACCCTTGGCCGACAGGCCCTTCTTCAGCGTATGGAAGATCTCGCTGCCCCAGCGAACCGCTTCGGCGATGCTGCCGGCGCCGACGGGCATGATCATGAATTCCTGCACGTCGATCGGGTTATCGGCATGCTCGCCGCCGTTGATGATGTTCATCATCGGCACGGGAAGCGTGCGCGCCGAGACGCCGCCGACATAGCGATAGAGCGGGAGGCCACGCGCATCGGCCGCAGCCTTCGCGGCGGCGAGGCTGACCCCGAGGATCGCGTTGGCGCCGAGGCGGCTCTTGTTCGGGGTGCCGTCGAGGTCGATCATCGCCTGGTCGAGTTCGCGCTGGTCCTCGGCATCGAGGCCGATCAGCGCTTCGGCGATGTCGCCATTGACTGCAGCGACCGCCTTGATCACGCCCTTGCCGAGATAGCGGCTCTTGTCGCCATCGCGCAGCTCGACCGCTTCGTGCGCGCCGGTCGACGCGCCCGAGGGCACCGCGGCGCGGCCGAAGCTGCCATCTTCGAGCAGGACATCGACTTCGACGGTCGGATTGCCGCGGCTGTCGAGGATTTCGCGGCCGTGGATGTCGATGATGGCGGTCATGGATTTTGTCCTGCTTAAAGCCCTGTCGGCAGGGCGTAGGGAAAGGCGCCCGCCTGTTATCGGCGGGGTGCCCTTAGTGCAACCATTGCATAGGAATTTTGCTGCTCTATGGAACCATTAGCGCCGCCTTGCTATATATTGAGGCAGGACCAAAAGAGGATGCCCGCAAGCGGGGCACCGATAGAGAGAAGAGGACTAACCGATGGCCAAAGCCGCTACTCCCGCGACCAAGAAAGCCGCCGCTCCCCGTCCCAAGGCGCCCGTGAAGGCCGCCGCCACCAAGGCGGCGCCCGCGCGCAAGCCCGTTGCCGCGAAGGCCGCCGCCAAGGATCATCCGATCCGCGACCAGATCGCCGCAACGCGCGACACCATCAAATCCGAAGCATCGAAAAAGGCCGCCTCGTTGAAGGACGAAGCGACGGCGCTGAAGAAGCAGGCCTCGACCAAGGCGCGCGACGCCGCGACCAAGGGCAAGGACAAGGCCGCCGAAGCCGTCGGCAGCCTCGCCAAGCTGCTCGAGGACAGCGCCGGCACCGTCGATACCAAGTTCGGCAAGCAATATGGCGACTATGCGCGTTCGGCCGCGACGACCGTAGCCGGCCTCGCGACGACGCTCGACAAGAAGGATCTCGACGAGCTCGCGGCTTCGACGCGCGACATGGTCAAGAAGAATCCGGCAATCGCCGTAGGTGCCGCGACGGTGATCGGCTTCGTGCTCGCCCGGATGCTCAAGGGCAATTCGAACGATTGACCGGACCTTGGCCTCCGCAGATCCCAACAGTCCGCCGACGCCGGACGCGCGCAGCTTTGACGGCATAAGTCACGGCTACGCGCCCGGCGGCCGCCCGGTCACGCCGCCGCCCGTTCCGCTCGAAAAGATTGTCGGCGATGTCGTCGACAATCTGTCGGCGACGGCAAAGGCGGAGCTTGCCTTGCTCGAAGCGCGCGGCGAACTGGCGCTGCACGGCGTCAGCTGGACCGCGGCGTGGGGCACCATCGCGGCGTGCGCGCTCGGGATCGCAATGCTCGCGCTGGCGTTCGGGGCGATCCTTGCGCTCGCGCCGCATGTCGGGCCATTCGTCGCAACGTTGATCGTCGTCGCCGTGCTGCTCGCGATTGCGGGCTTTGCGGGATGGCGCGCGCAACGGAGCTATGGCGACATCCGCACCGCGCTCCGCCGCGACCTGACGAACGAAGGGATCGACGATGCCGCGGACGCGTAACCGCCTGATCGCCGCCGCGCGCCGGTCGATGCTCCAGCGCGGCGAACTCTATCGCCGGCTCGACGTCGCGAAGGCGGCGTTCAAGCCCGGGGCGCTCGTCGACCGCGGAAAATATCGCATAGATGAAAAGGTCGATGAGGCTGCGCATGCGGTGCAGCAGCAATTTCGCAATAACCGCCTGCCGATCGCTATTGCCGCGGCGGCAGGTATCGCGTGGCTGCTGCGCGAACCGATCAAGGAACATGCGCCGCGCCTGGTGCAGAAGATTCAGGATCTGGCGACCGACGTCGCCGATCATTTTCGCCCCGCCCATGAACCGGCGGACGAAGATGAGACAGAAGAATTGGAGAATGACAATGAAGCCGTTCGGTGAAACCGCCCGCGAAACGCGTGCGAAAGCGAGTGAACTTGCGGAGAAAACCGCCGAAAATGCACGGCTGACCGCCGAGGCGGCGAAGGCGCGTATCCAGGACGGCTATGGCCGCGCCCGCGCCGCGACCGAGGATCTCGCAGCCAAGGCGAGCGAACAGGCCGGCGTCGCCCGCGAAGCCGCCGGCGAGGCGCTCGAGAAGGGCAAGGCGCAGGCGAAGCGCGCTAACAGCAAGCTCAAGGACGTCGCCGAGAAGCAGCCGCTGGCGCTTGTCGCCGGCGCGGTCGCGATCGGCGCCTTGCTTGGCTCGCTGCTGCCCAAGGGCCGCAAGGACGACGCCGACAGCTGAAAGACAGCTTACTTGCTTATTCGCCCGTTGCGGAATAGGGGGCTGCGCTTCCCCTCCCCAAGACTTTTACCGGCAGGAACCCGAAGATGAGCAAGCTTCACCTGGTTTTCGGCGGACGCGTCAGCGACCCGCAGGGCCTCGACTTTACCGATCTCCACAATCTCGACGTCGTCGGATTGTATCCCGACTATAAGTCCGCCGAAAAGGCTTGGCGCAGCGCGGCGCAGCGCACGGTCGACGATGCTGAGATGAAATATGTCGTCGTCCACCTGCACAAGCTGCTGCAGCCCGACGCGGACAGCTGATTTGAACGGCCCCTCGGGGCCGTTCTTTTATCAGCGGAAATTGTCGGCGTAGGCCTGGATCTTCAGCGTCCGGACGGGGGTCGCGGTGACTTCGACCTCGATGCCGTTCTTCTCGGCATAAGCGAGCGCCTCTTCCTGGCTCGCGAAACCCAGCCGCAGCTGGCGCTGCGTATCGCCGCTGCCCGCCCAGCCCATCAACGGATCGGCCTTGCGGGCTTCGGCGGGGGCGAATTCCAGCATCCAGCGCTGCGTCCCGGCACGCCCCGACTGCATCGCATTCTTGGGCTTCTGGAAAATACGCGCTTTCATCGGGATCGTCCTATGCTGGGGCCTGAGCCGCCGCCTTAGCGCCAAGCGGCGCCCGCGAAAAGAGGCCTATTTCGCATCGCGCCGCGCCTGCGCCGCTTTGGTCATCAGGCTCGGCCGCGCGTTCGCCGGATCGTCGGGCCAATTATGCTTCGGATAGCGCCCGCGCATCTCGCGCGCCACATCGTGCCAGCTCCCGCTCCAGAAGGAAACGAGGTCGCGCGTCGTCTGGATCGGGCGGTGCGCGGGCGAGGTCAGCGCGAGGATCAGCGGCACCGGCGGATCGCCGATCGTCGGATGACGCGCGAGCCCGAACAGCTCCTGCACGCGCAGGCTCACCGTCGGTCCGCCGTCGGCGCCATAATCGATCGGATGCCGGCTTCCGACGGGCGTGGTATAGTCGGCGGGCGCGTGCTTTTCGAGCAATTGCCGCGCCGGCCAGTCGAGCGTCGCCATCAGCGCGTCGGTCAGCTTACGGTCGCCGATGTCGCGAAGGCCGCGGCAACCCGCGAGCAACGGCTCGAGCCAGAGATCGAGGCTGTCGGCGAGCGCGCCGGTCGAGAGCGCATCGATCCCCGCATAGGAGGCACGCTGGCGCAGCGCTTGCGACGCCGGGCCCCAACCGATCAGCCCTAGCCCCTTGCCGCGCACCGCCGCCATCCGCACCGCGATATCGTCCTCGGCATTCTCGCTGCGCCCCGCCTGCCCGCTGGTCAGTGCGATTGCACCGAGCCGCCGTTCGCGGCGATGGTCGACGCGGTCGCTTGTCGCATCATAGCTGCTCGCCGAATGCGCGACGATGCGGTCGGCGAAGATCGCCTCGACCTCGGCCTGATCGATCGGCGCCGCGGCGAGGATGCGCACCCCCGCGGCATGGCCCTGCGCATCGGCGATCGCGAGCCATTCGCCGCCCGCGAGCGGATCGACCGCATCGATGCGATAGGCGCGCCCGCCGACGCTGAGATATTCACCGCGCTGCCCTGCCCGCTGCCGCGCGACCCGGTCGGGCCAGGCGGTCGCGATCCAGCCGCCGATCGAGCGCGGTTCGACATCGCCAGCCTCCGCCGCGAGCTTCTCCCCGATCGTCGCCAGCCTTCTCGCGAGGCGCCACGCACCCTCGCTGCGCTCATTGCGCTGCCCGCGCCAGCGCCCAAGCCGCGCCTCGACATCGACGCCGCGCCCGCCAAGCCCGGGTTCGGTGAGCAACACCGCAAGCCGCCCTGCCATCTCGCCTTCCCCCGCGCGCGCCGCGTCGAGCAGCATATGCGCGAGCGGTACCGGCAGCGGAATCGCGGCAAGCGACTTGCCGTGCGCCGTAATGCGGCCATCGTCGTTCAGCGCGCCGATCGCCTGCAATCGCGTCTTCGCTTCGGAAACCGCCGCGGGCGACGGGGGATCGAGCCAACCCAATTGGCGCGGGTCGATAATGCCCCAGCTCGCGCAATCGAGCACGACGGGCATCAGGTCATTCTCGTGGATTTCGGGCGGATCGAACGGGGGCATGCCCGCCGTCGCCGCCGCTTCCCACAGGCGGTAGGCGACCCCCGGTCCTTGTCGCGCGGCGCGGCCCGCTCGCTGCGTTGCCGACGCCTGGCTCGCGCGTTCGGTGACGAGGCGCGCGATGCCTGCCGCCTTGTCGAAGCGCGGGCGGCGCGACAGGCCGGCGTCGATCACGATCCGCACCCCGTCGATCGTGAGGCTGGTTTCGGCGATACTCGTCGCGAGGATCAGTTTCCGCCCGCCGGCGGGATCGCGAACGAGCGCCTTGCGTTGCAGCGCGGGATCGATCTGGCCGTGCAGGCGGTGGACGACGAGCGGCAGTCGCGCATCCTCGACCGCTGTTGCCGCACGCTCGATATCGGCGGCGCCGGGCAGGAACGCCAGCATGTCGCCTTCGGCTTCGTCGGCCAGCGCCTGTCGCACTGCCGCGAGCACCGACGCCTCGAGCCGGTCCTCGGCGCGGCGACCGATATGGCGGAGGTCGAGCGGCCAGATCTTGCCCTCGCTCTTCACCACCGGCGCATTGCCGAGCAGCGCGCCAAAGCGCGCCCCGTCGAGCGTCGCCGACATGGCGACGAGGCGGAGGTCGTCGCGCAACCCCTGCTGCGCGTCGATTGCCAATGCGAGCGCAAAATCGCCATCGAGACTGCGTTCGTGGACTTCGTCGAAGAGCACCGCCGACACGCCCTGAAGCTCTGGATCGGCGAGGATGCGGTTGCGGAACAGGCCCGGGGTCATCACGAGCAGGCGCGTCGCTGCGGACTGCTTGCTATCGAGCCGCGTCGCATAACCGACGGTGCCGCCGACCGCCTCGCCCATTTCCTCTGCAATCCGCTCGGCTGCGCCGCGCGCGGCAAGCCTCCGCGGTGAAAGCAGCCACACATTGCCCTTGCACCACGGCTGGTCGAGGACTGCAGGGGCGACACGCGTCGTCTTCCCCGCGCCCGGCGGCGCGACGACGACGGCGTTGGGTTTCAGCACCAGCGCCGCCATGATATCGGGCAGCACGGCGTCGATCGGAAGTGTTTGCATCAGCTTCGCGCCGCCGGATTACCCAGTTCGGCGTTCAGGCGAAAAGCTTCGGCGGCAAGCGCCGAGACGATTTCGGAAGAGACCTCGGTATTGTCGACTATCACCAGATTGCCGAGTTCATATTTTCCGCTCGCCTTGATCCGTGGTTCCAGATCGCGAAGCCTCTTGCCGCGCCAGAAACCGAGCAGCACGCGATGGTCCTCGGCCCGGATCAGGATGCACGGACCGTTCGCCATGAAAACGAGATTGGTCCATTTGATCGTCTCTTCGAAGGGCGCCGCGCCCATAATCGCCACGCGCATCATTTCGCAGCTTTGTTGCTGCCAGCCCGACAATGCGGCGATATAGGCGTCGGGGCTCTCCGCCGCTGGGCCCATCATCGCCATGCCAGACTCAATAGGCGCGTGCGACCGCGAAAGCGACCGCTTCGGTCAGCGCCGACTTCGCCTGGCTGGCGCTGAAGCCTCCGATCGCGTCGACCGCGCGCTGGCCATAGTGCCGCGCACGCGCCAGCGTGTCGGCGATCGTGTCATGTTTGTGGAGCAGCGAGGTGGCATAGGCCAGATCCTCGTCCGACGTGCGGTGCCCGACGATCGCCTGCTTCCAGAAATCGCGCTCCTCGGCGCTGCCGCGTGCGTAGGCAAGGATAACGGGCAGCGTGACCTTGCCGTCACGGAAGTCGTCGCCGACGCCCTTGCCCATCGTCTCCGCGTCCGAAACATAGTCGATCGCATCGTCGACAAGCTGGAACGCGATGCCGAGGTTGCGGCCATAGGCGTCGAGCGCGGCTTCGGTCGCCTCGTCGCGCTCGGCGACGACGGCCGCGATCTTGCACGCGGCCGCGAACAGCTCGGCGGTCTTGGCGTTGATGATCGCGAGATACTGGTCCTCGCTCGTCTCGATCGGGCGCTGCGCCGACAGCTGGTTGACCTCGCCCTCGGCGATGACTGCCGAGGCGCGCGACAGGATCTTGAGCACTTTTAGCGAGCCGTCCTCGACCATCACCTCGAACGCGCGGCTGAACAGGAAATCGCCGACGAGCACAGACGCGCTGTTGCCCCAGATGAGGTTCGCGGTCTTGCGGCCGCGGCGCAGATCGGATTTGTCGACGACATCGTCGTGGAGCAGGGTCGCGGTGTGGATAAATTCGACCGCTGCGGCGAGCTTGCAGTGGCGGCGGCCCGGATAATCGAGCAGCTTGCCGCACGCGAGCGTCAGCATCGGGCGCATCCGCTTGCCGCCGCCAGCGATCAAGTGCCCCGCGAGTTCGGGGATCAGCGGCACTTCGGACTGCATGCGGTCGAGAATGACCGAATTCACCTCGTTCATATCGGCGGCGACGAGCGCCATCATCGGATCGAGCGAGGGCGGCCGGTCGCCGTGGAGCTGGTGGATTTCCGCAGTCATAACGCGGCGAGCCTTGGCGCCGCAGTCACGATTTTGCAACGACTTTCGGCTTGCTTTGAAGCCCCGCCCGGTGCCAAGCGTGCCGGAGAAGAGAGGAAACGCACACCTATGGACGACCAACTGAGCCGCTATCGCCAGAGCATCGACAATATCGACGCGGCGCTCGTCTATATGCTCGCCGAGCGGTTCAAGGTGACCAAGGCGGTCGGCGAACTCAAGGCGCGCGAGGGGCTACCCCCCGCCGACCCCGGCCGCGAGGAAAGCCAGATCGAACGGCTGCGCAGCCTCGCTCGCGACGCCGACCTCGACCCCGATTTCACCGAGAAGTTCCTGCGCTTCATCATCGACGAAGTGATCCGGCATCATCAGCAAGCCAAGCGGGAGCAAAGCGCATGAGCGTCGACCATCCGATCTTCACCCGGTGGCCCGCGCAGCATCCCGACCGGATCCAGCTTTTCTCCGCGCCGACGCCGAACGGGGTGAAAGCGGGAATCATGCTCGAGGAAACGGGTCTCGCTTACGAGCCGCACCGGATCGACATCATGGCGAACGAAAGCCACGATCCGGCGTTCCTCGCGCTCAACCCCAACGGCAAGATCCCGGCAATCTACGATCCGCAGGGGCCAGGCGGAAAGCCGCTCGCGCTATTCGAATCGGGCGCAATCCTGATCTACCTCGCCGACAAGAGCGGCCAGTTTCTTTCGGTCGATCCAACGGAGCGCTACGAGACGATCCAGTGGGTGATGTGGCAGATGGGCGGCGTCGGGCCGATGTTCGGCCAGCTCGGCTTCTTCCACAAATTCGCCGGCCGTGACTATGAGGACAAGCGCCCGCGCGACCGTTATGCGGCGGAATCGGCACGCCTGCTCGGTGTGCTCGACGAAAGGCTGGCAACGCGCGAGTGGGTGATGGGCGCCGATTACAGCATCGCCGATATCTCGCTGCTCGGCTGGGTGCGCAACCTGATCGGCTTTTACGACGCGCGCGACATTGTCGGATTCGACCGGTTCACGCATATCCAGCGCTGGCTCGACGCAGGCTTGGCACGGCCGGGGGTGCAGCGCGGGTTGGAAGTGACGGCGGCTTAACCCGCAGGCAGTTTCAGCCTGACAAGCAACCCACCCAGATCCTCGCTCTCCTCGAGCGCTATACTGCCGCCGTAAATTTCGGCAACGTCGCGCACGATCGCAAGGCCAAGCCCCGTTCCCGGTTTGCCGCTGTCGAGGCGGACGCCGCGGTCGAAGATGCGCACGCGATCGGCTGGCGAAATACCCGCGCCATCGTCCTCGATCAGGATTTCGGCCATATTCCCGTCGCGCTGGATCGTGACGAAGACGCTGCCGCCGCCATATTTGGCCGCATTTTCGAGCAGGTTGCCGACAAGTTCGTCGAGATCCTGCCGCTCGACACGAACGACGAGATGCTTGTCGCCCTCGGCATCGAGACGCGCGTCGGGATAAAGCGCAGCGACCGCGCGCGACACGCTGTTCACGCTGTCCCAGACGACCGCGCGGGCCTGCGCCGCACCGCGCCGTCCGACCGCGCGCGCACGCGCGAGGTGATGGTCGACCTGCCGCTGCATCGTCGCCGCCTCGCGCCGCACGGTTTCGGCAAGTTCCGAATCCGAACTGGTCGCGCTGTTGACGAGGACGGTCAGCGGGGTCTTGAGCGCATGCGCGAGATTGCCGGCGTGCAGCCGCGCTTCCTCCGCCTGTTTCTCGTTATGCGCAAGTAGTGCGTTGAGCTCGTCGACCATCGGCTGCACCTCGAGCGGCAGCGGCGCATCGACACGGCGGTTCTGCCCGCCGCGCATCGCCGCGATCGCGCGGCGAATATGCCGCAGCGGCCACAGGCCATAGAAGGTCTGGAGCGCTGCGAGGATGATCAGCCCGAGGCCGAGCAACGCAAGGCTGGGGATCAGCGTTCCGCGCACCGCGCGGTTCTGGGTGTCGAGCGCCTCGCGCGACTGCGCGATCTGGAACCGCCAGTTGGTCTTGCTGCCCGGCAGGATAACGTTGCGTTCGAGCACGCGCAGCTCCTCTTCGGGAAACTGGTTGCTGTCATAGGTATGGATCTGGTTGTCGACATGCGGAGCCGGCGCCTTCAGCGTGCGCTCCCACAGTGAGCGCGAACGATAGGGCTCCTGGTTGCCGCCGCTGATCTGCCAATAGAGGCCGCTATAGGGTTCGAGGAAGCGCTGGTCGCCGAGCGGTTCGACCAGCCGCACCTCGCCGTCGGGGCCGATTTCCGACGAGCGGATCATCGCGATCAGCACATATTCGAGGCTCGAATCGAAGTTGCGCGTGATCGCACCGGTCAGCACGCGGTCGAGTGCGAAACCGCCGCCGATCAGCAGCACCGAAATCCACAGCGCCGCGATCGCAATCATGCGCCGCGCAAGCGAGCCGGTGATGCGGCTGGTCAGCGCCGCCGGTTTGTCCGCGTCGGTCTCCGCGACAACGGCCGGGGCGTCGGCCTCCGACACGGCTTACTGCGGATCGTCGAGCTGGTAGCCGAGCCCGCGGATCGTCGTGATGATATCGGCGCCCAGCTTCTTGCGTATGCGCGTCACGAACACTTCGATCGTGTTCGAATCGCGGTCGAAATCCTGATCATAGATATGCTCGATCAGTTCGGTGCGCGACACGACCTTGCCCTTGTGGTGGAGCAGGTACGACAGCAATTTATACTCCTGCGCGGTCAGCTTCACCGGCGCGCCGTCGAGCGTGACACGGCCCGAGCGCGTGTCGAGGCGCACCGGGCCCGCAATCAATTCGCTCGACGCATTGCCCGCAGCGCGGCGGATCAGAGCACGCAGGCGCGCAATGAGTTCTTCGGTCTGGAACGGCTTGGCGAGATAGTCGTCGGCGCCGGCATCGAGCCCGGCGACCTTGTCGGACCAGCTGTCGCGCGCGGTCAGGACGAGCACGGGGAAATTGCGCTTTTCCCGGCGCCAGCGGTCGAGCACGGTCAGCCCGTCGATTTCGGGCAGCCCGAGATCGAGAATCGCCGCATCGTAATTTTCGGTCGAGCCGAGGAAATGGCCGTCCTCGCCATCGGTCGCGAGATCCACCGCATAGCCGGCGCCTTCCAGCGTCGCCTTGAGCTGCGGGCCCAGCGTGGGTTCGTCTTCGACAATCAAGATCCGCATTCAGGCGCCTTTCCGTTGCGCACCGGGCAGCCCGGGCGCATGTTTCGACTTTGTATCAAGTCCGAACGATCATCGCAAAATCTCGTTGCGACGAAACGTGCGGCTATTGGATTATCAGGGTTTGCGTCCCACGATCCGGCCGGTGCGGGCATCGACATAGACAACGACAACCTGGCTGCCGTCCATGAATTTCAGCGCATAGATCATCCGCCCCGCGTCGAATTGCGGACCGCCGAGATAGGTCATATCGTTATAGGGCGGGCGCGAGCGGACGTCGGCGATCAGCTTGTTGAGCGGAATAACCTGCCCCTGCGCCGCTGCGCTGCGCAGATTATCCTGATCGCGGTCGCCGCGCGCGGCGGCGGGCGCGACTGCCGACAACAGCAGCGCGGAAACGAGGGAAAGGGTCAGTGTACGGATCATGGCCGTTTCTCTAACGCGAAGGCATTGAATAGGCGATGAATGGCCGGGTCATTCCCGGTTTTGATTTCCGCCATGACTGGAAAGCCATGGTGGGCGCGACAGGGATTGAACCTGTGACCCCACCCGTGTGAAGGGTGTGCTCTACCGCTGAGCTACGCGCCCGATCGGGGCGGACCAATGGCCCGGCGTCCGAAAGCTGGACGTCCATAGCCGCTGCGACGGTGATTGCAACGGGCATTTGCTCAATCTTCACGCACAAACCGCATCGATCCCATCAGGCAGATACAAATCGGGCCGCAGCTTGCGCCACGGCCCGAAATGGTTTCACCAGAAGGTGCCTGTCAACTTAGTTGACGGCGTCCTTGAGGGCCTTGCCGGCCTTGAACTTCGGCTGGTTCGACGCCGCGATGGTCATCGTTTCGCCGGTGCGCGGGTTGCGACCGGTCGATGCCTTACGCTTGCTGACCGCGAAGGTGCCGAAGCCAACGAGACGGACTTCGCCGCCCTTCTTCAGCGAACCGGTGATTGCGTCGAACACGGCCTCGACGGCCTTGCTCGCGTCACCCTTGGTCAGGCCGCTCGAGTCAGCGACGGCGGCGATCAGGTCTTGTTTGTTCATGCCTAAGGAACCCCTGCATTATGGTTG
>Ga0209257_1000330_pt1 | contig 99167 bp, 76 predicted proteins | sample AraplaCvi_mCL_r2_FD_184277 | JGI IMG/M metagenome (GOLD analysis project Ga0209257, IMG submission 184277) | Arabidopsis root microbial communities from North Carolina, USA - plate scrape MF_Cvi_mCL_r2 (SPAdes) (version 2) | ecosystem: Host-associated > Plants > Roots > Endosphere | place: USA...
TCGATCTGGTGGCCAGAGACGCGGATTTCCATTTTTCTTCTCCTTCTTGGCCGGCGCGATGATTTAGGGAAAGGTCATCACACCGTATCGAGCCACAGCGGCTGGTTCAGCCCTGCGACAAATTCGGCGTGGCGCGCGAGTTCGGCGGCCGACGCCATATGGGGACGGGGTTCGCGAAAGGGACGGTCGGCGCTGCGCGATGCGCCGGGCACCGGAGCGGTCGATGCGTTTGTACCCGCGGCCGAGGCGGCGAGTCCGAGGCCGATCTGCCGGCCACCAGTCATTTCGATATAGAGATGCGCGAGCAGTTCGGCGTCGAGCAGCGCGCCGTGCTTGACGCGGTGGCTGCGGTCGATGCCGTAGCGCGTGCAGAGCGCATCGAGGCTGTGTTTCGCGCCGGGGTGGAGCTTGCGCGCCATCTGCACCGTGCAGCACATGCGCGTCATGTCGAGCGCGCGGCGGCCGGCGCGCGCAAGCTCGGCATTGACGAAACCGAAGTCGAAGGCGGCGTTGTGCGCGACGAGCGGCGCGTCGCCCAAAAACTCCATCAGTTCGTCGACGCGAGTCGCGAACAAGGGTTTGTCCGACAGGAACTGGATCGACAGGCCATGCACCGCCTCGGCGGCGGCGGGCATGTCGCGTTCGGGGTTGAAATAGGCGTGAAAGGTGACGCCGGTTTCGCGGCGGTCGACCAGTTCGACGCACCCGATTTCGACCAGCCTGTCCCCGCTCTTGGGATCGAAACCCGTGGTTTCGGTATCGAAAATAATCTCTCGCATCGAGGCTTTAATCTGGACCCTATCGGGCGTGGAAACAAGAGGCGATGAATCTTATCTGGCGGTGCGTCTCGCTTTTGGGGCGGCCCGTTTCGATGATGAAATCGGCGCGCGACCGTTTGACGCGGTCGGGAACCTGCAACCGGCGGATCGCCTTCAATTTTGCGGCGGTCATGCCGGGGCGGCGCATCACGCGCTTGCGTTGCATCCATGCCGGCGCCGAGACGACCGCGATCGCACCGACCTTTCGCCATCCGCCCTTTTCGAACAGCAAAGGGATGTCGAGCACGACGACGTCGCGCGCGCGGTGGCGGGCGAGGAAGCGTTTCTGTGCGCGGCCGACGGCGGGGTGAATGATCGCCTCGAGCGCGGCGAGTTCGTGGGTGTTGCCGAGCACGATGGCGCCAAGTTTTTGGCGGTCGACGCCCTTCGGACCGGTCGTCCCGGGAAAGCGCGCCTCGATCGCCGCGACGAGCGCGCCGCCGGGGCCTTGCAGCCGGTGCACTTCGGCATCGGCGTCGAACACGGGGACGCCTTCGCGGACAAACATCGCCGCAGCGGTCGATTTGCCCATGCCGATCGACCCGGTGAGGCCGAGGATGAAGGGCCGGCGGAGCCGCGAGGCGAGGCGCTTGTTATGCGTCATGCGGTCAGCAGCGCGCGCAGCTCCTCGTCGCGGCCCTCGGGCGGCGGCGTCCCAAAGAAGAGTTCGAAGGCGAGCGCGGCCTGGCCGACCAACATGTCGAGCCCGTCGACGGTGTCGAGCCCGCGTGCTTCGGCAGCCTTGAGCAGCCCGGTCTGGAGCGGCGAATAGACAAGGTCATAGACGATCGCATCGCCGGCGAGCAGAGACAGGTCGAGATCGAGCGGCGGCTGGCCCTTCATGCCGAGGCTGCTCGAATTGACGAGCAGGGACACCGGGGGGAGCTGGGCATCGAGGGCGACGACATCGCCCTTGAGACCGAAGGTCGCGAGCAGGCCCATGGCTTTGAGCGGGCTGCGATTGAGAATCGTCACCGGGCCGACCTTGGCACGCGCGAGCGCGAACAGCACCGCGCGCGCCGCGCCGCCGGCGCCGACGACCGCGACGGGTGCGCCCTCGAGATCGAGTTCGGCGAGCGGCGAATAAAAGCCCGCAGCGTCGGTGTTGGTGCCGATCAGTGAGCCATCCTTTTGCCGGACGATCGTGTTCATCGCGCCGATCGTCCCGCGGATATCGCCAGGATCGTCGACGAGATCCATCACCGCGCCCTTGTGCGGCATGGTGACGTTGCAGCCGCGCCAGTCGGGATCGTCGCGGCGCTCGGCGATATAGGCGGCGAGGTCGTCGGGCTTTACATGCGCGCGGCGGTAGTCGCCGGTGAGCCCGAGCGCTTCGAGCCAGAAGCCGTGGATCAGCGGCGATTTCGACTGGGCGATCGGGTCGCCGATGACTTCGGCGTAAGGGATGTCACTCATGATGCGGCCAATCCGGTGGTGCGCAGCCACGCCAGCAGGGGGAGCATCGGCATGCCGATGATGGTCCAGGGGTCGCCCTCGACCCGTTCGAACAATTGCACGCCCGCTCCTTCGATTTCGTAACAGCCGACGGTCCAGCGGATGCTGTCCCATTCACGCGCGACATAGTCGGCGATGAAGGCGTCCGACAAGGGGCGCATCCACAGCTTCGCCTCGCCGATCGCCCGCCATATGGGCACGCCGTCGCGCGCGGCGACCGCGGCGCTGAACAGGCGGTGGCGCGTACCCGCCATGCGGCGGAGATGATCGGCAGCGTCCCCGGGATTTTCGGGTTTTGCCAGCATCGAGCCGTCGTCGAGCGCCAGCGTCGAATCCGCGCCGAGCACCGTCACCCCCGGAAGGCGCGACGAGATTTTGACCGCCTTCGCCTCGGCGAGCGCGTCGGCGATGTTGCGCGGCGTTTGTCCGGCGTCGAGCAGCGAAGCGGTCAGCGCTTCCTCGTCGACGTGCGCCGCGCTCGTTTCGAAGCTGAGACCGGCGGCGCGAAGCATCGCGGCGCGGCCGCTGCTTTGCGAGGCGAGCAGGAGGGTCATGCCGAAGCGCGATCTTCGACGAGCTTGATCACCGCAGCGGCGGTTTCCTCAATCGAACGGCGCGTAACGTCGATCACCGGCCAGCCATTGTCGGCGAACATTCGCCGCGCATAGGCGAGCTCGGCCTTCACCCGCTCGTCGTCGACATAGGAGGTTTCGGGCGCCTGGTTGAGCGAGAGCAGGCGATTGCGGCGGACCTGGACGAGCCGGTCGAGCCCCGTCGTCAGCCCGACCACCATCGGGCGCTTGAGGTTGAACAGCGCGTTCGGCGGCGGCGATTCGGGGACGATCGGGATGTTCGCGGTCTTGAAGCCGCGGTTCGCCAAATAGATGCTCGTCGGGGTTTTCGAGGTGCGCGACACGCCCGCGAGGACGATGTCGGCCTGTTCCCAATTTTCCCAGCCGATGCCGTCGTCGTGTGCGACGGTGAACTGGATCGCATCGACGCGTGCGAAATAGGCGGCATCGAGCTGATGCTGACGCCCGGGGCGCGCCTTGGCTTCTTGCCCAAGCATCCGTGACAAAGCGTCGGTGACCGCGTCGAGCGCGGCGACGGTGGGGAGGTTCAGCGCGGTCGCGCGGCGTTCGAGGCTGACTCGCAGCTCTCCATTGACGAGCGTGAAAAGGATCATGCCGGGGCTCGCCTGCACTTCGGCCATGATCCGGTCGAGATGCGATTCCGATCGCACCATCGGCCAGAAGTGGCGCACGACCTCGACATCGTCGAACTGCGCGATCGCCGCCTTGGCGATATTTTCGAGTGTCTCGCCCGTGGAGTCGGATATGAGATGAAGGTGAAGCCGGCCCATCGCGGCACCATGGCGGGAAACCGCCGAAAAAGGCAAGCCGCGAAGCAATTTACTGCCCTGTGGATAAGTTTTGGAGAAGCGCGGGGAGCAAATCGGGATGGCCGATTCATCCCGGGCGGTGTCGATTCCGCTCCACCACTTGTCCACAAAGGATGAATCTTATCCACAGGCTGTGAATAGCGGGAGAAGCGGTGGGCGACTCTGTAGCGGGCGGCGAGGTCGATAGAGTCAAGCTGTTGGCAAAAAGGACGCCCCGGCCTACAGCCGCGTTGTCCGCCGACCAACAAACCACCACAATCATATTCTAATTATTATTGAGAAGAGAAAGAGGGCCTGCGTGAAGGCGTCACCGAAGAAGCTGCTGGCAACGTTGCGCGGGGTGCGTCAGGAACGCCCACCCCTCTGGCTGATGCGTCAGGCCGGACGCTATCTGCCCGAATATCGCGCCCTTCGCGAAACCAAAGGCGGCTTCCTCGAGCTGTGTTACGATCCCGAGGCCGCCGCCGAAGTCACGTTGCAGCCGATCCGCCGCTTCGGTTTCGACGGGTCGATCCTCTTTTCCGACATTCTCGTGATCCCCCACGCGCTCGGCCAGCATCTCTGGTTCGAGGCGGGCGAGGGACCGCGGCTCGCACCCCCGCTCGTCGATAGCGCGCTGGCGTCGCTCGAGGCGGCGCATCAACGGCTCGATCCCATTTATGCGACAGTGACGCGCGTCGCGGCCTCACTCCCGTCCGAAACAACCTTCCTCGGCTTCGCAGGAAGCCCGTGGACGGTCGCGACCTATATGGTGGCAGGGCAGGGGTCGAAAGATCAGGCCGCAGCGAGGCGGCTCGCGTTCGGCGATCCAGTGGCATTTCAGACTATCATCGATGCGATCGTCGACCTGACTGTCACCTATCTTTCGGGGCAGATCGAACAGGGCGTCGACGCCGTCCAATTGTTCGACAGCTGGGCAGGCAGCCTTTCACCGGCGCAATATGAGCAATGGGTGATCGCGCCCAACGCGGAGATCGTCCGCCGATTGAAGGTGCTGCATCCCGATACGCCGGTCATCGGCTTTCCAAAGGGCGCCGGCGGAAAGCTCCGCGCCTATGCCGACGAAACCGGGGTCGACGCGATCGGGCTCGACGAGACGGTCGATCCGGTGTGGGCCGACGCCATCCTGCCGGCGCATCTGCCCGTGCAGGGCAATCTCGATCCGCTCGCGCTCGTCGCGGGCGGAGAAGCGCTCGACGCGGCGATCGACCGCATCCTTGCGGCTTTCCCGGCGCGTCCCCATATCTTCAATCTCGGCCATGGGATCGTGCCGGACACGCCGATCGCCCATGTCGAACATCTGATCAGACGCGTTCGCGGCGGATAATATATGGAACTGGCAGGTTTTCTGGGGGCGACGATGCTTTGGGTCAAAGCGGCGCATATCATTTTCGTGATTTTCCTGATGGCCGGCCTGTTCATGATGCCGCGCTTTTTTGTCTATCACCATCAATGCGCCGTCGGGTCCGATGAGGACAAGAAGTGGATCGAGCGCGAAGACCGGTTGCGGCGGATCATTTTGAATCCCGCGCTGATCATCGTCTGGATCTTAGGGCTGATGCTCGCCTTCAACGGCGATTATTGGCACGAGGGCTGGTTCATCGCCAAATTCCTGCTCGTGATCGCGCTGTCGGGCTATCATGGCTGGATGATCGGCTATGCGAAAAAGCTCGCGCGCGGGCTGCGGCCGCTGACCGAAAAGCAGCTGCGACTGCTCAACGAGGTTCCGGGGATCGCCGCGGCGATCATCGTCATCCTCGTCGTCGTTCGCCCCTGAATCCCTGTCCCTCGGGCGCTGCCCGATTGACTTGAACCCGGCCCGGTTATAGGGGCCGATCAACCCCGCTCCGTGCGGGCGGCGCTTCCTTGCGCCGAAGCTATCTGTAACGGTTGTCCCACGGCCGGATAGGCACCCCAGCGGTGCATCGAAATCGACTGTATCTTTCTCCCAAAATCTACCTGGAATCCATCCATGCATCTTAAAGAACTCAAAACCAAAGCCCCCGCCCAGCTTGTCGAAATGGCTGAGGAACTGGGGGTCGAGGGCGCCTCGACGCTGCGCAAGCAGGACCTGATGTTCTCGATTCTGAAAGAACTCGCCGAAGAGGGCGAGGAAATCATCGGGTCGGGCACGATCGAGGTCCTCCCGGACTCGTTCGGCTTCCTGCGCTCGTCCGAAGCCAATTATCTCGCGGGTCCCGATGACATCTACGTCTCGCCGAACCAGGTCCGCAAATATGGCCTGCGCACCGGCGACACCGTCGAGGGCGAGATCCGAGCCCCGCGCGACGGCGAGCGCTATTTTGCGCTCACCAAGCTGATCAAGGTCAATTTCGACGATCCCGAGGCAGTGCGCCACCGCGTCAATTTCGACAACCTCACGCCGCTCTATCCGAACCAGAAGCTGTCGCTCGATACCGTCGATCCGACGGTGAAGGACAAGTCGGCGCGCGTGATCGACCTCGTCAGTCCGCAGGGCAAAGGCCAGCGCGCGCTGATCGTCGCGCCGCCGCGCACCGGTAAGACGGTGCTGCTGCAGAATATCGCCAAGGCGATCACCGATAACCACCCCGAGGTTTACCTGATCGTCCTCCTCGTCGACGAACGTCCCGAGGAAGTCACCGACATGCAACGCAGCGTGAAGGGCGAGGTCGTTTCCTCGACCTTCGACGAACCCGCGACGCGCCACGTCCAGGTCGCCGAAATGGTGATCGAAAAGGCCAAGCGCCTCGTCGAGCACAAGAAGGATGTCGTGATCCTCTTGGACTCGATCACGCGCCTCGGCCGCGCTTACAACACCGTCGTCCCGAGCTCGGGCAAGGTGCTGACCGGCGGTGTCGATGCCAACGCGCTCCAGCGCCCGAAGCGCTTCTTCGGCGCCGCGCGTAATATCGAGGAAGGCGGTTCGCTGTCGATCATCGCGACGGCGCTGATCGACACCGGCAGCCGCATGGACGAAGTGATCTTCGAAGAATTCAAGGGCACGGGTAACTCGGAAATCGTGCTCGACCGCAAGGTCGCCGACAAGCGCATCTTCCCGTCGCTCGATGTCGGCAAGTCGGGCACCCGCAAGGAAGAATTGCTCGTCGAGAAGGACAAGCTCAGCAAGATGTGGGTGCTGCGCCGCATCCTCATGCAGATGGGCACGATCGACGCGATGGAATTCCTGCTCGACAAGATCAAGGATTCGAAGACCAACGAGGATTTCTTCGACTCCATGAATCAATAAGCCACACCGCAATGGCCGTGATCGAACATGCCCTGCTTTCCGTTCGCGCGGGCAGCGAAGCGGCGTTCGAGGCGGCCATTGCCGAGGCGCGGCCTTTGATCGAAGCCTCGCCCGGTTTTATTTCACTGGAAATTCGCCGCCCGACAGGTACGGGACAGCCTTATCTGCTTTTGGCAGGATGGCGGTCGGTCGAAGATCATCGGGATGGCTTTCGGCAATCCGGTCGCTATCAACAGTGGCGCGCATTGCTGCACCCCTTTTATGACCCTATGCCTGTGGTCAGCTATTTCGGAGATTTGGTGTGATTCTGGAATTTTTGACGCAAGCTGGCGCGGCGGCCAGCGGTTTTGGCGGACCCGCCGAAATCTGGGGCCACATCGTCAACGATTTTTCGAACATCACCGAGCCGGCGGCCTTTGCCACCTTCCTTCAGGTGCTGATGATCGACCTGGTCCTCGCAGGCGACAACGCGATTGTCGTCGGGGCGCTTGCCGCCGGTCTTCCTGCCGAACAGCGCAAGAAGGTCATCCTGATCGGCGTGCTCGCCGCGCTGGTGCTGCGCATCGCCTTTGCGCTCGTTGTCACCCAGCTGATGCAGATCGTCGGATTGATCTTCGTCGGCGGGCTGCTCTTGATTTGGGTGGCGTGGAAAATGTGGCGCGAGCTGCGCCACACCGGCCAGTCGCACGGTTCGCCCGAGGTTGCGGGTGACGAACATTCGGGCCTGAAGCCCGCCAAAAGCTTTGCCGGCGCCGCCTGGGCGGTTGCGATCGCCGACGTCAGCATGAGCCTCGATAATGTGCTCGCAGTCGCAGGCGCGGCGCGTGAGCATCCCGGCATCCTGATCGTCGGGCTGATCTTTGCCGTCGCGCTGATGGGTGTCGCGGCCAACATCATCGCCAAATATATCGAGCGCTATCGCTGGATCGCCTACATCGGCCTGGCCGTGATCCTCTATGTCGCGGTCAAGATGATCTACGAAGGCTGGATCGACCCCACCGTCGGAATGGGGACATTGCTCGGCTAAAAAGAAGAGAGCCAGTCCTTCGCGGGGCTGGCTTTTTTCTTATCGGCTTCCCATCTGGCCAATATGCCTCCGCTTCACATGACCCGCGTCGCCGTCGGCTGCGCCGATTATCCGACGCTGCAGGCGCGGATCGCCAACCATGCGCAGGGCGGCGAAATCCGTTTCACGACGCGATTCAAACCCAAGCGCGCGGACGAATTGATCGGCGGCAAGCTGCATTTCATCGTCAAGCACACGCTCGTCGCCCGTGTCGAGATATTGCGGTTCGACGACCGAAGCGACGGGCGGATCGATATCGTCTGTGTGGCGTCGCTCGAGCGCATTCATCCGCAGCCGAAGCGTGCGCACCAGGGGTGGCGTTACCTTGCAGATAGCGATGCACCAAGGGGTGTCGACGAGGGCGACGGGCTCGCCGATCTACCGCCCGAACTCTATCGCGAACTCGCCGAACTCAGCTTGATCTAGCTAGATCGCTGCGCGGAAGCTGTCGGCGCGGGCCATCGCCCAATAGCGGGCCCCGGCGACAGAGCCCGGGTCTTCGAGCAGCACGCCGCGTTCGTAGAATTTATAGATGCGGTCGATCGAATCCGAGCGTGCCGAATTCAGCCGTTCGTGGAGGTGGTGCGGCTGGATCTGCCAGGGCGATTCGAGCCCCATCGCGCAGCTGATGTCCCACAAAGCGTTGACGGTTGCCGCCTGAAAGCGGCGCACGCGTTCGGCCTTGTCCTCGACCACCAGCCCGCGCTGGCGGCCGGGATCCTGTGTCGCGACCCCGGTCGGGCACTGGTCGGTGTGGCATTTGAGCGACTGGACGCAGCCCAGAGTGAACATGAAGGCGCGCGCGGCGTTCGACCAGTCGGCGCCGAGCGCGCAATTGATCGCGAGTCCGGCGCCCGAATGCACCTTGCCCGACGCCGCGACCTTGATCTCTTCCTTGAGCCCGCAGCCGACGAGCGCGTTGCGGACGAAGATGAGCCCTTCCCTCAATGGCATGCCGATGCTGTTCGAAAATTCGACCGGTGCGGCGCCGGTGCCGCCCTCCGCGCCATCGACGACGATGAAGTCGAGGCGGATGCCGGTTTCGACCATCGCCTTCATGACGGCATAAATCTCGTGCGGCTGGCCGACGCATAATTTGATCCCGACGGGCTTTCCGCCCGATAATTCGCGCAATTTGGCCGCCCACAGGATCATTTCGATCGGGGTCGAAAAGGCCGAGTGCGCCGCGGGCGAAATACAGTCGTGGCCTTCGCGAACCCCTCGCGTCGCGGCGATTTCGGCGCTCACCTTGGGTCCGGGAAGCACGCCGCCGTGCCCGGGCTTGGCGCCCTGGCTGAGCTTGATCTCGATCATCCGGATCTGGTCGGTTTGTGCAGTGTCGCGGAAGCGTTCGGGGTCGAACCGTCCGCTGTCGTCGCGACAGCCGAAATAACCGCTGCCGAGTTCCCACACGATGTCGCCGCCGTGGATGCGATGATAGGGGCTGAAGCCGCCCTCGCCGGTGTCGTGATAGAAATTGCCCATCTGCGCGCCGCGATTGAGCGCTTCGATGGCATTGGCGCCGAGCGAACCGAAGCTCATGGCCGAAATATTGAGCGGGGCAGCGGCATAGGGCCGCGTGCATTGCGGCCCGCCGACGGTCACGCGCTGGGTCCGGTCGGGCTCGGCCGACGGTGCGATGCTATGGCTCATCCATTCATATTCATCCGAATAGACGTCGAGTTCGGTACCGAACGGATGGCTGTCGAGTTCGCCCTTGGCGCGCGCATAGACGAGGTCGCGCTCGGTGCGCGCGAAGGGGCGGCCATCGAGCGGGCTTTCGACGATATAGGCGTAGAGGAACGGCCGCAGCGCTTCGAACAGCCAGCGGATGCGCGCGATCAGCGGGAAGTTGCGGCGAAGGCTGTGGTGCCGCTGCAGGGCATCGTAGAGCGCAAGGAGCAGTAGCGGCACCCAGAGCAACAAGGTCCAGCGCGCGGGCTCCCACCAGACCGCGAACAACGCGGCAGTGAGGAGGACAGGGAAGGCGATCCAGCGGCCCACCGGTCTTGCCGCGGTCAGCTCGCTTGCGCCGCGAGCATCTCGCCCATCTTTTCCCAGATCTTGTTGATCGCCTTGAGCGGTCGAACCATCACTTTGAAATCGCTTATCTTTCCGTCATCGTTCCAGGTGATGATGTCGACGCCGTTGATCTGGATGCCGTCGAGACTGCTCTGGAATTCGAGCATCGCCTGCTCACCATCGACGATCTCGCGCAGATAGCGGAAATCGTCGCCGCCGAGGACATGGCTCGCCGCATGGAGATAGGCGAAGACCTTGTCGCGCCCTTCCTGCGGGGTGTGGACCACGGGCGAGTGGAACACGGCATCCTCGGCGAGCAGGTCGCGGAGCGCCTGCGGGTCGCCGCCGCCCGCCATATAAGAATGCCAGGCAGCGACGCCGGCGGCAGCGCTCATGCCAGATGCTCGGCGAGGAAGGCGCGCGTGCGGCTGTCGGCAAGCTCTGCCGCCGCATCGTCGCGGCGGTCGCCGTCGGTTGCGGCAAAGCCGTGGTCGAGCCCCTCATAATCGTGGAGCGTCACCTTGGGATGCGGGTCGAGCCCCTCGTGCATCTTCGCCTGCGCCTCGGGGCTGACGAAGTGATCGGCGGTCGGGATATGGAGCATAAGAGGGTTCGCGATCGCATGGCTTTCGTTCAGCATCTGGTCGATCATGACGCCATAATAGCCGACCGACACGTCGATATCGGTGCGCGCGGCGGCCATATAGGCGAGCTTGCCGCCGAGGCAGTAGCCGACGCAGCCGACTTTTGCTGCACCCTGACCGTGGAGCCAGCGGATCGCTGCCTCGATATCCTTGACCCCGTCGTCGACATTATATTGGCCGAGAAGCCGGAGCGCCTCGTTCAATTCGGCTTCGACATCGGGGTTGAGATCGACCCCGGGTGCGAAGCGCCAGAAGAGGTCGGGGGCGATCGCAAGATAGCCTTGCGCCGCCCAATCTTCGCATTTCTGCACGATGCCGGCGTTCAGGCCGAAGATTTCGGGGATGACGATGATCGCGCGCGACGAATCGGCGTCGGGGCGCGCGACATAGGCGGGAATTGTGCTGTCGCCGTCGAGCGTGGGAATCGAGATGTTCGTCGCGGACATGGGAGGGCTCCTGACTCTTGCTTCTTTGCAGTGAAAGCGCGAAGCTAGCGGGGCTGCGAGCATGGCTCAAGCGGCTTACCGGCATTTCGGGGCGGAGACGGACGATGAAATTCAATATCGAGATCGATTGCACCCCCGAAGAGGCGCGACGGCTGGTCGGACTTCCCGATCTCGAGCCGCTGCACGATATCTATCTCGACCGCGTCAAGGAATTGATGGCGAAGGGGATTACCCCCGACATGGTCCAGCAAATGGTCAAGACCTGGGTGCCGATGGGTGAGAGCGGGCTGGGGCTTGTCCAATCGCTGCTCGGCCAGTTCGGCGGCGGATTGATGGGCGGCGCGAGCAAATCGGCCGACACGAGCGACGACGACAAGCCGGCGCGAGGACGCAAGAGCTGAACCAAGACGTTGTAAGCGATACGATTTTTGCGCTGTCGAGCGGGATGCCGCCGGCGGCGATTGGTGTCGTGCGCATTAGTGGGCCGCAAGCGGGTGAGGCATTGCGGCTATTGGCTGGACGTTTGCCCGAGGCGCGCCGCGCGTCGTTAGGCGCCCTCAAGGATGCGGCAGGTGCACCGCTCGACCGCGCGCTTGTCCTTTGGTTCCCCGGACCTGCGACCGCGACGGGCGAGGATCTGGCGGAACTCCATCTGCACGGCGGTCGTGCGGTAGTCGCCGCGGTTGAGGCGGCGCTGGGCGCAATCCCGGGCCTGCGCCCCGCGGTCGCCGGCGAGTTTACGCGGCGCGCTTTTTTGAACGGACGGATCGACCTGGCCGAGGCCGAGGGGCTCGCCGACTTGCTCGCCGCCGAGACCGAGAGCCAGCGGGTGCAAGCATTGGGACTTGCGAGCGGGCATGTGTCGCGCGCGGTCGAGGCTTGGCAGGATCGGCTGCTGACGTTGATGGCGGGGGCCGAGGCCGAGCTCAATTTTGCCGACGAGGATGATGTTGAAGTTGGTGACGCCGTCGCGCAGCGTCTGATTGCGGGGATGGGGGTGCTGGCGGAGGAATTGGGCTCGTGGCTGGCGCGGCCGGCGGCGGAGGTGATTGCCGAGGGGCTGTCGGTGGTGATTGCGGGGCCGCCGAATGCCGGAAAATCTACCTTGATCAATGCTTTGGCGCAGCGGGAGCTGGCAATCGTGTCGCCGGTGGCGGGGACGACGCGCGATGTGATCGAGACGCCGCTCGCGCTCGACGGGATCGCGATGCGCTTTTCGGACACCGCGGGGCTCCGGGCAGAAAGTGCCGATAGTATCGAAATGATCGGGATCGACCGGGCAAAGGCGGCGGTCGAAGCGGCCGATATCCTGCTATGGCTCGGCTCGTTCAAAGAGGCACCCGATCACCCGCGCGTCATCCTGATTGCGGCGCAGGCCGACCGCTGGCGCGGTGACGCGGCGTTCGAAGCCGACGCGGCGCATTGCGACCTGGTCCTGTCGGCCGCGACGGGCGAGGGGATGGACAAGCTCCACCGCTATATCGTCGAGATGGCGCGCACACTCTTGCCGCGCGAAGGTGAGGCGGCACTGCGCCGACGCCAGCGTATGGCGCTCGCCGAGGCGCGCGATTGGCTAACGATCGCGGATGGATCACGCGAAGCACGTGATTTAATCCTGCTCGCTGAACGGCTTAGGCTTGCGGGGAGCGCGCTTGACCGAATTACCGGGCGCGCTGGGGTCGAGGACATGCTCGATGCCCTGTTCGGGCGTTTCTGCATCGGCAAATGATGTTCCACGTGAAACATCGCTTTGGTCGCACCATGGTGGATTCGCGCGCATCTTTGCGGTAAGGGCCGCAGCAATCATGCACAGCAGCGAAATTTTTGATGTCATCGTCGTCGGCGGTGGCCATGCCGGAACCGAAGCCGCCGCCGCGGCGGCGCGGCTTGGCGCGCGCGTCGCGCTCGTCAGTTTCGATCCGTCGTTGATCGGCACGATGTCGTGCAACCCGGCGATCGGCGGGCTCGGCAAGGGCCATTTGATGCGCGAGGTCGATGCACTCGACGGCTGGATGGCACGCGCCGCCGATAGCGCGGCGATCCATTATCGCATGCTGAACGCGTCCAAGGGCGCGGCGGTGCAGGGGCCGCGGATCCAGGCCGACCGCAAGCTTTATCGCGACGCGATCCAGAGGCTGCTCGCGGCCGAGGAGAATATCACCGTCGTCGCGGGCGAGGCGGCGGCGCTGACCCTGTCGGCCGACGGAGCGCGCGTGACGGGACTCGAACTCGGCGACGGTGCGACCTTGTCGGCGTCGGCGGTCGTGCTCGCGACCGGCACCTTTCTCGGTGGGCGGCTATTCCGCGGCGAAGAGCGGATGGAGGGCGGCCGCATCGGCGAGGCCGGGGCGCACAAGCTCGCGGACCAGTTGCGCGCAGCCGACCTGCCGATGGCGCGGCTCAAGACGGGGACGCCGCCGCGGCTCGACGGGCGGACGATCGACTGGGCGCGGCTCGAAGAGCAATCCTCTGACGGTGAGCGCTGGACCTGTTCCACGTGGAACAGCAAACGCACGGTGCCGCAGATATTCTGCGCGATCACGCGCACCAATGCCGCAAGCCACGCGATCATCGCGGCGAATCTCGATCGTTCGCCGCTATTTACCGGCGCGATCGGGGCGGCGGGACCACGTTATTGTCCGTCGATCGAGGACAAGATCCACCGTTTCGCCGACCGCGACGGACATCAGGTCTTTCTGGAGCCCGAGGGGCTCGACTCGTTTCTCGTCTATCCGAACGGAATTTCGACGTCGCTTCCCGCCGATGTCCAGCTCGCGATGCTGCGCACGATGGAAGGGCTCGAGACGGTCGAAATGGTCGTGCCGGGCTATGCGGTCGAATATGACCATATCGATCCGCGCGCGCTCGACCGCACGCTTCAGGTCCGCGCGATCGGCGGGCTCTATTGCGCCGGACAGATCAACGGCACCACCGGTTACGAAGAGGCCGCGGCGCAAGGACTGATCGCGGGCGCGAATGCGGCGCTCGCCGCGCAGGGCCGCGCCCCGCTGATCCTCGACCGCTCCGAATCCTATATCGGTGTGATGGTCGACGATCTGGTGCTGCAGGGGGTAACCGAACCTTATCGCATGCTCACCGCGCGCGCCGAATATCGGCTGCGATTGCGCGCCGATAATGCCGCGACGCGGTTGACGCCGAAGGGGATCGAACTGGGGTTGGTGCGACCCACGACGGCTGCGCTGTTCGACCAGAGGCTGGCCGCGCGGGCGCGCGCCGAAGCTCTGCTCGACGTGTCCGTTGCGACGGCCGATTATGGCGCGGTCGGGCTCGCTCTTCCGGGCGACGGGATCGCACGCCGGCGGATCGATCTGCTGCGCTATCCCGATATGACGATCGCGCGCCTCGCGGTACTGGCGCCCGAACTCGAATCGATCGATTCGGCGATTTTGTCCGAGATCGCCGAGGATGCGCATTATGCGCCCTATATCGCGCGGCAGGATGCCGAACTGCGCGCGCTGGCGGCGAACGAAGCGATCATGCTGGATACCGCGCTTGATTATGCGGCGATTGGCGGCCTGTCGCGCGAGATGGTCGAACGGTTGACTAAGGCGCAGCCCGAGACGCTGGGGCAGGCGGGGCGCATCGATGGCGTGACGCCCGCGGCGCTGACCGCGATCATGGTGCACAGCCGGCGACGCGCAGCGTAAGCGCTCGCCACTGGCCAAATCCGTTTGCCCTGAGCTTGTCGAAGGGGCGTTCTTTCTTCTAACGCGAAGACCGAAGGACGGTGCTTCGACAAGCTCAGCACGAGCGGACTAAAAGGACAGCTTCAGTTTGACGACCAAGATTCTGGACAGCGAAGACGCCGTGCGCGCCTGGATTGCCGATGCGTTCGCACCGACTCCGGACCAATGGGCAAAGCTCGACCGCTTCATCGAAATGCTCGTCGCCGAAAGCGCGCAGCAGAATCTGATTGCGGCATCGACGATCCCGACGATGTGGGTTCGACATATCGCCGACAGCGCACAACTTTTGGCGTTCGATATGCGCGATGGCGACGGTCTCTGGATCGATCTGGGGAGCGGGGCGGGGTTGCCGGGGCTGGTAGTCGCGATCCTCAGCGCGAGGCCGATGCTGCTCATCGAATCGCGCAAGCAGCGGTGCGACTTTTTGCGGAGCGTCGCGGCCGAACTCGGCCTCACGCATGTCGAGGTCGCCGAGGCACCGCTTGAGCGCGTCGAGACGCGGCCCGCCGCAACGATCAGCGCGCGCGCATTCGCGCCGCTTGACAAGCTGCTCGACTTATCCGCCCGTTTTTCCACCGAATCGACGCAATGGCTGCTGCCAAAAGGCCGAAACGCGGTTAAGGAACTGGCTTTGCTGCCCCAGCCATGGCAGAGAATGTTCCACGTGGAACAGAGCCGCACCGACCCCGAGAGCCAGATTTTGGTGGGAACCGGAAAAATCGCGGCAAAACAGCGAGGAAAGCGATGATCCGCATTGCCGTGGCGAACCAGAAGGGTGGGGTCGGCAAGACAACGACTGCGATCAACCTCGCGACGGCGCTCGCGGCGACCGGCTGGCGTACGCTGATTATCGACCTCGATCCGCAAGGAAATGCGTCGACCGGGCTCGGGATCAAGCAGTCGCAGCGCGAATGTTCGAGCTACGAACTGCTGCGCGGCGACGCGACGCTCGCCGAGTGCGCGATCGCGACCGCGGTGCCGCGGCTCGACATCGTCACCGCGACGGTCGACCTGTCGGGGGCCGAGATCGAGCTGATCGAGTTCCAAGACCGGCTGCATCGCCTGCAACAGGCGCTGTCGGGCGCCGAGGCGGGGCAGTGGGATATCTGCCTGATCGATTGTCCGCCGTCGCTCGGCATGCTGACATTGAACGCGCTGATCGCCGCCGAATCGCTGATCGTGCCGCTGCAATGCGAATTTTTCGCGCTCGAGGGGCTGAGCCAGCTGCTTACCACGGTCGAGCGCGTGCGCGAGCGGTTCAACCAGAAATTATCGATTCTCGGCGTCGCGCTGACGATGTTCGATCGGCGCAACCGGTTGACCGACCAGGTGTCCGACGACGTGCGCGAAGTGCTGGGCCCGGTCGTGTTCGAAACGGTGATCCCGCGGAACGTCCGGCTGTCCGAAGCGCCGAGCCACGGGCTTCCAGCGCTCATCTATGACCATCGCTGCGCCGGGTCTGCAGCTTATATCGCGCTCGCGCGCGAACTGATCGACCGGCTTCCAAACGTCCGCAAGGCTGCATAAATGGCTGATAATAAAGACGAAACTGGACCGGAATCGAGCCCCGCGCGCAAACGGCCCTCGGGGTTGGGACGCGGGCTCAACGCGCTGTTCGGCGATGTCGCGGTCGAGGCGCCGGTGCTGGCGACCCCCGGCGGGGCGGCGAAGGTCGCCCCCGCGTCGGGCGATTCGGTGCAGCATGTCGGCGTGGGGTCGATTCGCCCGCTTCCCGGTCAGCCGCGCCGCCATTTCGACGAAAATGCCATCGCCGAGCTCGCCGATTCGATCGGACTGCGCGGGCTGCTGCAGCCGATCATCGTCCGCCGCTCGCCCGATGGCGACGGCTATCAGCTCGTTGCCGGCGAACGGCGGTGGCGCGCGGCGCAGCGCGCGGGGCTGCACCATATCCCCGCGCTCGTGCGCGAACTCGACGACGCCGCGACCTATGAGATCGCGCTCGTCGAGAATATCCAGCGTCAGGACCTCAACGCGATCGAAGAGGCGGGCGCCTATCGCCGCCTGATCGACGATTTCGGTCATAATCAGGAGGCGCTCGCGAAGCTGGTCGGCAAATCGCGCAGCCATGTCGCGAATCTGATGCGCCTGCTCGACCTGCCTGCCAGCGTGCAGGACCTGGTCGGCGACGGATCGCTCGCGATGGGGCATGCCCGCGCGCTGATCGGCGCCGACGACGCCGAAGCGATCGCGCGCCGCGTCGTCAAGGAAGGCCTGTCGGTCCGCGCGGTCGAAGCGCTGGTCCGCACCGACAAAGGCGGCGGCCGCAAAGCGCCGGTCGAGTATCAGGGCATGGACGGCAGCCGCGATCCCGATATCGTCGCGGTCGAGCGCCATCTGTCCGAACTGCTCGGCATCGGCGTCGCGATTCAATATGCCGGCGGCGGCAAGGGGGCGCTGACGCTGAAATTCGCGTCGCTCGACCAACTCGACATGATCTGCCAGCGGCTGAGCGGCGAATCGATCTGATCGTCGCTTAATTTGTGCCAGTCCGGGCCGTTAAAGAAGGACAGGCGGTCCCCACGACCACCCCCATATCGCGCTAAGGCGCTGATATTGCCCGGTTACATCATGTAATCCGGGCCAATTCTTGTTGTGCTGTTAACCAAGCTTGCTGGCAAAGCCTGAACAGGTCACCGCCTAAAGAGGTCGGCGAATGGGGTGGGAAATCCATTCGATATTCGACTGTTTCAAGGGACCAAACATATGCGCAAATTTGGAATGAAGCGCGCCCTGCTGGGCGCCGCGATTGCTGCCCTCGCCATGAACGCCTCGGCGGCACAGGCGGCGTCGGCCACCGGCACGGCGACGGCCAAGATCCTGCGCCAGATCACGCTCACCAAGACCAGCGACCTGCAATATGCGACGATCATCAGCGGTGCGACCGCCTCGACCGTCGCGGTGTCGACCGCTGGTGCCGCGACCTGCGGCGCGGGCCTGACCTGCACGGGTACGACGACGGCCGGCAATTTCGACGTTCAGGGTACCAGCGGCGCCGTGGTGCTCGTTGGCGGCGCGTCGAGCGTCACGCTCAACGGTTCGCTCGGCGGCACAATGACATCGACACTGACCTATTCGTCGGCGAACATCACGCTGGGCGCGACGGGTGGCAGCTTTCAGGTCGGTGGTACGCTGAGCGTCGGCGCCAACCAGACGGCAGGCGACTATTCGGGGACGTTCAACGTCACCGCAAACTACCAATAAGGGTGGGGGGCCTGGCGGGCTGAGACCCGCCAGCGGTAAAATGGGGTCGCCGGGCGCAGGTCCGGCGGCCTCTTTTTATGCAAGCGGCGCCTGTGGTTAGCGAAATATCAACCATGTTGGCGCAGGCAGGATGCGACCATCGGGACGGTGTGGGGCCGTTTCCCGGACGATTGTGGGGATCGTATCCAATGCTTCGCTTTTTGAAGGCCTTTGGCCTGTTTACCGCGGTTGCGCTTGGCGCCGCGGCACCGCCTGCGCTGGCGTCGGGCGATCTGCTCGTCGCGCCGACGCGCGTCATTCTCGACGGATCGCGCGGGACCGAGGTGGTGCTGAACAATATCGGCAGCGAACCTGCGACCTATCGCATCAGCCTCGAGATCAAGCGGATGACGGCCGAAGGCGGGCTCGACGAGATTGCCGAGGATAATGTCACGCCCGCCGAGCGCACCGCGCTCGACATGATCGCCTTCAGCCCGCGCCGCGTTACCCTGCCGCCCAACCAGCCGCAGGTCGTTCGCGTCGGGGTGCGTCTGCCCGAGGGAACGCCGCCGGGCGAATATCGCGCACATATGCTGTTCCGGGCGGTCCCCGACGCGGCGCCCGCGATTGGCGAGCCCAAGCCGGTAAGCGAGGGCGTGTCGATCGCGCTCACGCCGATTTACGGAATTACGATCCCGGTGATCGTACGCGTCGGCGACCTCGGTGCCGAGGCCTCGATCGGCGAGGCGTGGGTGAGCGAAACGCAGGACGGGCCGGCGTTCAATTTCGACCTCGCGCGCACGGGCAGCCGTTCGGTCTATGGCGATATCGAGGTGACGCGTCCGGGCCTGCCCGAGCCTTTGCTCGTCGCGCGCGGCATCGCGGTCTATCCCGAGGTCGGCGCGCGCAAGGTGTCGCTCCGCGTTCCGGGCGAGCTGGCGGCGAAGCTGAAGGGGCCGGTGCACATCCGTTATAGCGAGGACCGCGAAATCGGCGCCGGCACGATCGACGAGGCCGAGCGGGTGGTGAAGTGACGGCGTAAGGCCGGAGCGAACGGGCGGGGCGATGATCCGCGCGGCGCTGTCCCGATGGAAACCGGCGATATTGGCCGGATTGGCGCTGGTGGGGCTGGTCCCCACCGGCGCTGAGGCCGTTGAGAAAAAGCCCGTTGCGATCGCCGCGGACAGCTGGGCGCCGAACGACGACGATAGCTGGCTGTTCGATGTGCGGTCGGGGCAATATCGCCTTGGCGACGGGGTGCGCGGCTATCAGACGCCGCAGGGGGTTTGCGTCGACCTCGCCGATGTCGTGCTCGCACTCGACCTTGCGGTGCGCGTCGACAAGAAGTTGCGCCGCGCAACCGGCTGGGTGTTCGACGAGCGCCGCAGCCTGACGATCGACCGCGACGCGGGCGAAGTGCGCGCGGGGAGTCAGAGTTTCCGGCTGAGTGCAACGACGATTCGCGACACGCCCGCGGGGTGGTGCGTCGATTTGGACAGCCTCAATCAATGGTTGGGGGTGCCGCTGGCGGCCGATCTGTCGAACGCGGTGCTGCGTGTCGACACCAAGGACAAGCTGCCCTTTCAGCTCGCCGCGGAACGGCGTGCGCGGGCGGCGGCGATCCGTCCGCAGGCGCAGTTCGACCTCGCGAGCCTGCCGCAGGCGGCGCGGCCGTATCAGGCGTGGGCGACGCCGTCGGTCGATGTCGTCGCCTCGGCGGGAGTCGTGTCGGACAAGCGCGGGGGTTCCTATGTGCAGGGGCGCTACGAGATTTTCGCCGCGGGCGAGGTGGTTGGGCAGAGTTTCGACGCCCGGCTGTCGTCGGACAATGAGGGGGTGCCTGATAGCTTACGCATGCGGCTTTATCGCACCGATCCCGAAGGGCGCTTGCTCGGGCCGCTGCGGGCCACCCATTATGGCGTGGGCGATGTCAGCCTGCTCTCGACCGGGATTGTCGCAGCATCGGCGCCGGGGCGCGGCGCGGTGCTGACCAACCGGCCGATCGAACGCCCCGATGCCTTCGACAAGACGACCTTCCGCGGCGATTTGCCCACGGGCTGGGACGCCGAGCTGTATCGCAACGGGCAGTTGCTGGCGTTCACGAGCCCGAATGGCGACGGGCGCTACGAATTTATCGACGTGCCGCTGCAATATGGCGCGAACCGCTTCGAAATCGTGCTGTACGGGCCGCAGGGACAGATAAGGCGCGAAATCAGGCAGGTGCAGGTCGGGATGGATTCGATCCCGCCGCAGCAGACCTGGTATTGGGCGGGGTTCGCGCAGGAAAATGCCGATCTGATCGAATTCGGGAACCGGCGGCGCGGTGCGTTCCGGCGCGGCTGGCGCGGGACACTGGGGATCGAGCGCGGGCTCGACACGCGCACGTCCGCGGCGGCCTATGTTCACAGCCTGCTGATCGAGAATGTCCGCTATAATTATGGCGAGCTTGCGCTGCGGCGGTCGATCGGACCGACGTTGCTCGAGGTGGGGGCCAGCTATGCGGATAATGGAGGCGGCGCGGCGCGCGCGAGCTGGCTTGCGGCGTTCGGCGAGACCTATGTCCGCGCCGATGCGATGCGCGGCTGGGGCGGGTATGTTTCGGACCGTTTCATCAACAATATCAACGGGATTTATTCGGTGTCGATCGACCAGTCGGTCAAGCTGGGGCGGACGGTGCTGCCGCTGCATTTCGATGTGCGGCAGGTCGAGCGGCGATCGGGCATCGAGAGCCTCGAAGCCAGCGCGCGCGCATCGGCGAGTTTCCGCGCGCTGACCTTTACGGGGCAGCTCGACTGGAGCCGGACGAAGGTGCCGATCGGCCCCGATCCGCCCGACAACCTCACCGCCAGCCTGCTTGCCAACGCCCGCATCGGGCGCGTTCGCGTCCGTGGTGAGGCGCGTTTTGCGCTGTCGGGCGCCAACGCCGATTCGCGCATGACGCTGATCGGCGAATGGGCGGGGAAGGGCGATGCCGAATGGCGCACCGAGCTCGGCTATGACCGCGGGCTCGATCGTGCGCGCGCGGGGCTAGGATATACACGCCGCTTCAACAAGTTGCAGCTGACGGGATTTGGCGAGGTCGCGAGCGACGGGTCGGTCGCCGCGTCGCTCGCGCTCGCCTTCAGCTTCGGACCCAAAACGGATGGCGGCTGGCGCGTATCGAGCGAGAAGCTCGCGAGCCGCGGCCAGGTCATCGCCGATGTGTGGATGGACGATAATGGCGATGGCATTCGTCAGCCGAATGAAGCGGCGCTTCCCGGCGTGCCGCTCACCGCGGGCAATGCCTATGTCGAGGCTGCGACCGACAAGGACGGGCGGGGGACAATCGACGGGCTCGAACCGTTCCGGCCGGTGCTGATCGGGATCGACGCGGGCAGCCTGCCCGATCCCTATGTCCAGCCCGCGCTGCCCGGCGTCGTCGTGTCGCCGCGGCCGGGGGTCGCGACGCGCGTCGCTCTGCCGATGGCGGCGGCGGGCGAGATCGAAGGCACGCTACGGCGCGACGGGGGCAATCCGATCGAGGGGCTGAGCGTCGAACTCGTCGATGCCGAGGGGCGCGTACGCGCGACGACGATCACCGAGTTCGACGGATATTTCCTTTTTGAAAGCGTTGCTTACGGGCGCTATACGGTGCGGATGGGCAAGGCGTCCGCGGCGGCGCTGCGGCTCGACGCGCAATTTGCGATCGGCGCGGTGCCGGGCAAGGCGACCCCGCGGGTGCGGCTGGGGACGCTGGTGCTGAAGCCGCTGCGACGCGATGTCGCGCTGCAGGATGAAGCGTCCGACGGCCATAGTGCGCGCGGACCGCCGGATGAGGCGGATGGCGCGCGATAGATGCGTCGGCGGTTTTGGGGTGGAAACCCTATGTGGCCGTGCTAGCCTTCGCAAATGCCTGCAAAGCGTAATCTATCCGGCCTGATTGAAGTTGATGATCATGGGTATCATTGGGCCATCGAGCGGGAGCCGCAATGGTGCACAGCCGACGGCTGGCGTGGCATGGTTGTCAGCCTGCGCCAAGCGGATGCGCCGCGCGAGGCCTTATTGGAATTTCCAGTGCCATCGGCCCGCCGCTCGGCTCTGCAACCTCAATTGCGTCGTCCGCAAGTCAACGGGGTGATTATCGCGAATGGAGTCAGGGCGGCCTTGGCAGCGGGCTGGGAACCAACTAGCCGAGGAAAGACGGCAGCTTTTGAAGTGGATGCCAACGGCAACTAGCGGTCGTGAGCCGACATTCGACCTGTCAGCTCAGCAGCGGTTCCAGCGCGTCCCATTCGCGGTCGACCGCGCGCCGTCCGGCGTCGATCGCGGCGCGGATTTTTGCGGGGTTGAACTCGAGTGTTTCGGAAACTTCCTCTTCGGGTTCGATGATGCGGATCGGCGCGAAGCGGTAGCGCGCGATCTGGACGTCGAGCGGGCGTAGGATGCGCGCGGCTTGTGCGCCGCCGATGCCTTCGTTCTGGAGCGCGCGAAGCTGGCCCTCGCGCGCCGCGATCAGGTCGTTGATCAGCGCCGCGCCGGCGAGGTCGTTCGCCGACACTTCGGATTGCAATATATCGACCGCACGCAGACCGATCTTGATGAGGTTGGGGAAGGTGCGCACCGGCCCCGGATGCGGCGCGGGGGACGCGCGCACGGCGATTACCCCGCGCGGGTTCATTTCGAGCGCGGCGCTGAGCGGGGTCACGTCGCGCACGCCGCCATCGACCCATTGTTCTTCGGTCCCGTCGCTCGCGCGCGTTTTGAGCGGATCGAAGAAGAGGGGCATCGCGCAGCTGGCGTAAACCCAATTGTGGATGCCGGGCACACTCTCGTCGATCGTGCGAAAACTGCCGGTGCCGAGATTGACGACGCCGAGCAGCAGCTTGCGCCCGCTGGCGCGCAGTTTCGCGTCGTCCGCGAAGCCCTTGAGCAGCCGTTTGAGCGGCGCGGTGTCGTAGATTGCGTCCTCGCCAAGCAGCCCACCAATGACCCCCAGCGGGCGCTCCTTATAGATCGAGTTGTTGCCGCGGATGCTGAGCCAGGTGTCGAGCAGTTCGGGCACATCGTCCTGCGCGACTCCCAGTGCCTGGATCGCGCCGGTCGATACGCCAGCGACGATGTCGAGGCGGACCCCGCGATTCACAACGAGTTCGTGGACGACGCCGACCTGAAAGGCGCCCTTGGCGCCGCCGCCGCTCAATACGATTGCCAGACCGCCTGCCATATCGCGTGCCTCCTTGGCTGCGGACAGTTTATAGCAATTTAGCTCGCTTCCCAAGCGGGCAGGCGACGCCTGAAGCAGAAACCGGCGCCGCGATTAACCAATTTTTATCCATGATTGGCCACAGGGGTAACGAGCAAGAATTTGCCTGTGGGGAACAATCATAATGTCCGATGCTTTTGGTTCGAAAAGCCGCCCGACGAGTGCCGACGTCGCCATCATCGGCGCCGGCCCGGCCGGGCTGACCGCCGCCTATCAGCTGACCCAGCAGGGGTACTGCGTGACGGTGATCGAAAAGGATCCGGTCTATGTCGGCGGCATCAGCCGCACGGTCGAACATGAAGGCTTTCGCTTCGACATCGGCGGCCACCGCTTTTTTTCGAAGAGCCGCGAAGTCGTCGACCTGTGGAACGAGATCCTGCCCGACGATTTCATTGAGCGCCCGCGGATGAGCCGCATCTATTATGAGGGCAAATTCTACAGCTATCCGCTGCGCGCGTTCGAGGCGCTGTGGAACCTCGGCATTATCCGCTCGACTTTGTGCATGGTGAGCTATGCGCAGGCGAAGCTGTTTCCAAACAAGACGGTCCGCAGCTTCGAGGACTGGACGATCAACCAGTTCGGGCGGAAGCTCTATTCGATCTTCTTCAAGACCTACACCGAGAAGGTGTGGGGCATGCCGTGCGACGAAATGTCGGCCGACTGGGCGGCGCAGCGCATCAAGGGGCTGAGCCTCGGTGCCGCGGTGATCGACGGGCTGAAGCGCAGCCTCGGGCTCAACAAGAAGCCCAATGACGGCATGGCGACCAAGACCCTGCTCGAAACCTTCCGCTATCCGAGGCTTGGCCCGGGCATGATGTGGGACGCGGCGCGCGACAAGGTCGTCGCGGGCGGCAACCATGTGCTGATGGGCCACAGCTTCAAGCAGCTGACGCAGGACCAGAAGACCGGCCGCTGGCGGATGACCGCAACCGGGCCCGATGGCGATATCGTGATCGACGCCGGCCATGTCATCAGCTCGGCGCCGATGCGCGAGCTTGCGGCGCGTATCCATCCGCTGCCCGCCTCGGCGCTTACCGCGGCGCCGAACCTCAAATATCGCGACTTTTTGACCGTCGCGCTCAAGATTCGCTCGGAGGATCTGTTCCCCGACAATTGGATCTATATCCACGACAGCAAGGTGCAGGTCGGCCGGGTGCAGAATTTCCGCAGCTGGTCGCCCGAAATGGTGCCCGATCCCGAACTCGCGTGCGTCGGCCTCGAATATTTCTGTTTCGAGGGTGACGGGCTGTGGGCGGCAAGCGACGAGCAGCTGGTTGCGCTGGCGACGAAGGAAATGGAAATCCTGGGCCTGTGCGATCCCGAAGATGTCGTCGGCGGCGCCGTCGTGCGTCAGGAAAAGGCCTATCCGGTTTATGACGACGATTATGCAACGCATGTCGAAACGATGCGCAGCGAACTCGAGGCGCGTTATCCGACGCTGCACATGGTCGGGCGTAACGGCATGCACCGCTATAACAACCAGGATCATGCGATGATGACCGCGATGCTGACGGTGCGCAACATCGTCGCGGGCGAAAAACTCTATGATATCTGGGGCGTCAACGAAGATGCCGAATATCATGAAAGCGGCACCGAGGGCGAACAGGCCGCGCTGGCTTCGGTCCGCGACGTGCCTGCGCGCGTCGCGAAGGCGGCCTGAGGCCTTGGCCGGGGGGATCGGCGCCATGCTTCCAGTCACCAAGCTGATCGCATCGGTCCGGCGCGGCGAGATTCGCTGGCTGAACTATCTGCTCGCCAGCGGGCTCGCGCTCGGCAGCGACGCGGGGCTGTTCCTGCTGCTGCTCGATGCCGGACTGGCGCCGGTGACGGCGTCGGCGACCGGTTATTGCGCCGGAATCCTCGTGCATTGGATGGTATCGAGCCGGCTCGTCTTTGCTGACGGTACCGCGGCGCGCGGCACCGGAGAACGCCATCGCCAGAAACTTCTGTTTGTCGGGTCGGCGCTGATCGGGCTGGCGGTCACCACCGCGATTGTCGGCGGCGGCAGCGCGCTCGGCCTCGATCCGCGGCTTGCGAAGCTGGCGGCGATCGTCGTGAGTTTCCAGACCACCTATCTGCTTCGCCGCCATATCGTGTTCCGGACCGCGACCGCATGAGCGACGCGCCCGCGCTCCCCGCGGGCGGCGCGGTGCCGGATGTTTCCGCGTCCGCGCCGAACGGCATCGCGCTCGGTCCCTGGTTCACGCCGGTACGGATCGCGCTGATCGTCTGGGGGCTGATGAGCCTCGTTGCCATCGTCGCCAAATGGCAGGCGATCGGCACGCTCGATCTGTCGGATACCGACGATGCGATGCGCATGGCGCAGGTGCGCGACCTTCTGGCCGGCCAAAGCTGGTGGGACCTGTCGCAATATCGCGTCAATCCGGCGGGCGGCGGGGTGCTGATGCACTGGTCGCGCCTCGTCGATGCGCCGCTGGCGGCAGGCATCCTGTTGCTGAAACCGCTGTTCGGGCAGGCGATGGCCGAACGGATCGTGATGACCTTGTGGCCGCCGATGCTCGGCGCGGCGCTCAGCGTCGCATGCGTGACCGGCTATCGGGGGCTGTCCGATCGGCGGATCGCCTATGTCGTGCCGCTCTTCCTGATCATGTCGGGTTATATATTGGTGCAGTTCCGCCCGCTCCGGGTCGACCATCATGGCTGGCAGATTTTCCTCGCGATGCTGATCATGGTGCAGGCGCTTCGCCCCGCAAGCTGGCGGGCGGGGATGCTCGGCGGATTCTTCGCCGCGGCGCTGCTCGCGGTATCGATCGAAGGATTGCCGATCGTCGCGCTGTTCGCGGGGCTCGCCGCGCTGCGCTGGGCGCTCCACGGCCGCGCCGACGATCGCGCGCGGCTCTGCGGCTATATGGGCGCGCTCGCGGCGGGGGCCTTGCTGCTCGAGTTCGTGACGCGCGGGCCCGTGGGGCTACTCGGCAATTGGTGCGATTCGCTTTCGGTGCCCTATCTGGCGGCGTTCGCTGCCGCCGCCGCGGTGATTTTCGCATCCGCCCGCGCCAATCCGGGACAGCCCGTGGCCCGATTCCTGCTGCTCGGGCTGGCGGGCGTGTCGGCGGCGGGCGTGCTGCTGGGGATCGAGCCGCAATGCGCGAGCGGCCCCTTTGCCACGCTCGACCCGATCGTCGTCAAATATTGGTATCGCAACGTCCTCGAAGGCCAGCCTTTGTGGGCGTCGGAGCCGTTCGACGCGATCCATGTGCTCCTCCCCTCGCTGGTCGGCCTCGCGGGATCGTTGCTCGCGTGGCGGAACTCTGCCACCGACGCCGACCGCCGAAATTGGGCAACGGTGATCGTTGCGCTGATCGGTGCGGCGGCGCTGTCGCTGTTCGTCCTGCGCAGCGTTTCGACCGCGCACGTCTTTGCCTTGCCCGGCTGCGCGTGGCTCGGCCTTCGCGCATGGGCGTGGGCGCGAACGCTCTCATCGACATTGCTGCGTGTCCTCGCGTCGGCCGCGGCCGCGCTGACGCTGCCGCTGCTCGGCAGCATGGCGATGGCGGCGGTGCTCGGCGCGGTTTTTCCGTCGCTGAAAGCCAGGGAAGACAAGGCGGCCGAGGCGACCGGCGCGGCGGCGGTCAATCCCTATAAGACGAACTGCCTCGATCCCGATGCGATCGCCGACCTCAACCGCCTGCCGACGACGACGATCCTGACTCCGATCGACCTCGGCGCGCCGGTGATCTTCTGGACGCGCCACAGCGTGGTCGCGACCCCGCATCACCGCAACAAGGAGGCGATGGCCGACACGATCCGCGTCTTCGTCGGAAATCCCGGGCAGGTCCAAGCTTTGGTTCGTAGGCAGCAGGCGACATTGGTCGTGTTTTGCCGGACCGCCAACGACCTCACCCGATATCGCGGCGCCCGGAAGGACGGGTTGGCTGCCGCGCTTTACGCCGGACAACCGCCGGCATGGCTCGAAGCGGTGCCGATTTCTTCGCGCGCGGGACTGTCGGTATGGCGGGTGAAGCCGCGGTAAGAGGCGTCAGGCGGGGCGGAAGGTCAGCGCCGCACCGTTCATGCAATAGCGTTTGCCCGTCGGTTTCGGCCCGTCGTTGAAGACGTGGCCGAGATGGCCGCCGCAGCGTTTGCAATGCACCTCGGTGCGCGCATAGCCGAGTTCATGGTCTGTCGCGGTGGCGATGCCACCCTTGAGCGGCGCCCAGAAGCTGGGCCAGCCGGTGCCGCTGTCGAACTTGGTCTTGCTCGAATAGAGCGGCAGCGCGCAGCCGGCGCAGTCGAAGATGCCGGCGCGCTTTTCCTTGTCGAGCGGGCTGGTGAAGGGGCGTTCGGTCGCCGCTTCGCGGAGAACGCGATATTGCATCGGCGACAGGCGCGCCTTCCATTGGGCGTCGGACAATTGCCAGCCGGGTTGCGCTTTCGGGCGCGCTGATTTGGCGAAGAGCATCGGCGCGCCGATGATGGCGCCGCCGAGCGCGAGTCCGCCGAGGATGTAACGACGTTCGATCATATCCTCGATACGTGCGCCGCAGCCAAAGGGTTACAGCGGCGCGTCAATATTTCTCGATCTGCACCGGGATCGACCGGAAACCGTGGACGAAGCAGGCGTGGACGCGCTCTGGCTCGCCCACGACATTCACCCGCATGCGCCGCGCCGCCATTTCTTCGAGCAGGATGCGCAGTTGCAGTTCGGCGAGGCGTGCCCCGACGCAGCGGTGGACGCCATAACCGAAGGAGAGGTGCCGCCGCGCGTTATCGCGGTCGAGCCTGAGCGCGTCGCCGTCGTCGAACACGCTCTCGTCGCGATTGGCCGACAGATACCAGAGGATGAGCTTGTCGCCCTTTTTGATCTGGTGCCCGAACAGTTCGGCATCTTCGAGCGCGGTGCGGCGCATGTGCGCGAGCGGGGTCTGCCAGCGGATGATCTCGCTGACAGCATTGGGGATCAGCGACGGATCGGCCTCGAGCTTCGCACGCTGCTCGGGGAATTTGTCGAGGCCATAAGCGAGCCCTGACATCGTGTTGCGCGTCGTATCGTTGCCGCCGACGATCAGCAGGACGAGGTTCCCGATGAACTCATATTTGTCCATGTTCCGCATCGCTTCGCTGTGCAGCATCATCGACAAGAGGTCGGGCGAGGGCGGCTGGTCGAGCTTTTCCATCCACAATTTCTGGAAATAGACGAAGGCTTCTTCGAGTACGGCGCGGCGTTGTTCCTTGAGCTCAACCTTTTGCGCGAGCTCGACATCGCCCATCCAGTCGGACCATTCGGTGAGCTTGCGGCGGTCTTCCCACGGGAAATCGAAGAGCAGCGCGAGCATCTGCGTCGTGAGTTCCATCGACACGCGATCGACCCAGTCGAATTCACTGTTCCACGGCAGGCTGTCGAGCACCTCGCCGGTGCGGTTGCGAATATCCTCCGACAGGCGGGTCATTTCGGCGGGGGTGAAGGCGGGGGCGACGGTGCGTCGCTGGTCGGTGTGCTGCGGCCGGTCCATCGCGATGAACATCGGCAGGCGGAAATCCTCATCCTCGTCACGTTCGAGGATCGTGATGCCGCCATATTCCCACGACGAGCTGTAGATGTCGGGCAGGGCCTCGACATGCTGGATCGCCTGGTGGCTCGCGATATTCCAATAGGGGCCGTGTGCGCTGTCTTCGCATTTGACGATGCCGCCGAGCTTGCGAATCTCGGCGAAAGGCTCCTGCCAGCGGTCCTCCGAATAGATGGCGGCGGGGCTCATGTCATGAGCGTATAAAACAGTCTGGGGCTGGGCTGCAGTCGCCATCGGGCATCCTCTCTTCGCAGGGGACTCGCCGCGACGCTTGCCGCCGTCGGCGAAATCAGTTGCAGAATGCCACTGCTAACAGCTTTGTCAATGACGGTCGGCGGCGGTCGTCGCGGCGTTCGCAGCGGCGGCCGCACCGCGGCGCCAGAATTTCCAGTTGCCGCCACCGCTGAGCACGCCCGCGCGGAACAGGCGCACCGACAGGAAGATGACGAGCGCGACCCATATCGCCTGCCAGCCGAGCGCGAGCAGATGCACCGCCTTCGCATCGTCGGTCGCGGCGCGCGCCGCCATCGCCAGCGGCGAGGAGAAGGGGAAGATTTGCGCGAAGGTCGCAAGGCCGCTGTCGGGCGCGGTCGCGGCGGCGGTCGAGAGGCTGAACATGCCGACCTGGAAGATGGTGATCGGCAGGCTGAGCATCTGGATTTCGCGGACCGTGCCCGCCTGCGCGCCGACGCCGAGGAAGACGGCGCCGAGAAGCAGGAAGGAGAGGATGAAATAGACGAAGCCAATGCCGAGGAAGAAGGGCCAGCCCGTCGCGGGGGTCGACGCCAGCGCAGCGGCCGCCTTGCTAGCCCCGTCCGCGGCGGTAAGCATTCCGGGGTCCGACAATATCGCCGCGATCAATCCGCCCCCCATCGCCACCGCGATCCAGAAGGCGATGAAGAGGATGGCAACCCCGAGAAATCCGAGCAGCTTGCCGAGGAAGACGCTTTCGAGCGGGACGGCCGCGGCAAGGATTTCGATGACCTTGTTGCCCTTTTCCTCGGCGAGTGAACTCACCGTCTGGCCCGCGAGGAGCAGGGTCAGGAGGAAGATGACGAAGACCGCGCCGAAACCGAGCGACTGCTGCACCGCGATGCTGGTACCGCCGCGCTGGATGCTTTCGAAGCGCGGCTTCACCGGGGCGACATCGCCGGCAGCGCGGTCGCGCAGCACCTGGTTCGCGAGCAGCGCGAGATAGCGACCCGAGCCGCCCTCGGCATTGCGCTCGACGATACGCGGGCTTTCGAGCGCGCCGCTCATCACCGCATAGGTGTCGGTGCCCTTTTCGCGCGTGACCGCGAGCGGGTCGGGCGCATCCTTGCCCGCAATCCGGAATTCGAGCGGCGGAGGGGCGTCGCCGCGCTTGAAGGCATCGCGAAGCCGGTGGTCGGCGGCACGAAGCGCGTCGACTTCGGCGGCGTCGGCGATGACGACGATGCGGCCGGTCCCGCGCGCGCTGTCGGCAAGCTGCGACGCGCCGACGCCGCCGGCGAGTCCCATCGCAACCATGAACAGCGGGGCGAGCAGGAAGAGAAGGAAGGTCGGGGTCGCGACGATCGCCAGAAAGTCGCGCCGCGCAACAACGAACATGCTGCGAATGAACGGGGTCATGCGCTGGCCTCCTCTACCGCATCTTCGGTGGCGTCGGCGTCGAACCCTGCGTCGACCTGACGCACGATATGAACGAAGGCGTCGTGCAGCGCCGGGCGGCTGATCGAAAGGCCGGTGACGCCATGACCGCTCGCAGTGATGCGCGCGAGCAAAGGTTCGACATCGGCGTCCTGAATCGCGAAATGCCACGCGTCGCCGCGCAGTTCCGCGCCCGCCGGGAGGTTTGCAGCGACGGTGGCGGGATCGCCGGCTGTCCGCGGCGTGTAGCGCACCTGCATCGGCAGCAGCGCGCGGGCTTCGTCGACGGTGCCCTCGAAGCGGCGCGCCGAGCGCGCGATGATCGCGATGCGGTCGCACAGGCGTTCGGCATGCGCCATGACATGCGTCGAGAAGAGGATCGTCGCGCCGCGGTCGCGTTCGCGCCGAACGAGCATTTCGAGCCGCTCCTGATTGACGGGATCGAGCCCCGAAAAGGGTTCGTCGAGGACGATGAGGTCGGGGGCGTGGACGATCGAACCGATCAGCTGGATCATCTGCGCCATGCCCTTCGACATCTTGCGGATCTTGGTGTCGATCACACGTTCGAGCCCGAGTTCGGTCATAAATCCCGCCGCGCGGCGGCGCCCCTCCGACCAGTCGAGCCCGCGCAGCGCGCCCATGAAGGCGATCGCCTCGCGTGCCTTCATACCCGGATAGAGCCCGCGTTCCTCGGGAAGATAGCCGATGCGGTGGCGCACCGCCTGCGGCCGCTGTCCGCCGAAAAGGCGGCTTGTGCCCTCATCGGGGTCGATGATGCCCAGCGTCATGCGTAGGCTGGTCGTCTTGCCCGCGCCGTTCGGGCCGAGCACGCCATAGATGCTGCCCGTCGGCACCGCGAGGCTGACATGGTCGACCGCCTTGTAATCGCCGAAATATTTGGTGAGGCCATTCGCCTCGACGCTGAAATCGTTCAAACCCGGGTCCCCAATCATTCCCCATGCAAGCTATGGCACGGCGAGGTCGCTCGCGTATAGAGCGCCAATGGTTGCCGAAGCCTTGCCTTCTCTGGAAGACCGCCTCGAGGCGGTCGCGCGCACGCATGGTTTTGCGGCGTTCGGGATCGCGCATGCCGATGCGGCGCCGCAGACCGCGGCGCGGCTGAACCAATGGCTCGCCGAGGGGCGCCACGGCGACATGATCTGGATGGAAAGCCGCGCCGAGCAACGCGGATCGCCGAAAGGGCTGTGGCCCGAGGTCCAATCGGTGATCGCGCTCGGCATGAGCTACGCCCCAGCGCTCGATCCGCTCGCGCTCGCCGAGCACCCCGACCGCGGACGGATTTCGGTCTATGCGCAGGGCGGCGACTATCACGACATCGTCAAAAGGGCGCTGAAGGCGGTTGCGCGCTGGTTGGTCGCCGAGGCGAAGGACGCCGAGGTCAAGGTGTTCGTCGACACCGCGCCGGTGATGGAAAAGCCGCTCTCGGCGGCGGCGGGGCTCGGCTGGCAGGGCAAGCACACCAATCTCGTCAGCCGCGACCATGGCAGCTGGCTGTTTCTTGGCGCGATCTACACGACATTGAAGCTGACGCCGTCGACGCCGGGGCGCGATACGTGCGGCAGTTGTTCGGCGTGCCAGGATGCGTGCCCGACGCAGGCTTTTCCCGCGCCGTACCGGCTCGATGCGCGGCGCTGCATCTCATACCTCACGATCGAACATAACGGCCCGATCCCCGTCGCGCTGCGGCGCGGGATCGGCAACCGTATCTATGGCTGCGACGATTGCCTTGCGGCATGCCCGTGGAACAAATTCGCCGAAACCGCGCAGGCGCACCGTGCCTTTCTGCCGCGCGCCGAACTCGCGGCGCCGTCGCTGTCCGACCTGCTCGCGCTCGACGATGCCGAGTTCCGGCAGGTCTTCGCGGGATCGCCGATCAAGCGGATCGGGCGCGGGCGGATGGTGCGCAATGCTGCGATCGCGGCGGGAAACAGCGGCGATGTGCGGTTCGTGCCGGTGCTCGAACGACTGGCGCGCGATGAATCGCCGATGGTCGCCGACGCCGCTTTATGGGCGCTCGCCGAACTGGCGTCCTGACGTCAGCGCTGGAGCGACTGGGCGCAGCTGTTCACATCGGCGTTGCGGCCGTCGGGTGTGCGCGCATCGACATGCGTTGCAACGGGGATGGCGCCCGCGCGCGGGGCGTAGAAATAGACATCGAGGGTGCAGTTCGACCCGGCGAATTGCAACTTGCGCCCCGCGCCCTCGGTGACGTCGAGACGCGGCTTGCCGAACATCCGGCCGACCGCGTCGGCGCTGTTGCCGATCAGCGCGTTATTCTGGACGGGCTTGACGACCGTCGTCGGTTGTTGCGCGGCTGGCGGGGGTGTCGAAGGGCGCGGGATCGCGGGGCCGGCGCACGCGCCGAGCGTCAAGGCGAGACCGGCGATAGCGGCCAGGCGGCGGTTTTCGATCATCTTTTCTGGTCCCCAGTGCGCAGATGCAGCATGTGCACGGCCATAGCCGCGCTCAATATCGGCGCCAACAGATTGGCGATGGGCACCACGAAGCTTGCGGCAGACAGCAGCCCGAGCGACCAGCGCGCCGGGCGGTCGAGCCGCGGCTGATCGGGGTGACGTGCCAAAACCATCGCCTCGAGATCGCGGCCGAGCAGCAGAGCATTGACGATCAGCGCGAAGATCGGCGTGCCGATGCCGGTGACGAGCAGTACGACATAGATAGGCAGCGCGAGCAGGTTGCCGCCGATCAGCCGCACCAGCGACGCGAGCGCGAGGCGGATATTCTGGCGCCAGCCGACATCGACGGCGCGCTGTGCTGCCGCAGGATAATGGCGCCCCTCGACGTCGGCGACGATGCCGTCGGCGAACAGGCCGACGACGACGATCGCGACGGCGCGGAACAACAGCCAGCTGCCTGCGATGATTGCGAGGACGATCAGCACCCCCGCCATGTCTAGCTCCGCTTCGCCCATCCATTGCCAGTGCGCGAGCGCCCAGCGCGTCGCAAAGAAGATCGCGGCGCCCGAGACAGCGAGGAGCAACAGCGTGAGCGCAAGACTCTGCGCCAGCACGCGCAGCACGCGCGGGTTCGGCAAGTCCTTGAGCGCGAGCAGGAAAGCGTGAACGGCGCGGGCCATGGGCAAAGGGATGGTGGGCCGCCGGGCGCGGGTCAAGCCTTATGCTTGCCTTGGCGCGTCCCGCCGCCTAAGGCGCGCGGCAGCTTTTTCCACGCATCACAGGATTTTTCATGGCCTCCACCGCCCGTTTCGACGTTGTCGCCATCGGCAATGCGATCGTCGACGTTCTTGCCCGCGCCGACGATGCGCTGATCACCGCCGAAGGCCTGACCAAGGGATCGATGCGGCTGATCGACGGCGAAGAGGCCGAGCGGCTCTATGCCGCGATGGGGCCGGCGGTCGAGGTTTCGGGCGGTTCGGCGGCGAACACGCTGGCAGGCATGGCGGCGCTCGGCGAGCGCTGCGCCTTCATCGGTCAGGTCGCCGACGACCAGCTCGGCCATGTCTTCACGCACGACCTGCGCGCCCTCGGCGTCGCGTATGAAACCCCGCCGCTCAAGGAAGGCGCGCCGACCGCGCGCTGCCTGATCCTCGTCACCCCCGACGGCCAGCGCACGATGAACACCTTCCTCGGCGCGAGCCATTTGCTCGAGCAGCGCATGATCGACGAGGCGTGGATCGCCGATAGCGAGATCCTCTATCTCGAAGGCTATCTGTGGGATCCCGAACTGTCGCGCGCGGCGATGCGGCGGGCAATCGACGTCTCGCGCGCGGCGGGGCGCAAAGTCGCCTTCACGCTCTCGGACGCGTTCATCATCGACCGCCACGGCGAAGATTTCCGCAAGCTGATCGCCGAGGGGTTGTTCGACATTCTCTTCGCGAACGAGGTCGAGATTTGCGCGCTCGCCGAAACCGAGGATTTCGAGGCGGCGGTGGCAAAGATCGCCCCGCAGCTGCCGTTGCTGATCGTCACGCGCGGCTCGCACGGCGCGATCGCGCTGACGGGCGGTGAGCGCACCGAAGTCGGTGCCGAACCGATCGAAACGGTGGTCGACACGACCGGCGCGGGCGACCTGTTCGCTGCCGGATTCCTGTCGGGTCTCGCCGAAGGCCGTCCGATCAAGGACTGCCTGACGATGGGCGCGGTTTGCGCACGCGAGATCATCGCGCAGGTCGGCCCGCGCGCGCAGACCGACCTCAAGGCGAAGGTCGCCGAACGTCTCGGCTAGGAACCTTCGTCGGCGGTGAAGCGTCCTATGCGCCATCAAGCATAGGAGAGATTCTTATGACCGACGAAATCCACACGACACGCGATCCTGACGGGACGACGCACACCACCACGGTCATCGACCGCGAACCGCGACGCGGCGGGGGGATGGGCTTTGGCCTGATCTTCCTCGTCGCGATCCTCGTCGCGGCCTTTTTCGCCTTTCAATTCCTCGCCAACGACAAGGCGCAAAGCAGCGCGGTGACCGAGGCGGCGCAAAAGGTCGGCGATGCTGCGCAGGATGTGGGCGACGCGGCGCAGAAAGCCGTCGAATAAGGCTCAGGCGCTCGCGGGTTCGTCCGTGTCGGGGTGCTTCTTGAACAGCGCCCGGTCGGCCGGGCCGAAGCCGCGCGTCCAGATCAGCCAGGCATAGATGCCGAGGATGAAGGGGACGCCGATGAGCAGTTCGGCCCATTCGGGAAGCTGTGTCGCGCCATAGCCGAGCACCGTCGCACCCGCGGTCGCCCAGACGAGCGCCCAGCGCAGGCTATTCACCGGCGCGCCAAGCACGCGCGCGAGCAGGCGCGCCTTGACCAGCGAGGCGAATCCGAGCGCGAGCATCAGCGCGAGCGCGACCGCGCCGGCGTAGTAGATTGGCGGCAGTCCCATCGACTTGGCGATCAGGATCAGCGCGACGCTGAGCCCCGCCTGCAGCGCGAGCGTCGCGATGCTGATGAGCAGATTGCGGTGGCGCGCGACATAGACGAGCGCCGCCTCGCTGACGACCGCGGTCGCGGCGACGACCTCTGCGGCGAGCAGGAAGGCGAGCGCGGCGGTGCCGCTGACGAATTCGGGGCCGACGAGGCCCATCACCGCTTCGCCGGGGATGCCGAGCGCGAGCGCGACACCGGCTTGCGCGGCGATGATCCAGAAACCGACCTGACTCACCTGTGCCGCCACGGCGGCGAGCCGGTTTTCGGCGAGATTGCGCGTGATCACGGGGCCGAGGATCGGCTCGAAGCTCGTTTTCAGCTTCTGCGGCAGCGAGGCGACTTGCTGCGCCATATAATAGATGCCGTAGATCGTCGGCGAGGTGAACTGGCCGAGGATGAAGAGATCGAGGCGGCGCGTGCCCCATTCGATCGCGTCGGCGGCGGCGAGCGGCGCGTTGCGCCGCGCAACTGCGATCAGATGCGCGGGGTGCGGTTGCCACCCGTGCGGCCCGCCATAGTGGCGCAGCATCGGGATCAGCGCGGTGAGAAACGCGCCGACCATCGCGGCGGCATAGGAGAGCATCAGCCCGTCGCGCACCGACACGAACCAGAATCCCGCGGCGGCGATGCTGATCACCCATGGTTCGACGACCGCGCGCGCGCGCACGGTTGCGCCGATGTCGAATTTATACGCGCAGGCGGCGAGCGCGATGTCGGTGCCCGCAATCGCGAAGACGAGCAGCGCCATCCAGCGGTCGGTGCTGTCGACGCCGCCGGCGGGATACATGAGCTGCGGAAAGAGGAAGAGCAGCGCCGAGCCCGTCGCAGAGGCGAGAAGGGCGACAAACATACCGTCCCACACGACGGTACGATGATCGGCGCCGGGCGCGCTCAATTGCTCGGCGAGGCCGCGCTTGAGCCCGAGCGTCGCGAGCTGCGCGACGAGTTCGATGACGAGCACGGCAAAGGCGAAACGCCCGACCGCTTCGGGGCCGTACCAGCGGCCCGCCACATAGAGGAAGGGCAGGCGGGCGACGAGGCGGAGGATGAAGCCGAAGAAATTGGTGCGGCCGCCCTTGGCAAGTGCGGCGGTGTCCGCGTCCCCTGAAGGCAGGTCTGGGGCAGCGGGGGGCGAGGAGGGCGCGGCTGCGCTGTCGGTTTGGCTCAAGCCTCGCGCCCCTTCTGCTGCTCCCCGAAGCGCAGTCTAGCGCGGCGGGGGAGTGCAGGCAATCGATCGAAACACATCATTGTCCTTCGGATCGCAGCGGCCGGCTGAGCAATGCCTGAATGGCCTCGCCGACGCGCGTTTCGCCGGCAACGAGCCGCGCGACGGTGTCGGTGATCGGCATGTCGATGCCGTCGGCGCGCGCCGCGGCGGCGACCACGGGGGCGCTGAACGCCCCCTCGGCGACGGTGCGGCGGTCGGCCATCAGCACTTCGGCGCTTTCGCCGCGGCCAAGCCCCTGACCGAGCGCGAAGTTGCGCGAGTTCGACGAGGTGCAGGTGAGGACGAGGTCGCCGAGGCCTGCGAGGCCCGCGAGCGTTTCGGCCTGCGCGCCGCGCGACAGGCCGAAGCGCGTCATCTCGGCAAAACCGCGGCTGATCAGCGCCGCGCGCGCGTTGAGCCCGAGCCCGGCGCCGTCGACGATGCCGCACGCGATCGCGAGGATATTCTTCACCGCGCCGCCGATCTCGGCGCCGATGACGTCGGTCGACACGTAAGGACGGAAATGCGGGCGCGCGATCGCGCGCGCAATGTCGGCCGCGATATCGGCATCGGCGGCGGCGAGGGTGATCGCGGTCGGCAGGCCCGCGGCGACTTCGTGCGCGAATGTCGGCCCGGACAGCACCGCGTGCGGACGCAAGGGCGCGAGGTCGCGCGCCATGTCGATCGGGAACGCGAAGCTGCCCGCCTCCATGCCCTTGCTGCAAAAGATCAAAGGCGCGTCGCCCGGCGGCAGTTCGGCGAGCACGGCGCGCAGGAAAGGCACCGGGACGACGACCAGCAGGGCGTCGAGGCCGGCCATGTCGGAGAGGTTGGTGGTCGCGGTCAGCGATGGCGAGAGTACGGCGCCGGGAAGGAAAACCGGATTGCGATGCTCGGCGTTGATCGCCGTTACCACATCCTCTTCGCGCGCCCAAAGGCGAACGGGCGCGCCGTCGGCGGCGAGGAGCTGCGCGAGCGCGGTGCCCCACGCGCCGCCGCCGATCACACCGAATTTGGCATATGACGTCATGCTTTCACCCCCGCACCGCGCACCGTCTCGGCCTCGGGATCGAGCGGCCAGCGCGGGCGCGCCGCGACGCCGAGGTCGTCGGTCAGGCCCGCCGCGAATCGCTCGGCGCCCGCCCAGGCGATCATCGCGCCATTGTCGGTGCAGAGCCACAGGGGAGGGGCGACGAAAGGCTTGTCGAAGCGCGTCGCGAGTTCGGTGAGCGCGCCGCGAATCACGCCATTGGCGGCGACCCCGCCCGCGACGACGAAGGCGGTCGCATCGGGGCAGGCGGCGAGCGCGATGCGGCTGCGGTCGACGAGGCAGTCGACGACCGCCTGCTGGAACGAAGCGGCGAGGTCGGGGACGCTGTGCTGGCCGCTCGCGGCGGCGCGCGCGACCGCGCTCTTGAGCCCGGCGAAGGAGAAATGCGGCTCGGCGCTGCCGACGAGCGGGCGGGGCAGCGGCACCGCGTGCGGATTGCCCTCCTTCGCGATGCGTTCGACCGCGGGGCCGCCGGGATAACCGAGCCCGAGCAGCTTCGCGGTCTTGTCGAACGCTTCGCCCGCGGCGTCGTCGATCGTCGTGGCAAGGCGGCGATAGTCACCGACGCCTTTGACGAGCAGCAACTGGCAGTGGCCGCCCGAGACGAGCAGCAGCAGATAGGGAAATTCGAGGGTTGCATCGGCAAGGCGCGGGCTGAGCGCATGGCCTTCGAGATGATTGACTGCGATCAGCGGTTTGTTCGCTGCGTGCGCCAGCGCCTTGCCGGTGACGAGCCCGACCATCACGCCGCCGATCAGACCGGGCCCCGCAGTTGCGGCGATCGCATCGACGTCGGTCAGCGAGACGCCCGCATCGGCGAGCACGCCTTCGACAATCGGCGCGAGCCGGTCGACATGCGCGCGCGCCGCGATCTCGGGAACGACGCCGCCATAGGGGCTGTGCTCGGCTTCCTGTCCGGCGACGCGGTGCGCCAAAATGCGCCGCTCGCTGTCGACAAGCGCCGCCGCGGTTTCGTCGCAGCTCGATTCAAGGCCGAGGATCAGGGTCATATTGTTGCGCGTTCCTTTACCCGCCCCTTTATCGACAGGGCAACCCGCGGCGGAGCCTTAGAAAAGGCTCCTGATGACGTTTGGAGCATTTCCGGTCGAAAAACCGGTTCCCACTTTTTCTGGAAATGCTCTAGCAGCGGGCGATGAGTTCACTTCCGACCCCCGAAAACCCGCTACGTATCGGCACGCGGGCCTCGCCGCTTGCGATGGCACAGGCGCATATGGCGACGGCCGCGCTGATTGCCAGCCATGGCTTCGATATGGCGGCGCTCGAAATCGTGCCGATGACCGCGACCGGCGACCGGATTCAGGATCGCGCGCTCGCCGAGGTCGGCGGCAAGGCGCTGTGGACGCGCGAACTTGACGCGGCGCTCGACGCGGGGACGATCGACATCGCGGTCCATTCGCTGAAGGATGTTGAAACGATCCGCGATGCGCGCTTTTTCCTCGGTGCGATGCTCGAACGCGCCGATCCGCGCGACCGGCTGGTTGTGCGCGAGGGGATTGCCGCCGCGACGATCGCCGACCTGCCGCAGGGCGCGCGGCTCGGAACGAGCAGCCCGCGGCGGGCGGCGCAGGTGAAACGTATCCGCCCCGACCTTGAAACGGTGTTGCTGCGCGGCAATGTCGCGACGCGGCTCGCAAAGATCGCCGGTGGCGACGCCGATGCGACCTTGCTCGCGGCGGCGGGACTCGACCGGCTGGGGATGCACGACGTGGGTGTGGTGCAGGAAGCGAGCCTGTTGCTTCCGGCGGCGTCGCAGGGCGCGATCGGGATAGAATGCCGCGCCGACGATGCCGCGACGCGCGCGCTGCTCGCGGCGATCGACCATGCACCGACGCACGGCGCTGTTGCGGCCGAGCGCGATTTCCTCGCGGCACTCGGCGGCGATTGCCGCTCGCCCGTCGCGGCGCACGCCTATTGGCGGGACGACGGTACGCTGCGCCTCGATGCCGAGATTTTCTCGGACGATGGCGCGGAACATGCCGCCGGGCACATCCTTGTCGCCGATTCGGGCGCGGCGGGAGCGCTGGCGCATCGCCTGCTCGCCGAAGCGCCCGAGAGCGTCCGGAGCCTGTTCGCGGCATGACTATCGGCTTGCCGCTGATCGTCACGCGGCCCGAACCGGGCAATGCCGCGACGGTCGAGCAGGCAAAAAAACTGGGGCTCGATGCCCGCGCGATGCCGCTTTTTGCCGCGCGTGCGCTCGAATGGCTCGCACCGTCCCCCAAAAATTTCGATGCGCTGCTGCTGACCAGCGCCTTCGCCGCGAAGCTCGCGGGCGCGAGTCTCGCGAAGCTGTCGTCGCTGCCCGTTTATGCCGTCGGCGCCGCGACCGCGCGCGCTGCTGAGGACGCGGGACTGCAGGTGGTCATGACCGGATCAACCGATGCCCAGCGGCTTCTTGACGACATGGCGTCGCAAGATATTCGAACGATATTATGGCTTTGTGGTCGGGACCGGTCCAAATTCGAAGCGCGCGGGGCGGCGATCACCGCGCTACCATGCTATGCGGTCGAGCCGGTCTCCCATCCGGCCGATTGGTCGACGCTGACCGCCTCGCCCGCGATTATTCTCGCGCATTCGGCGCGGGCGGCGCAGCGTATTTCCGATCTGATCGGCGACGAGCGTGGCCATTTGGCGCTTGTCGCGATCAGTTCTGCGGTCGCTGCCGCAGCGGGCGAGGGATGGCGCGCGCTCGCCATCGCGGGACAGCCAAACGACGCGGCAATGTTGGCAGAGGCCGGTGCTTTGTGGCACAAGGGTGCAAAATAGGGTCGTTCGAAAGAGAAACATGGCAATCGACAGCATCGACACCGCCTCGCCCGCAGTGGACGAGGTGGTCCCGGCGAGGGGGCTATCGTTCCGCGCCATCGCCATTGGTGCCTTCCTCCTGCTCCTGATCGGCGTTGCCGGCGGCGGGTGGGCGGTGAACCGTTGGCTGACGGGCCAAAATGTGCCGCCGGCCAAGATGATCGGAGCAACGGCGCCGGCCGTGGTGGCGGGTGGCACGCCCAAGGGCACTGCGGGTCAGCCGCTTATGGTGGCACCGGTCGACGGCGCCAACGCGCTCGCTGCGCGCGTCGCCGAACTCGAACAAAGGCTGTCGCGCATCACGCTCGAGGCCGAATCGGCGTCGGGCAACGCGTCGCGCGCGGAAGGATTGCTCGTCGCCTTTGCGGTGCGCCGCGCGCTCGATCGCGGCCTTTCGCTCGGCTATCTCGACGCGCAGCTGCGGCTGCGCTTTGGTGACGATCAGCCGAATGCGGTCAAGACAATCATCGATACGTCGCGCGAACCGGTGACGCTTGAACAGCTGCGCGCCGAACTCGACGGGATGGCGCCGCAACTCGTTGGGCGCGGCGGCGACGATAATGGCAGCTTGTGGACCGGCCTTCGCCGTGAGCTCGGCGAATTGTTCGTTGTGCGCGCCGCAGGGACGCAGTCGCCGCGCGCATCCGAACGGCTCGACCGCGCACGGCGCTATCTGGCGGCCGGACAGGCCGACCTGGCGATTGCCGAGGTCGAAGCGATGCCGGGATCGGATGTGGCGAGCGACTGGCTGATCGCCGCGCGGCGCTATCACGAAGCGCGGCGCGCGCTTGACCTGATCGAGACGGCGGCGATATTGGAGCCGCGCGACAGTCCCGCTGCCGCGATGGCCCGCAAAACGGCCGAACCGACCCCGTAACGATCCGATTCCATCGGTCGTTTCTTGAAGAAAGCAGACCCATGGCCCTCGCCGATCCGCAGCGCATCGAAGCGCTCGACCCGCTCGATCCCCTCCAGCTCGATGCCGAGCTCAGCGAAGAGGAGCGGATGGTACGCGATACCGCGCGGTCCTATGCGACCGATGCGTTGCTGCCGCGCGTCACCTCGGCGTTTCTCGACGAGCGATTCGACCGCGAGATCATGTCCGAAATGGGCGCGCTCGGGCTTCTCGGTGCGACGATCGATCCCGAATATGGCGGGGCAGGGCTGAATTACGTCAGCTACGGGCTGATCGCGCGCGAAGTTGAGCGGATCGATTCGGGATACCGTTCGGCCTGTTCGGTGCAGAGCTCGCTCGTGATCCATCCGATCAACGCCTATGGCAGCGAGGAGCAGAAGCGTAAGTTCCTGCCCGGACTGACCTCGGGCGAACTCGTCGGCTGTTTCGGCCTGACCGAGCCCGATGCAGGCAGCGACCCCGGCGGCATGCGCACCCGCGCCGAAAAGATCGAGGGCGGATATCGCCTCAAGGGCGCGAAAATGTGGATCACCAATTCGCCGATCGCCGACGTCTTCGTCGTGTGGGCGAAGTCGGAGGCGCATGACGGCGCGATTCGCGGCTTCGTGCTCGAAAAGGGCATGAAGGGGCTTTCGGCGCCGAAAATCGAGGGCAAGGTGTCGTTGCGCGCCTCGGTCACCGGCGAAATCGTCATGGATTCGGTCGAAGTCGGCGAGGATGCGCTGTTGCCGCATGTGTCGGGCCTGAAGGGGCCGTTCGGCTGCCTCAACCGCGCGCGTTATGGCATCGGCTGGGGCGCGATGGGCGCCGCCGAATTCTGCTACGAAGCGGCGCGCAATTATACGGGTGAGCGCAAGCAGTTCGGGCGGCCGCTCGCGGCGAACCAGATCGTCCAGCTCAAGCTCGCCAATATGCTCACCGAAATCGCCCTGGGCCTGCAGGCGGCGCTGCGTGTCGGCCGGTTGATCGACGAGGGGCGGCTTATTCCCGACGCGATCAGCCTCTTGAAGCGCAACAATTGCGGCAAGGCGCTCGATATCGCCCGCGTCGCGCGCGACATGCACGGGGGCAACGGCATTTCGGCCGACTATCATGTGATCCGCCATGCGGTGAACCTCGAAACGGTGAATACTTACGAGGGCACGCACGACGTCCATGCGCTGATCCTCGGCCGCGCGATCACGGGCATCAGCGCCTTTGCCTAAGCCGCTGGAGGGCATCCGCGTCGTCGAACTGGCGCGGGTGCTCGCGGGGCCGTGGTGCGGGCAATTGCTCGCCGATCTTGGCGCCGAGGTCGTCAAGGTCGAGCGGCCGGGTGTTGGCGACGACACGCGCAGCTGGGGACCGCCATTCATCATGGATGAGAGCGGCGCAAATCTCGGCGCCGCTTATTATCACAGCACCAATCGCGGCAAGACGGGCGTGGCGATCGATATCGCGACCGCGGAAGGGCAAGCCGAGGTGCGCGCGCTGATCGCCGGCGCCGATGTCGTGATCGAGAATTACAAGGTCGGCGGGCTTACCAAATATGGCCTCGATCCCGCGACGCTCTGCGCCGACTTTCCGCGCCTGATCGTCTGTTCGATCACCGGTTTCGGGCAGACCGGGCCTTATGCGCACCGCGCCGGCTATGATTTCATCATCCAAGCGATGGGCGGCGCGATGTCGCTCACCGGCGAGCCCGACGGCGCGCCGCAAAAGGCCGGGATCGCCTATGCCGACATCTTCACCGGCATGTATTCGACCGTTGCGATCCTTGCGGCGCTGCGGCGGCGTGACGCCACCGGAAGCGGCGCGCATATCGATATGGCTTTGCTCGATTGCCAGGTTGGGGTGCTCGCCAATCAGGCGGCGAATTATCTCGCGAGCGGCGTATCGCCGCGGCGAATGGGCAATGGCCACGCCAATGTTGTGCCCTATCAGGCGTTCGCGACCGCCGACGGGCAGTTGGTGATCGCGGTCGGCAACGACGGCCAGTTTCGTAAATTATGTGTGATTTTGGACGAGCCGGGCTGGGCCGACGATGTGCGGTTCGCGACCAACGCGGCGCGTCTCGCGAATCGCGGTGAATTGATCCCGCTGCTCGCGGCGAAGATCGCCACGTGGGAAGCGCAGCGCCTGTCGGTGGCGCTCGAGGGCGAAGGCGTCCCCGCGGGGCCGATCAACGATATCGCGAGCGTCTTCGCGGATCCGCAGGTTCAGGCGCGCGGGATGCGTTTCCGCCCCGAGGGCGCCAGCGTCGACGGGCTCGCCAGCCCGATCGTCATCGACGGTGAGCGGATGGTTGCGCGAAGCGGGGCGCCGCCGCTCGGCGCATAGAAAAAGGGGCGCCGCAGCGGGCGCCCCTTCTCCCCCTTTTTTCGTCAGATCAGAATTTCACGGTGCCGGTCACGAACACCTGGCGCGGATTGCCATAGAATGCGGTCAGCGTGCCTTCGCGGCCGAGCGCCGAGGTCGGCAGGCCGTTGGCACCCGGAATGATCGCGCCGGTGACCGGGTTGACGTTCACGAACGTATAGCCCGAGGTCTTATATTCCTTGTTCGTCAGATTCTTGCCGAACACGCCAAGGCTCCAGCGATCGTCGGGCGCGGTGTAGACGAGGCTGGCATCCCACAGCGCGAAGCCCTTCTGATCGATATAGGGGTTCGGGATTTCGAACTGATAGGTCTTGCTGCGGTACGACAAGGTCGTGCCGAAGCTCAAATCGCCGTCGCCGATCGGGGTCGAGTAGGCGATGGTGCCGCTCGCGGTCCATTTCGGGGTGTTCTGCACCTCGCGGAAGTCGGAGACGTCGGTCGGCGTGTTGACCCCGCCGACGAGGATGTTCGAGATATATTCCTTATAGTCGGCCTGAATAAAGCCGAGCGCGGTCGACAGTGTCAGCCGATCGCCTGCGGTTGCGAGATCTTCGCCGAGGCGCGCCCGACCTTCGAATTCGACCCCCTTGAAGGTCGCCTTGCCGGCGTTCGACACGACGCCGCAGAAGCTCGGCAGGCCGCTGACGGTACAGGCGACCGAGCCCGGGATCTGGACGTCGGTGTAATCGGCATAGAAGGCGGCGAGCGCGACATTGACCGCGCCGTCCATCAGGCTGCCCTTGTAACCGACTTCGTAGCTTTCGACCTTTTCGGGGCGGAAGCTCAGGAAGGAGGCGACTTCGGCGTCGGTCGGTGCACCCGGAATCGCGGCCGGGGCGTTCACGCCGACACCGCGCGGGTCGAAGCCGCCGCCCTTGAAGCCCTGCGAATAGCTGGCGTAGAAATTATGATCGGGGGTCGGCTTGAACGACAGCGAGGCGCGCGGAGTGAATTTGTTGAAGCTGCGCTTGCCGTCGAAATTGGTGCCCGGGGCACCAAAGGCGACGCCCGCGCCGCCGAACACTGGCGACCCGCCGCCGAGATAGCTCTGCCGCAGGATCGACGCTTCGCGTTCGTCCCATGTGTAGCGACCGCCGACCGACAGGCTGAGCTGGTCGGTGAAATCATAGGTGAAATCGCCGAACACCGCGAAGGTCTGGGTATCTACATCGGCCTCGGTAAAGGCGGTGAGGCCCGCGAGGTTGTTGAAGATGCGGACGTCGAACAACGTGTCGCCGCTCGCGTCGAGATAATAGAAGCCGAGCAGGCCTTTCAGCTTGTCGCCTTCGTACAGCAGCTGGAATTCCTGGCTGATCTGTTCGTTGAAGTAGAATCCGGGGACGTCGATGTCGACGCCGGGCAGCGCGTCGAAGTCGATCGGCGTCGCCGATGTGTCCTTGCGCCAGGCGCTGATCGACCGCAGCGTGACCGTGTCGCTGAGTTCGGCGGTGACGTTCATCGCGAGGCCGTAGGCTTCGATTTCCTGCTTCGGATCGTTGAGGCCGCCGCGGCTGTCGAACACGTCGTCGAGTACGGGGGCGTTGGTGAGCAGCGAGGGGATCAGGCGGTGGCCGCCGCGCGGATCGCTCTTGTCTTTCGAATAGTCGCCCGAGATGCGGATCAGCACCGGCGCGCCATAGCCGCCCAGTTCGACGGTGGCGCGGCCCGCCCAGACGTCCTTGTTGTAATTTTCGCGGCCGGTGGTGAGATTATCGCCGAAGCCGCCGCGCGACAGGCGTGCCACCGAGCCGCCGACGCGGAGCAGATCGCCGATCGGCGCGCTCGCGGTGACGACGAGGTCGGCCTGATCATAGGTGCCGAGCGTGCCCTTGATCTTGAGCGAGAATTCCTCCGGCAGTTGCTTGGTCACATATTTGACCGCGCCGCCGATCGTGTTGCGGCCATAAAGCGTGCCCTGCGGCCCGCGCAGGATTTCGATGCGCTCGACGTCATAGATATCGAGCACCGCGGCCTGCGGGCGGTTGAGATAGACGTCGTCGAGATAGATGCCGACGCCCTGTTCGAAACCCGACACCGGATCCTGCTGGCCGACGCCGCGGATGAACGCGCTGAGCGTCGAGTTCGAACCGCGCGAGACTTCGAGCGTGGTGTTCGGGGTCGTCTGGCCGATGTCGGTGATGTCGATCGCGCCGGCCTTTTCGAGCGCTTCACCCGAATAGGCGGTGATCGCGATCGGCACGTCGACCAGCCGCTCGTCGCGGCGGCGGGCGGTGACGATGATTTCGTTGTCGCCGGCATCGCTAACGCCTTCTTCCTGCGCGAAGGCGGCAGGGGCGAAGGCGATCATGGAAAGCGCGCTGGTGGCAAGGACGGCATGGCGCAGCCGGAGGGCGAAAGGACGCATGATAATCTCCCAGGTCGCGGGTGACCCTCGCCACCCTGTTTTGGTTTTCTTGGGCCGGTGCTTGCCAAGCCGCGCCGCATCCAATAATGAAACATGAACCAAGTTTCAACTTGGAATGTGCGGCCGTCGTTTTTTGCTTGCCAGTGGTGCGGAAAAGCCACGATGCAGGGCCGGGGCAGCGACGGAGGGAGACGAGGACCATTATGGATCAGCCGCCAGTCGCAACAGGGAGCGCCGAGAGCGAGGCGCGCGACAAGACGCCGCGGACCGAGCGCGGACGCCGGACGCTGCGCAAGCTACTCGACGCTGCGGCGATCGAATTCGGCGAACGCGGTTTCCACGAGGCGTCGATCAGCGCGATCACGCGTCGCGCCGGTACGGCGCTCGGCAGTTTCTACACCTATTTCGATTCGAAGGACGAAATCTTCCAGGCGCTCGTCCGCTATATGAGCGAGCAATTGCGCGATCATGTGACGCCGCTGGTGCAGTCGGCGCCCGACGGGATCAGCGCCGAACGCATCGGCCTCGAATCCTATCTCGGCTTCGTGCGCGAGCATAAAGAGATTTACCGCATCATCGATGAAGCCGAATTCGTCGATTATGCGAGCTATCGCCGCCATTATGAAACGACCGTCGCGCGCGTTCGGCAGCGGCTCGAAGGCGGCGCGGCGCGCGGCGAAATCCGCGATGACGTCAGCGAAATCCACGCGTGGGCGATCGGCGGGATGAACGTGTTTCTGGGAATGCGTTACGGGCTATGGGATACCCAGAGCGATATTTCGGAGATCGCACGCATCGCGAATGATCTGCTCGCGAACGGGCTCAAGAAGCAGGATTAGCGCGAAATCAGGAAGATCGCATGTTCGGCGCGCCAGCTTGCGGCGGCGTCGCTCGTCGGCCGATCGCCCGAAAGATGCCAGACGCGCTCGACGCCGATGCCTTTGGCGCGCACCAGGTCGCGAAAGTCGCTGACCGTGACATGGTGGATGTTCGGGGTTTCGTACCACGCGATCGGGATCGACCGCGTGACCGGCATGCGCCCGCCCCACAGCAGCGCGAGCCGCACGCGCCAATGCGCGAAATTGGGAAAGCTGACGAAAGCCCGCGGCGCGATGCGCAACAGCTCGTCGACGACCATGTCGGGCCGCTCGGTCGTTTGCAGCGTCTGCGACAGGATCGCATAGTCGAAGGCATCGTCGGGATAATCTGCGAGGTCGCGGTTCGCGTCGCCCTGCACCACCGACTGGCCGCGCGCGATCGCCGCGGTGACGTTCGCCGGATCGATCTCGAGCCCGCGCGCATCGACGCCCTTGTTGCGCAGCGCAACCATCAGCTCGCCGTCGCCGCAGCCGACGTCGAGGACGCGTGACGTCGTCGGCACGGCATCGGCGATGATCGCAAGGTCGGGGCGCAGCGCCATCAGAAACCCGATCCGAGCGCGCCCGCGACGAGGCGGTCGAGCGCAGGCACGTCGAGCAGGAAGCTATCGTGGCCGAAGGGTGCCGACAGTTCGACGAAGCTCGCCGCCGCGCCGACGCTTTGCAGCGCCTGGACGACGCGGCGCGATTCCGACGTCGGATAGAGCCAGTCGGTGTCGAAGCTGACGAGCGTGAAACGCACATCCTTTGCCGCAGCGAAGGCGCCGGCAAGCCGCCCGTCGTGCGGGTCGGCGAGGTCGAAATAATCCATCGCGCGGGTGATATAGAGATAGGCGTTGGCGTCGAAGCGGTCGGTGAAGGCGAGCCCCTGATGCCTGAGGTAAGATTCGACCTGGAAATCGGCGTCGAAGCCAAAGCTCTTGATGTCGCGCGCCTGCAGCCGGCGGCCGAATTTCTCGGTCAGCCCTTCCTCGGACAGATAGGTGATGTGCGCCGCCATGCGCGCGACCGCGAGGCCCTTGGTGGGCGCGCGCGCGCTGCCATAATATTGGCCGTCCTGCCAGTCGGGGTCGGCCATGATCGCCTGCCTACCAACTTCGTGAAACGCAATATTCTGCGCCGAATGCCGCGCCGCGCTGGCGATGACGAGCGCCGATGCGAGCCGGTCGGGATAGGTCGCGGCCCACGCGAGCGTCTGCATCCCGCCCATCGATCCGCCGACGACGGCATGAAGTCGCGCTATGCCGAGATGATCGAGCAGCATCGCCTGCGCGCGCACCATGTCGGCGATGGTGATGACGGGGAAGGCCATGCCGAGCGGCGCGCCGGTCGCGGCGTCGGGCGAGGCGGGGCCGCTCGACCCCATGCAACTGCCGAGCACATTGGCGCAGATGACATGGAAACGGTCGGTGTCGATCGGCTTGCCGGGCCCGACCATGCGCGCCCACCAGCCGGGCTTGCCCGTCGCGGGATGGTCGCTCGCGACATATTGGTCGCCGGTCAGCGCGTGGCAGATCAGCACCGCGTTCGATTTGTCGGCGTTCAATGCGCCATAGTTTTGATAGGCGATCGTCACCGATGGCAGCACCTGCCCGCTGTCGAGCGGCAGCGGCGCGGCGATCGTCACGCTATGATGCTGGATATCGTGGAGCAGGCTCGCCATGGTTCGCGCGGGGCTAAGCGGGCGGACGCACGGTGTCAACGTGCTGGCAACGTACTGGACTCGACGCTGGACTTGGGGCGCACAGCCGTTAAACGGCGCGGCATGACCGACAGCAGCACGACCCTCACTCCGAAGCCGTGGATCAGCGGCATCGCTCCCTATGTTCCCGGCAAGTCGGCCGGCGCCGATGGCCGCCCGCTGATCAAGCTGAGCGCGAACGAGAATCCGCTCGGCACCGGGGACAAGGCGCGCGCGGCCTTCGCTGCGGCGCAGGCGGCCCCCGATGCGCTGTCGCGCTATCCCGATCCGGGCTCGGCCGTGCTGCGCGAGACGATCGCCGCGAAATTCGGACTCGATCCGGCGCGGATCATCTGCGGGAATGGCTCGGACGAGCTGCTCCACCTCGCGGCGGGCACCTATGCTGGCGCGGGCGACGAGATTCTCTATGTTCGCTACGGCTTTGCGGTCTACGAAATCGCCGCGCGGCGCGTCGGCGCGGTGCCGGTCGAGGCCGACGACAAGGATTATGCGACCGACGTCGACGCGCTGCTCGCCGCGGTGACCGACAAGACGCGCGTCGTCTATCTCGCCAATCCGAACAATCCGACGGGCACGCTCGCGACGCGCGAAGAAGTGGCGCGGCTCTATGCCGGGCTCCCGAAGAATGTGTTGTTCGTGATCGACCAGGCCTATTCCGAATATCTCTCGGACGCCGAGGATGACGGCGGGCTCGAACTTGCGAAAACGCAGCCGAACGTGTTCATCACGCGCACCTTTTCGAAGATCCACGGGCTCGCCGCCGAGCGCATCGGCTGGGGCTATGCCGCCGCCGAGGTGATTTCGGCGCTGCACCGTATCCGCCTGCCGTTCAACGTTACGCGCGCGGGGCAGGCGGCGGCGGTCGCGGCGCTTGGCGACGAGGAATTTGTGCGCCACAGCCGCGAACATAATGCCGAATGGCGCGCTTGGCTGGCGGCCGAGATCGAAAGCCTCGGCAACCACGGCCTGCGCATCGTGCCGTCGGCGTGCAATTTCCTGCTCGTGCTGTTCGAGGGCGATGTCAGCGCCGAGACCGTCTACAACCGGCTGATGGACGCGGGCTATATCGTCCGCTGGCTGCCGGGGCAGGGATTGCCCAATGCGCTGCGCATGACGATCGGTACCGAGGACGAAACGCGCGGGCTCGCGGCGGCGATCCGCGCCGCGCTGAACGGCTGATGGCGATAGCGCGCGTCGCAATTATCGGACTGGGCCTGATCGGCTCGTCGATCGCGCGCGCGATCAAGGAGCGGCTGCCGCAGGTGGCGGTCACCGGCCATGACGCCAGCGCGGAGGTGCGCGGCATCGCGGGTGAGCTTGGCCTGTGCGACACGATTGTCGGCGATCCGGTCGCTGCGGTGGCCGATGCCGACCTCGTCATTCTGGCGGTGCCGGTCGGCCGGATGGCCGATGCAGCCGTCGCGATCGCGCCCGGGCTGAAGCCCGAGGCGATTATTTCGGACGTCGGTTCGTCGAAAGCGGGGGTCGCCGAGGCGCTGGCAAAGGCGCTGCCCGATCACGCCGTCATTCCGGCGCATCCGGTCGCGGGGACGGAGAACAGCGGTCCGGCGGCGGGCTTTTCGTCGTTGTTCGAGGGGCGCTGGTGCATCGTCACCCCGGGTGCGGGCGCTTCCGACGACGCCGTGACGGCAGTGACGTCCTTCTGGCAGGCGCTGGGCGCCAAGGTCGATATCATGGACGCCGCGCATCACGACATGGTGCTCGCGGTGACCAGTCATTTGCCGCATCTTATCGCTTACACGATCGTCGGGACGGCGAGCGAACTCGAAGAGGTCACCGAGAGCGAGGTAATCAAATATTCGGCGGGCGGTTTCCGCGATTTCACGCGCATCGCGGCGAGCGACCCCGTGATGTGGCGCGACGTCTTCCTTGCGAACAAGGATGCGGTGCTCGCGACGCTCCAGCGCTTCAACGAGGATTTAACCGTGCTCCAGCAGGCGATCCGCCGCGGCGATGCCGACAAGCTCGAAGACTGGTTCACGCGCACGCGCGCGATCCGGCGGTCGATCATCGAACAGGGTCAGGATGATGCTGCGCCCGATTTCGGGCGGAAGCACTAAGCGGCGGTTTCGCCCGCCAGCAGGGCCTCGGGCGGGTTCAACGCATTGATCGCGACGCGCACGCGCGCTTCGGCTTCCTCGCGCGGCAGGCCGGCGGGGATCGTCTCGCCGATTTTGTAGGTGATCGTCCCCGGCCATTTGACCCAGCGGCGCGGCGGAAAGGCGAGGCCGCTGTTCACCGCGACGGGAATCACCGGGATATTGAGCAGGCGGTACATGCCCGCAAAGCCGGGGCGAAGCTGCGGCGCCTGCCCGTGCGGGACGCGCGTGCCCTCGGCGAACAGCACGAGAGGGCGGCCCTTCGCGAGCGCGGCCTTCGCGGCGCCGAGCATCGCACGCATCGCCTTGCCGCCGCCATCGCGGTCGACGGGAATCAGGCCATAGAAGCGTGCCGCCTGGCCCCACACTGGGATCGAGAACAGCTCTTCCTTCGCGAACACCGCGGGATGCTTGAACAGCATCGGCTGCTCGACCGTTTCGAACGCCGATTCATGCTTGAAGACATAGAGCACCGGGATGTCGGGCATCTCGCCTTCGACGATAATCGTCTGGCCGAGCAGGAAACGACAGAAGAGGCGGTGCGCCTGCGCCCAGATGCGGACGAAGAAGATCGTGCCGCGGTGCGAGATCGGCAGCGCGATCACCCCGCCGATCGACGAGATGCTGCTCATCACGAAAAAGGCGATCCAGAACAGGATCGAGCGAAACAGGGCGACAGTATATCTCACAGCCCGAGCAGCCCGCCCGCCAATCCGGCCAGATATTTATGATATTCGCGGAACAGGGTGGCGAAATTCGGCTGGCTGCGCACCGCATCGGGCAGGATCGTCACCTTGTCGCCGACCGCGCGGCCGATTTCATATTCGGCGCGGCGCATATGCCAGTCGGTGGTGATCAGCCGGATGCTCCTATATTTGCGCCGCTCCACCCAGGTCGCGACCTCGGTCGCGTTCGAGCGCGTGTCCTCGGCCTCGAACCCCAGCGCGATGCAGCAGTCGAACAGCGTCATCGGGCGCTTGTAGGTGACGGCGAGTTCGCGCGGCTTCACCTCGCGCGCGACGCCGCTGATCAGCAGGCGCTTGGCGTCGCCCGCCTCGAGCCGTTCGAGCGCGCGGTCGATGCGTCCCGGCCCGCCGGTGAGCACGACGATCGCGTCGGTCTTTTGCGCGGCGGCGGGCAGCGGTAGCAGCAGCGCGAACCACGCAAAGCCGAGAACCCAGGCGAGGAACAACAGGGAAATCAGGCGCTTGATCATAGAATCTTCTTGAGCGCCGCGAGCAAGGTCTGGCGCGCGGTGAGGGCTGCGAGCGCGATAGCCAATAGCGGGAGCGCCAGCAAGAGCGCCCAGCCGGCCGGGCCGAACGAGGCGGTCGCGGCGAGTCCCGATGTGACACCCGACCATTGCCAGCCGATCAGCAGCAGGATCGCGGCGGCGACGACGGTGCCGAGCGCGATGCCATAAGCGGTGTCGATCGCGATGCGGCGCTGGAACAGCCTTGTGATCTGACGATCGGTCGCGCCGATCATGTGGAGCATCTCGATCGTCGGAAAATGCGTTGCGAGCGCGGCGCGCGCGGTCATGATCACCACCGCCGCGCTCGCGAGCGTCATCAGCAGCACCATGCCGCCGGCGATCCACGCGAGCGAGCGGATCAGCCGCGCGACGGGCCCCAGCCATTCGGCGTGCGGAATGATCCGCGCGCCGGGCGCCTCGCGCGCCACCAGCGCCTGCAGCTGGCGCATATGTCCGGTGCGGTCCTCGCCGACAAAGTCGATGTCGACGAGCGCGGGCAGCGGAAGCGATTTCAATACCGGGTCGTCGCCCTCGGCGCTGCCGAACCATTGGCCGAGCGTCGCCTGCAGCTCTTCCTGCTCGACCGCGCGCGCCGACAGGACGAAAGGCTGCGCGGCGGCGGCGCGCCGCAACGCCGCGGCCTGTTCGGCGCGGGTCACCGGGTTCGCGGTGACGATCTGCACCGTTACGCGCCCCGCAATCGCGGCGCCGATCGCGTTCGCCGATCGCGCGAGCCCGACCCCGGCGGCGGCGGCGAGCAAAGTCAGCATCATCAGGATCGCGATCACCCACGGCGTCGGACCCGACAGGCGGCGGTCGGGAAGCAGGCGGCGATGCTGGACGGGAACGCGCGGGATGATCATGCCGCAATCACGTCCGGTTTGCCGGCGGGTAGCGCAGTGCGCCGGTGGGGTCGGCAAGCCGTCCTTTTTCGAGCCGCATCATCTGCGCATTTTCGATACGGCTGATCAGGTGGATATCGTGCGTCGCGACGACGACAGTCGTGCCGAGGCGGTTCAAGGCCTCGAACAAGCCCAACAGACGCATCGCCATTTCGGGATCGACGTTACCCGTCGGTTCGTCGGCGACAAGCAGTTGCGGGCGCGCGATCACCGCGCGCGCGATCGCGACGCGCTGCTGCTCGCCGCCCGACAGCGTCGCGGGACGCGCCTCGGCGCGGTCGCCGAGGCCGATCCAGCTCAGCATTTCGCCGACCGGACCCGACAGATCCTCTTCGCTGACCCCCGCGATCCGCAGCGGCAGCGCGATATTGTCGCGCGCGCTGAGGTGCGGGATCAGGCGGAAGTCCTGGAAAACGACGCCGATACGGCGGCGAAAGCCGGGCAGGCGGTGGCGCGGCATCGCCACCAGATCTTCGCCAAAGAGGCGCACGATTCCGCGGCTCGGCCGCTGCGCGAGGTACAGCATCTTGAGCAGCGAGGTCTTCCCCGCGCCCGACGGGCCGGTGAGGAAATAGAAGCTGCCTGGCTGGAGATTGAAGCTGACATCGCTCAAAACCTCGGCATCGGGGCCATAGCGAAGGCCAACGCCGTCGAATTCCACCATCGCCCCGCCGGGCCGCGCAGGAGCGCTATCCGTCATGGCGTCACCGGCACGCTGTCTCGCGCCTGCGTCGGGTCAAGGAACAGGGGCGCCGGTCGGCTCATCAGGCAGCATCTCGCACGGCTATCCACAGAGGACAAGGCGGGAGTGGGCACGCGGCGCTTGCAACGCGCGAATCGGCGTGTTTAGAGGAAGCCTATGATCCTTGCATGCCCGTCCTGTCACACGCGCTATGTCGTTCCCGATACGGCGATCGGACCCACGGGCCGCACCGTGCGCTGCGCAAATTGCCGCCATAGCTGGTTCCAGGAGCCGAACGCCGCGGCTGCGACGGCTGCAGCCGCGCCCGCTCCGAGCGCGCCCGAACCGGTCGCGGCGCCCGCGCCTCCTGCCGAAGCGGCGCCAGCACCGGCCGCGGCCTATTCCGATTATCCCGAACCCGACCCAGCGCCTGCGCCGGCTCCGCCGCGCTTTGCCACCGAACCGGCGCCGCGCGCTGCGACGGTGATCGACGATGCGCCGCTGCCGTTCCGCCGTCCGCGGCGCAACCCCGCAAAGCGCTGGACGATTATCGCGGCGAGCGCCGCGGTGCTGATGCTCGCCGCGACCGGGGGCCTGATGTATTTCGGCCTGCCGAGCTGGGCGCAGGGCCTCGGCCTGCCGGGTGGGGTCGACGAACCCGACCTCGTCATCGAACTGCCGCCGAACCAGGATCATCGCGAACTCGCCGACGGTACGATCTATTTTGCCGCGTCGGGGGTGATCATCAACCCGACCGACCGTGAACAGCGCGTGCCGCCGATCCTCGCCGAGCTGCGCGATGCGCAGGGCACGATCGTCTATAGCTGGACGATCAAGCCCCCGGTGCGGATGCTGCCGCCCAATGAAAAGGTCAATTTCAGCGAGGCGAAGCTCGACATCCCGCGCCGTGCGACGCAGCTGACGGTCAGCTGGGCTTTGCCGAAAGGCTGAAATTCGAGGGCGTTACGGTGACGTCCCGGCGTCACAGGCTCATCGCTGCGGCCAGCGACAGCAGAAAGCTCGTTACCGTCGCGATGATGATCGGCGCAAAGCTGCGCCATCCCTGATCGAGCAGCAGGTGCAGCCGTGCCTTCATCGCAGTCGCGACGATCGCGAGCAGCAGCAGCGCCTGCGCGCCGGTCGCGGCGGCATCCTGCGCGTCTTTGGGGATCGCGATCAGTGAATTGAGCGCTGCGACGCCAAGAAAGCCGAGGATGAACCATGGCAGGCGTAGCGGAATGCGCTTCCTTCGGCCGCCTTCGCCGCTTCGGCCGAGCCAGAGCGCGACGAGCATCAGCATCGGCGCGAGCAGCGCGACGCGCGTCAATTTGACGATCGTCGCGACCTCGCCCGCCGGCTGCGAGAAGGAAAAGCCACCGCCGATTGCCTGCGCGACGTCATGGATCGACGCGCCGATGAGGAACCCCGCCTGTGCGTCGGTCAGCCCGAGCTCGGCGGCGAGCACCGGATAGAGCGTCATTGCGAGCGCGCTCGCGACGGTTATTCCGACGAGGGTCAGCGTGAAACGCGCTTGATCGACGCGTTTGTCACCGATCAGCGAATAGAGCGCGAGCGCCGCCGACGCGCCGCAAATCGCCGTCGCGCCGCCCGCGAGCAGCGCGGCATGGCGGTCCTGCGCGAATAATCGCGCGCTGGCGACGGTGATCAGGATGACTGCAAGCATGATGACGACAAGCAGCGCGAAGGGCAGCGGCCCGAGTTCGATCAGCTGTTCGGCGGTGATCCGCGCGCCGACAAGCACGATGCCGACGCGGAGCGCGGTCTGGGACATCAGGTCGAGCCCTGCATGCGTTCGCTTGTTTTGCGAGAGGAAACTCATCGCGAGGCCGATCAGCAACCCCATGAGCACCAGCGGCGCGGCGTAGTGATCGGCAAGCCAGGCGGCCGCGAGTGCTGCGATGGCGGTGACGAGAACGCCGGGCAGATAGTCGCGCCAGCGCCGTTTTGCGGGCGGATGCGCCTCGAGATGCATCTCGCCGTAAAGGTCGGCGGCCATCGGCCAGCTCTGTTCGGATGATTTCACGCCGGATGCCCTCTGCCCATTCGCCGCGCTTCGCATATCGCCGCGCCGCGGTCGATAGGCCATTGCTGGCGCGGCGCGAGCTTGCTAGGAGCCGCGCTCTGTGCACCCGTAGCTCAGCTGGATAGAGCGCTGCCCTCCGAAGGCAGAGGCCAGGGGTTCGAATCCCTTCGGGTGCGCCATTTCTCCTTATAGGCTCGCCGATTGCCCCGAATTTCACATGTTCGGGTATGGCAGTTTTGCGCCCGATTTCGGCCCTTGCGAAATATTACATAGACGCCTGAAAATTGCCGCTGGCATGTCGACGTACTGGTCGCGATGGAACCGCCCACCCGCCCGCGCGCAAATCGGTCTGACATATCTATTGCAAGTGGCCTGACCACATATTAATGCTTGGCCGGCATAAGCTGTGTTCGCGTGTTCACGCTAGCAGCAATATAATGCGAGAGCATGGCGCGTCAGGAAATGAAGCCTGTTCGGCATGCCCTCGCAATAAAAAATTGAGAGGAGCCACGATGTTTCGAAAGGTCGCATTCATATCCTTGGCTGCCGCGCCGTTGCTGGCGCTGGCGCCGGTGTCCGCCGCGCAGGATCAGTCGCAGGCCCCATGGCAGGACGTCACGCCGCGCGCCGGGCTCGCCGGCTGGCACAGCGCCGGGGGGCAGGCGCCCTATCGCGTCGTCGATGGCGAGGTCGTTGGCAGCGCAGTGCCCAATTCGGCGAACAGCTGGCTGGTGTCCGACGCGCTTTACGGCGACTTCATCCTCGAATTCGATGCCAAGACCGACCCGACGCTGAATTCGGGGGTGATGATCCGCGGCCAGAGCCGGCCCGATTATCGGAACGGCGTCGTTCACGGCTATCAGATGGAGATCGATCCCTCGTCGCGGCGCTGGAGCGCCGGCATCTATGACGAACAGCGCCGCCAATGGCTCTACACGCTCGGCCGCAACGATGCGGCGCGGCAGGCCTTTCGCTCAGGCGACTGGAATCACTATCGGGTCGAAGCGATCGGCACGCGCCTGCGCACCTGGATCAATGGCGTGCCGGCCGCCGACGTTGTCGACGATGTGGACGCGCGCGGCTTCATCGCCTTCCAGGTGCACTCGGTTGCCGATGCGGTCGCGGCGCAGAAGCCCGAGGCGCGTTTCCGCAATGTGCGGATCATCACCGACACGCCCGCCCGTTTCGCTTCGCCCGCGACCAAGATCGAGCAGCAGGGATGGCTGGCCAATCGCCTGACCGATGCCGAGCGCGGCGCCGGCTGGAAGCTGCTCTGGGATGGCAGGACCACGCAGGGCTGGCGGAGCGCCAAGGGGCCCGCTTTCCCCAAAACGGGCTGGTCGATCGCCGACGGCATCTTGTCGGTCGAAAAATCGGGCGGCGCCGAAGCGACCAATGGCGGGGACATCATCACCACCCGCGATTACAAGAGCTTCGAGCTTTCGGTGGATTTCCGGCTGACGCCGGGCGCCAATAGCGGGATCAAATATTTCGTCGATCCGAACCTGCTCAAGGGCGACGGATCGGCGATCGGCCTTGAATTCCAATTGCTCGACGACGAGCGCCATCCCGATGCGAAGATGGGCCGCGATGGCAATCGGACGATCGGCTCGCTTTACGATCTGATCACCGCGCGCAACCTTTCCGATCCCGATAGCCCGGGCAAGCGCGTCAACGCGCCGGGCGAATGGAACCGGGCGGTCGTCGTCGTGCGCGGCAAGCATGTCGAACATTGGCTGAACGGGTTCAAGGTCGTCGAATATGAACGCGGATCGCCCGCCTTTCGCGAGCTTGTCGCGCTCAGCAAATATGCGAAATGGCCGAACTTCGGCGAGTGGGAGCAGGGACCGATCCTGCTTCAGGATCATGGTGACAGGGTCGACTTCCGGTCGATCAAGCTGCGCGAATTCTAAAGGGGACAGGACATGATTGACCGCCGTACGATGTTGACGGGTGCCGCAGCGACGCTGGGCGCCACGATGAGCGCGCGCAGCTATGCGCAGATCAAGGGTGCGAACGATCGCCTGCGGGTGGCGGTGGTCGGCGTGAACGGGCGCGGGCAGGCGCATATGGCCGCCTTCTCGAAGCTGCCGAACGTTTCCGTCACCCATTTCGTCGATGTGGATTCGGCCGTCCTCGCGAAGCGCGCGAGCGAATTTGCCGCCAAAGGCCATCCCGCCCCCAAGATCGTGGGCGACTATCGCCGGCTGCTCGACAGCAAGGACGTCGATATCGTCAGCGTCGCGACGCCCGATCATTGGCACGCAAAGCTCGCGATCGATTCGATGAATTCGGGGCGCCACGTCTATCTGGAAAAGCCGATCGGTATCGCCCCCGCCGAGGGCGAAGCGCTGATCGCGGCACAGCGCCGCACCGGGCGTCAGTTGCAGGTGGGCAACCAGCAGCGCTCGAGCGTCGAGACACGGCAGCTTGTCGACATGGTCCGGGCGGGCGAACTCGGCGACGTCTACGAGGCGCAAACCTGGTATGCGAACAATCGCGGGTCGATCGGCAAGGGGCAGGAAATCGCGCCGCCGGCCAATCTGAACTGGGATTTGTGGCAGGGACCGCGCCCGCGCGGGCCGTACCGGTCGAACCTGGTGCACTATAATTGGCACTGGTTCTGGAAATACGGGACGGGCGAGATTTGCAACAATGCGATGCACGAGCTCGACATTGCGCGCTGGGCGATGGGTCTGACCTATCCGACCAGCGTGTCGACGCAGGGCGGGCGGCATTTCCATCGCGGCGACGATTGGGAAATGTATGATTCGCTCGCGCTCGACCTGATCTATGACGACGGCCGCGCGATCCGCTGGAACGGGCAAAGCTGCAATGGCATCAAGACCTATGGGCGTGGCCGCGGCGTGCTGCTGCTCGGCACCAAAGGGTCGGCCATCGTCGATCGCAACGGGTTCGAGCTGTACGATCTGGAAGGCAAGTTGACACGCGAGGCCAAGGCTCCGGCGAGTTCGGAAACGACCGGAACGGTCGGCGAGGGCGCGCTCGACGTGTTTCATGCCGGCAATCTCGTCGACGTCATCCGCGGCCGCGCCAGCGCGCTCGCATCGCCGATCGCCGAAGGGCATATCAGCACTACGCTCTGTCACCTCGGTAATATCGCCTATCGCACGAGCGGCACGCTGACGATCGATCCCGCGACCGGCAAGCCGAACAGCGCCGACGGCATGAAGCTGTGGTCGGTCGACTATGAGCCGGGCTGGGAGGTCAAGGGCTGACCCCAGGCGCGATCATGGCCGACGTTGTGCGCTTTGCGTCAATGGGAACGCGCGTCGAACTGCATCGGTTCGGTGCAGGTGACGACGACGCGTTGACAGCGGCGCAGCGCGCAATCGAGGCGGTCGACGATGCGCTCACCATCCATCGCCCCTCGGCAACGACTGCGCTCAACGAACGGCTGATGGCGGGGCAGGGCGCCGCGATCGACGATGCGCTGCTATTCGACGCGCTGGTCACGATCGAGGAATTAAACGCCTCGACGCTCGGGCTGTTCGACCCCGCGGCCGATCGCCGGTTCGGGGTGGCGGGATGGAGCGCCATCGCATTCGATCGCGGCGCCGCGTGGGTCGAGGCGTCGCAGCCCGTCGCGCTCGATTTCGGCGGGTTCGGCAAGGGCTTCGCGCTCGATCGTGCCTGCGCCGTCTTGCGCGAAAAGGGTGTCGTATCGGCGTGCCTGTCGGCCGGAGAAAGTTCGATCGCGGTCGTCGGCGAACATCCGCTTGGCGGCGGCTGGCCGTTTGCGGTTCCCCATCCGCTGCGCCCCGACGAGATTCTGGTCGAGATAGAGCTCACCGACGAATCGGTGTCGATTTCGTCGACCGTCGGTGCGGGGACGGGGGCGCCCGAACGCGCCGCGATGATCCGCCCGGCCGATGCCACCATCGTGTCGGCGCCGCGCTGCTTGGTTGCCATCGACCGGCTCGGCGCGCATGCCGAGGCGATGAGCACCGCTTTGCTCGTCGCCGATAAAGACCGGGCGGAGCGCTTGCTGAATGGCGACCGGACGCGCCGTTTTCTGTTCGATTTTCCCCGCGGGGCGGCGATCCCCGATCAATCTGCCAGGATGCATTTTAATGACTGACAAAGATTTCGACCTGTCGCGGCGATCGTTCATCGATCGCGTGCTGATGGCGACGGCTGGCGCGGGGATAGCCGCGGCGGCGCCCTGGGCCAGCGCGGCGGTGAGCGCCGCGCCACTGGCAAAGGGCGACCGCGTGCGGCTGGGGGTGATCGGCACGGGCGATCGCGGCCGGGCGCTGATCCAGAATATCGCCAAGACCCGCAACTGCACCGTGGCCGCGATCTGCGACAATTTCGAACTGCATCTGGCCAAGGGGCGCGCGCTGGTCGACGCGTCGACGCGCGCCTTCACCGATCACCGCGCGATGCTCGATGCGGGCGGTCTCGACGCCGTGGTGGTCGCGACCCCGCTCGACCTTCATAAGCAGCAAAGCCTCGATGCGTTCGATGCCGGGCTTCATGTCTGGTGCGAAAAGGCGATGGCGCGCACGATTGATGATTGCGGCGCGATGGTGAAAAAATCGCAGGACAGCGGCAAGGTGCTGCAGATCGGCCACCAGCGCATGTTCAAACCCACCTATCTGAATGCGGTCCGCCGCGCGAAAGAGGGCGAAATCGGGGCGATTACGCAGATCCGGGCCAGCTGGCACCGTCAAAGCAGCTGGCGCCGGCCCGTTCCCACCGGAGCCACCGACCGCCAGATCAACTGGCGGCTGTATCGCGACAGCTCGGCGGGGTTGATGACCGAACTGGCGACGCACCAGATCCAGGTCGGCAATCTGTTCTTCGACGCCGTGCCGACGCGGGTGATGGGATCGGGCAGCATCTGTTTCTGGAAGGATGGGCGCGAGGTCTATGACCATGTCGCGCTGATCTATGAATATGCGGGCGGCCGCAAACTGATCTATACCTCGCTGCTCAACAACGCGCGTTACGGCTGCGAGGAGCAGATTCAGGGCAGCAAGGGGACGATCGAACCCGAACTCGGCCGCATTTATCAGGAGCTGCCGCCGAAGGAGCTGGCGCTGCTGCGCATGCAGGCCGATGTGGCGAGCGGGAAAAAGCGTACGGTCCCGATCGGCGGTGCGACCTGGTTCGCCGAACTTCCCGTCACCACGCCCGGCGATTCGCTCGGCTGGGGCGAATATGACGAGACGATGCTGCAGTTCGAGGGCTTTGGCGAAGCGGTGCGAACCGGCAAGCCACTGCCGGGCCTGTTGTCGCAGGCCTATTCCGCGAGCGTCGCGTCGCTGCTTGGCGAACAGGCGATGGATAGCGGTCAGATATTGAACTGGCCGACGTCGCTGGTCGCCATCTGAAGAGGAACACGCCATGACCGATACCAACCGACGCGATCTTCTGGGGCTTGGCATTGCCGCCGGGCTCGCCACGGGCTTCGCGGCCGACGCGCTGGCGCAGTCCGCGGCGCGCGGCGATGCGCCGACCGAGGGCGCGCCCGCACGCCCGGCGCCCGAGGCGAAATATCGCGTACCGTTTGCCGTGATCGGCCTCGATCATAATCATATCTATGGCATCACCGACGCCGTGATCCGGGGTGGCGGCGTTCTCACGACCTTTCATGCGACCGATCCCAAACAGATCGCGATGTTCCGCGCGCGCTATGGCGATATCGCGCTGGCGCGGTCCGAAGACGAGATTCTGGGCAATCCCGCGATCAAGCTGGTCTGCAGCGCGGCGATTCCCGGGCTGCGCGCGCCGCTGGGCATCCGCGTCATGCGCGCGGGCAAGGATTATCTCAGCGACAAGGCGGCGATTACCTCGCTGAAGCAGCTAGCCGAGGTTCGCCGCGCGATCAAGGAGACCGGCCGCAAGTTTGCGGTCATGTATTCCGAGCGGTTGGAAGTGCCCGCGGCGGTCATGGCGGGCCAGCTTGTCCACGACGGCGCGATCGGGCGCGTCATCCAGACCGTCAACCTTGCCCCGCACCGGCTGGCTGCGGCATCCCGGCCCGACTGGTTCTGGGACACAGCGCGCAACGGCGGGATCCTGACCGATATCGGCAGCCACCAGGCCGATCAGTTCGTCTATCTGACCGGCAGCAAACACGCGCATGTCGTCGCGTCGCAAATCGGCAATTTCGGGCATCCCGAACATCCGAAGTTCGAGGATTTCGGCGATATGATGCTGAGCGGCGACGGCGGCACCGGCTATGTCCGCGTCGATTGGTTCACGCCCGACGGCTTGTCGACCTGGGGCGATGGCCGCCTCTTCATTCTCGGGACCGAGGGCTATATCGAGCTCAGGAAATATGTCGACATCGCCGGCCGGCCCGGCGGGAATCACCTGCTTATCGCCGACCGGAAGGGCACGCGCTATCTCGACTGTTCCAAAGTTCCGCTGCCCTTCGGTCCGCAATTTGTCACCGACATCGTCGAAGGCACATCGGTCGCGCAAGACCAGGCGGGCGCGTTGCTCGCCGCCGAACTGGTGTTGACGGCACAAGCGCGTGCCAAGCCCGCCCGGCAACAAGCGACCTTGTAACGGTTAGGCCAACAAGATAGCGGTTTCCTTATGGGGAATGGCATGGAATCAAAACGGCTCTACGAGCGCGTATCGACCGATATCGCGGCCAAGATCGAGGCGGGGGAATATCCGATCGGTGCGCGTTTGCCGTCGGAGCGGCAACTCGCCCAGTCTTATGACGTGTCGCGGCCGACGGTTCGCGAGGCGATCATCGCGCTGGAGGTCGACGGGATGGTCGAAGTCCGCAAGGGATCGGGCGTCTATGTAACGGCAATTTCGCATGCCGATGTTGACGGTCCCTCCGCCGACGTCGGTCCCTTCGAGCTGCTCGAAGCGCGCCGTCAGATCGAGGGCGAGGTTGCCGCGCTCGCGGCCGGACGGATCACCGACGAACAGCTTGCGGAGCTTCGTGCGCTCGTAAAGGCGATGGGCGATGCGGGCGCCGACAGCGCGCGCGCCGAAGTGGCGGACCGCCAGTTCCACGAATTGATCGCGAGCGCGAGCCTGAACAGCGCCTTCGTCGCGGTCGTGGAGTCGCTGTGGGACATGCGCGCCCGCTCGCCGCTCTATCGCCTGCTCAGCAGCAAGGCGCATGTCGCGGGGGTGACCCCGAGCGTTGCCGAGCATGAGGATATTCTCCTTGCGCTGGAATCGCGCGACCCGGCGGCGGCGCGTGCAGCGATGCAAAAGCATCTGGGGCGCGTGCTGGAAGCGCTGCTGGAGGCAACCGAAGTGCATGAGGTCGAACTGGCCCGAAAGCGGGTCGCCGACGAACGGAGCCGCTACGCCCAGTAATCGGGTTATATACGGCCCCGGGGCGATCCCGGCGGGGCTGACGCCGATCTATTTGGTATGGCCAATTTTGAAAGCCTCTCTTTTCGGCTTGCGGCTCGGGCGGCGCCGATCTCCATAGCTATCTCGGCGTTCGAGGCAAATATATGACAAACCACTTGTTGCAATCGGTCTGACCAATCTTTATGGAAGCTACGGAAAGGGGCGCGGAAAGCGTCCGGACTGTTGCGGAGATTGTGATGCGGGCCTTTCCTTTCGATAGCGCATTGGCGCGGCCATTGGTTGGCGGAGCCCCGCAGTTTGCGGGCGCCACCGGGGCGCTCGCCCCGACCTTCTAACCATCCCCAGCCTTGCCGGGGTTCGTTCGGACGGATCCCGGCATTTTTCTGGTGCCCCGGGAGACACATATGACGCAGGCCATTACAGCGACATCGGCGCCGCCGGTGCCCAAGACGGGGCGCTATCGCTGGCTGATCGTCGCGGTGCTGTTCGCGGCCACGACGGTCAATTATATCGACCGCACGATGCTCGGCCTGCTCGCGCCCGTCCTCGGCGACGAGATGCGGTGGAGCGAGAACGACTATGGCAACATCGTCATGGCATTTCAGGCCGCCTATGCGCTCGGCTTTCTGCTGATGGGCTGGCTGATCGACCGCTTCGGGCCCAAGATCGGCTACAGCATTGCGATCGCCATCTGGACGATCGGCCATGTCGCCCATGGTTTTGCGGGGTCGATTGCCTCGTTCATGGCCGCGCGTGTAGTCCTCGGCGTCGGCGAGGCCGGGCATTTCCCGGCGGTCGTGCGCGCATCGAGCGAATGGTTCCCCCAAAAGGAACGCGCATACGCGATCGGCTGGGTCAACAGCGCAACGACGATCGGGGTCATTTTGACCGCGCCGACGATCTGGCTGTTCATGGTCTGGGCAGGCTTCGATTGGCGCCAGACCTTCATCTATACCGGCGCATTTGGCGCTCTCCTGCTGATATTGTGGCTGTGGCTCTACAGCAATCCGCGCGAGAGCGGGAAGGTCAGCGATGCCGAACTCGCGTGGATCGAGCATGATCCGCCCGAGCAGGTAGAGCGCATCGGCTGGTCGAAAATCGTCACCAAGCGCGAGGCATGGGCCTTTGCGGTCGCGAAATTCCTCATCGACCCAGTCTGGTATCTGATGCTGTTCTGGCTGCCCAAATATTTCGCCAGCACCTATGATGTCGACCTCAAGGTCGTGCTGTTGCCGATGATCATCATGTACCTGCTCTCCGACGTCGGCAGCATCGCGGGCGGCTGGCTCTCCTCGAAGCTGATCCAGAGCGGGCGCACGCCCAATTTCGGGCGCAAGCTGACGATGGTGATCGCCGGTTGTTTCGTCCTGCCGCTGTTGTTCGTCACGGGCCTCGACAATATGTGGCTGGCCATCGTCCTGATCGGCCTCGCGCTCGCCGGCCACCAGGCCTTTTCGTCGACGATCCTGTCGATCCCGCCCGACATGTTCCCGAAACGCGCGGTCGGATCGGTGATCGGGCTTGGCGGCTTCATGGGCGGCATCGGCGGGATGATCATGGCAAAGTCAACGGGACTGGTGCTTGACGCGACCAACGGCAATTATACGATCATCTTCGCCGTGTGCACGACGGTCTATTTCCTCGCCGTGCTGGCGCTCCATCTCCTGAGCCCGCGCCTGACGCCGGTCACTGTCGAAAACGAAGGCACCCCCGCATGACCCGCCCGTTTCAGCTTCATCCCGACCGCCTGTTTCCGTCCGACGCGGCGCAGCGCGATATTTGCCGGCGCCTTTATGCCGAGGTTGCCGACCTGCCGATCGTCAGCCCGCACGGGCATACCGATCCGGCGTGGTTCGCGGGCAACGCATCGTTCGGCAATGCCGCCGAGTTCTTGCTGCATCCCGATCATTATGCGTTCCGGATGCTCTATTCGCAGGGCATTTCGCTCGACGCGCTGGGGATCCGTAACAAGGCGGCCGATCCGCGCGAGAGCTGGCGGCTGTTCGCCCAAAACTATCATTTGTTCCGCGGCACGCCGACGCGGATGTGGATGGACTGGGTGTTCGCCGAGGCTTTCGGGTTCGATGTGCAATTCTCGGGCGAAACGTCGGACCTCTATTACGACCTGATCACCGAGAAGTTGGCGACCGATGCCTTCCGCCCGCGCGCGCTGTATGATCGGTACGGGATCGAGATGATCGCAACGACCGAAAGCCCGCTCGATACCCTCGAGCACCACGCGGCCGTTCGCGCCGCCAACGCCAGCGGCGAATGGCTGGGTAAGGTGATTACCGCCTATCGCCCCGATCCCGTGATCGATCCCGAGTTCGAGGGCTTTCGCGACAACCTCAAACGCTTCTCCGACCTCTCGGGCGAGGATGCCTTCAGCTATGCGGGCTATCTCGCCGCGCACCGCAATCGCCGCGCCTTCTTCGCCGAGATGGGCGCCACCTCGACCGACCACGGCCATCCGACCGCGGCGACCGCCGACCTGTCGGACGCCGAGGCTGAAGCCTTGTTCGCGCGCGTTACCGGGGACAGCGTGACTGCCGCCGATGCCGAACTGTTCCGCGCGCATATGCTGACGGTGATGGCGGGGATGAGCCTCGACGACGGGCTCGTCATGCAGATCCATCCGGGCAGCTTTCGCAACCACAATCCGTGGCTGTTCGACCATTATGGCCGCGACAAGGGCGCGGATATTCCGATGGCGACCGACTATGTCCACGCGCTGCGCCCGTTGCTCGGAAAATATGGCAACGAAGCTGCGCTGACTCTCATCCTCTTCACCCTCGATGAGACGAGCTACGCGCGCGAACTGGCACCGCTCGCGGGCCATTATCCGGCGCTGAAGCTCGGCCCGGCCTGGTGGTTCCACGACAGCCCCGAAGGGATGCGGCGCTTCCGCAGCCATACGACCGAGACCGCGGGCTTCTACAACACAGTCGGTTTCAACGACGACACGCGCGCCTTCCTGTCGATCCCGGCGCGCCATGACGTCGCGCGGCGCATAGACTGCGGCTTCCTCGCGCAGCTCGTTGCCGAGCACCGCATGGAAGAATGGGAGGCGGCCGAACTCGCCGTCGACCTCAGCTATAATCTCGCCAAGGCGGCGTACAAGCTGTGAGGCTTTCGGCCCAAACGCCGATCCCGGCGTCGGTGCAGACGCCGGACTACGACCGCGCCGCTCAAGCCGCGGGAATCGTCCATATCGGCATCGGCGCGTTCCACCGCGCGCATCAGGCGGTCTATACCGACGACGCGATGCGTTCGGGCGAGCGCGACTGGGCCATTATCGGGGTATCGCTCCGTTCGGCCGACGTCGCGGCGCAGCTGAACCCCCAGGATGGGCTCTACACCGTGAGCGCGCGCAGCGTCGCGGGAAGCGAATTGCGCGTGGTCGGGGCGGTCCAGCAGGTGCTCGTCGCCTCGGACAATCCGCAGGCCGTGGTCGATGCAATTGCGGCACCGACGACGCACATCGTCAGCTTCACCGTGACCGAAAAGGGCTATTTGCGTCGGCCTGACGGCTCGCTCGACCTCGCCGTCGCGATCGGCGGCTCAAGCCTTTATCGCTTCGTCGCCGCTGGCCTCGCCGCGCGCAAGGCGGCCGGGCTGTCTGGGCTGACCCTGCTCAGCTGCGACAATCTCGCGGGCAATGGTGCGGTGTTGCGCCGGCTGATGCGTGAATATCTTGCCGCCTATCATCCCGATTTGTCGGCATGGTTCGACGGCGAATGCACCTGCCCGGCGACGATGATCGACCGCATCGTTCCCGCAACGACCGATGCCGACCGCGCCGCTGTCGAAGCGGCGCTCGGCGCACGCGACGAGGGCGCGGTGGTCACCGAAGGCTTCAGCCAGTGGGTGATCGAGAATGATTTTGCCGGCCCGCGACCGCGGTGGGACAAGGTCGGCGCCGAAATCGTTGCCGACGTCGCGCCCTATGAGACCGCGAAGTTGCGCATGCTCAACGGCGCGCATTCGGCGCTCGCGTACATCGGACTTGGTAAAGGACATGAATTTGTCCACCAAGCCATTGCCGACCCCGCAATTCGTCCAGTCATCGAACGGCTGATGCGCGACGAAGCGGCGCCGACGATCGACGCCGCGCCGGGACAGGACCTCACGGCTTATGCCGGCGCCCTGCTCGACCGTTTCGCCAACCCCGCGCTGAACCACCGGCTGATCCAGATCGCGATGGATGGCAGCCAGAAAATCCCGCAACGCTGGCTCGAAACGCTCGCTTGGCATCAGAAGCGCGGCGCGCGGTGCCCCGCGCTCGAAACAGCGATTGCCGCATGGATCGCTTTCCTGCGAAGCGACCATCCGCTTGACGATCCGCTCGCGGAGCAGCTGAGCGCCGCCGTCGCGGCGGAGAGGGTGATGGAAAGGCTGTTCGGCGCGAACGGCCTGCTCCCGTCCGGATGGCACCCCGAAGACATCATCGCATAACCGCGACGGATCGAGGAAAGGGGCCATGCCCGGCCGCTGCCAAGGCATCGGCTCGGGCTGGCCCGCCTTGAGACAGCTTACCAGTTGAACATCGTTCCGTCTTCGAGCCGGGCGACGGGCAGATAGGCGGGCTGATACGGATATTTTGCCGCCAGCGTCTCGTCGATGTCGACGCCATGTCCCGGGGCGTCGCCCGCATACATATAGCCCTGCTCGAAACGGTAGCTGTGCGGGAAGACTTCGTCGGTCTCGGGCGTGTGTCGCATATATTCCTGGATCCCGAAATTGGGGACCCATGTGTCGAAGTGCAGCGCAGCGCCCATGCACACGGGCGACAGGTCGGTCGCGCCATGGCTGCCGGTCTTGATCTGATAGATCGCGGCGAGGTCGGCGATCCGCCGCAAATGCGTGATCCCGCCGGCGTGGACCACAGTCGCGCGGATATAGTCGATCAGCTGGTTCTGGATCAGGTCCTTGCAGTCCCAGATCGTGTTGAAGATCTCTCCGACGGCGAGCGGGGTCGTCGTATGCTGGCGAATGAGCTTGAACGCTTCCTGGTTCTCCGCCGGGGTCGCATCTTCGAGCCAGAATAATTTTGCGGGCTCCAGCGCCTTGCCGAGCTGGGCGGCTTCGATGGGGGTCATCCGGTGATGGCCGTCGTGGAGCAGGTGATGCTCGAAGCCGTAGGTATCACGGATTTTTTCGAACAATTTGGGGATGTGATCGAGATATTTCTTTGTATCCCAGATCGTCAGCGACGGCAGCGCGGCGTCGGCGGGCTCGTAGAAGAGCTTGCCGCGGCCGACGCCATAGGCGTCCTTGATCCCCGGGACGCCCGATTGCGCGCGAATGGCCTTATATCCGAGGTCGATATATTGGCCGACGGCGTCGACGGTCTCGGCGATGTCGGCGCCATTGGCATGGCCATAGACCATAACGCCGTCGCGGCTCTTTCCGCCGAGCAGGTCATAGATCGGCATGCCCGCCATCTTGCCCTTGATATCCCAGAGCGCCGTGTCGACCGCCGCGATCGCCGACATCGTGACGGGGCCGCGCCGCCAATAGGCACCGCGATAGAGATATTGCCAGATATCCTCGATCCGGCGCGGGTCCATCCCGATCAGGCAAGGGATGACATGATCCTCGAGATAGGAAACGACCGAAAGTTCCCGCCCGTTCAGCGTCGCATCGCCGATCCCGAAAACACCCTGATCAGTTTCGATTTTCAAGGTGACGAAATTGCGCCCCGGACATGTCACGATGACGCGGGCGGATTGGATCTTCATGCGATTTTCCTGTTCTCGTTACGGGGAGCTGATCGGCTGGGACCAGGATGCGGCGTCTGTCGGTTTCGTCGTCGATGTACCGCAACATATCGCCGTGAGCTTGTCCGGAAAACCGATCGATGCTCACGGCGAGATGCGAAGCTCAGAACTGGAAATTGACTGCCAGGCTGAACGTGCGGCCGAAATAGGAGGTGTAGAGCGGGTCTTTCCGCGTGGTGTCGGTGTAGAGGCGGTTGGTCTCGTTGGTGATGTTCGACACCTCGGCGATGAGCTTGATATTCTCGTTGATGTTGTAGGAGGCCGAGGCGTCGACGAAGATCGAGCTCGCATTGACGTTTGCGTCGCTGTCGGTCGGGCCCGGGACACCGGTGAGGAAGGCCGCCCGATAATTGATCGTCGACCGGACGCTGAACTTGTCGTCCTCATAATAGAGCGTGGCGCTGGCGGTTTCCGGCGAGAGGCCGACGAGCGGCGCCCTGCGCGTGAGGGTCGGCGAGATGATGTAATTGATGCTCGAACGCACGCGCGTGAAGTTGGCGAGCAGGCCGAAATTGCTGAGCGCCCCCGGCAGGAACGTAAACGGCAGCTGGAGGTTCGCCTCAAACCCGCGCAGCGGCCCACCGTCGGTGTTGTTGCTGCGCGTCACGCTGAACAGTTCGTCGGGCGTGATGCCCGTGCCCGTGCCCTCGAGCAGCGACAGCGGGAGGCCGAGATCGCGGAACGGCACCAGCTGGTTGGTATTCTGGATATAGGTTTCGATATTCTTGTAGAAATAGGCAACCGAGATCAGCGAACCGGGCGCGAAATACCATTCGAGTGCGGCGTCGACCGTGTTGGCCCGGATCGGATCGAGATAGGGGTTGGTGATCGAGGCGGTGCGGATCACGATGTTCGCGCTGCCGCTGGGGATCAGCTGCCCATAGGATGGGCGCGACATCACGCGCGCTGCCGAGACGCGCGCGATCAGGTCGGGCGTGATGTCGAGCGCTAGATTGATCGACGGCAGCCAGTCGTCGTAGCTGCGCGACACATTCGAGATCACATATTGCGTGGGATAGGGCGAACCCGCCGGCGCGGCGGTCGGGATTGGACCATAGGTGTCGAAACTGGTGCGGACATAGCGGACGCCGGCATCGCCGCGCAGTGCGAAGGGCAAGACGTCTTCGGTGTCGAACTTCACCATGGCATAGCCCGACGTATATTTCTCTTCGACCCCGCCATAAGTGCCCTTGGCGCACTCCAGGTTGCAATATTGATAGCTGTCGAAGTTCACCGCCTCGCGGAACTTGTCCGGATCGATGGCGAGGAAATCCTGCATCTGGCCGTTCAGATTTTTGCCGATGTTCTTCGTCACGAAGGTGATGCTGGCGAGCGACACGCCGGCAGGCAGCAACTGCGGCAGTGACTGGGCGGGGATCAGCTGCCGCTCGCGCGCGGTATATTTGTTGGTGCGATACTGGCCACCCACCTGAATGGTGAAGTTCGGCGCCGCCTCCCACTCGGCGTTGAGTTCGAAGGTCTTGCTGACGATCGTGTTCTTGCGGATGAAGCTCGAAATCTGTCCGCGCTGCGTGCCGTCGGCCAGCGGCGGACCATATAGGAAATTGGCCGGATTGGTGAGGTCGATCCCGTAACCGATCTTGGGGATGTCCGGATTGTCGCGGAAGTCGATCGAGAAATTATCGGTGTCATTCGAATCCATCGCGACCTGAAGGCGGTCGACGTTCAATTTGGAATCGTTGATGCCCGCCAGGCCGAAGACGCGGAACGTGTCGGAGAAGCGATGGTCGATGTTGAGGTTCACCTGGCGGAAGGTCGAGGTGAAATGCTCGTCCTGCATTTCCGATCGCAGGTCGACGCCGTCCCATAGCCCGTGGATCAGCGAGCCGTTGTCGTCGACTTCGATGTCGCGGATCGACATCATCGGCTGGCCGTTGTTCGAGGCGGTGCGGCCCATCGAGCGCGCGTCGAGCATCGTGTCGAGGCGATTGACCTTGAAGCGCGAGTAGAGGCCGTCGAGCGAGATGTCGGTGTTGTCGGTGGGTTTCCATTGCAGCGTCAGCGACCCCGCCATACGCTCCTGATTCTGGCTGCCCTTCACCGGACGGGGAAGGCGCGGCAGGAATACCCCGCCACCCGGACGGCCCGACACGCCGGTGCGGCTCATGATATAATCATAGGCCTCCTTGGTGCTGGTGCGCGGGTTGCCGGCGCTGCAGTTGTTCGCGTCGGCGCCGACCGGGGTGCCGCCATTGGCATAGCCCGGCGCGGGGCTGTTCACCGGCACGCCGCCATAAGTGTAGCCGACGGGGGTGCAATAGGGGAAGATGATGCCGCCCTGCGACTGCCCGGCGACGTAGGACGGCAGGATGTCGACCGCCGAATAGGCATATTCGTCGATGTGACGCTTCGAATAGGCGAGGCTGGCGAGCACGCCGAACGTGTCGCCGAACTGCTTCGAAACGAGCGCGGACACTCGCGGATCGGCTTTCTTGCTGATATCGTTGTAGATTCCGCGCGCCGTGCCCGAGAAGACGAATTCCTCCTTCTGGTCGAACGGGCGGGGTGCGCGCAAATCGACCGTCGCGCCGAGCGAGCCTTCCTCGACGTCGGCGGAGGTCGTCTTGCGGACCGAAAGCGCCGAGAAGATTTCGGTCGGGAAGGTCACGAAGTCGAACGAGCGCCCCGTGGCGACGCCGCCGCGGATATCGCTGCCGCTGACTTGCGAGGTGCCCTCCATTCCGTTGATCCGAACGCGGGTGAATTGGGCGCCGAGACCGCGAACCGAGATGTTGCGCCCTTCGCCGCCGTCGCCGCGCGACAAGGCGACGCCGGGAATGCGCTGCATCGATTCTGCGAGGTTGGAGTCCGGAAACTTGCCGATGTCTTCGGAGACGATACTGTCGATCGCCGCGGTTTCCTGCCGCTTCAGGTTCAGCGCGCTATTCAGCGAACCACGGAAACCGGTGACGATGATCTCTTGCGTGTCGGACTGGGGAGGTTCGCCGCTCTCGTCTGCCGCGCTGGTCTGTTCGGCCGGTGCTTGCGTGGCGGTCTGGCCATGCGCTGGTGACACGATCAGCAAGCTCAGCAAACTCGTTGAAACAAGCAGGTGACGGCTGCGGCTATCTCGACTCATTCTACTCTCCCTTCGATGTGCACCAAGATCCGTCGCCCTGATTTGATCACGGACGATCGATTTGATGTCGTCTACCCTTTCGCGAAATAGACTTGTCTGTCCAATTTGACAATAGTGCCTTACCAATTTTTGAGGTGGTAGCGATTATGTCCAAATTCGGCCCCATTCATCCGGCCGCCGCGGCGCATTTGCGCCATTTATCGGCGAACGGAGATCCGACCGCGAGCGGCCACATGGTTCCGGAGAATAGTTTTTGCAGTTGCCAAACGCGCCTCGGTTGCGATGCGTTTCTGATGTTGGTCAGGCCAATATTGTCATTCGCGGAATGCGCCAGCCTCTGACAATGTGGCCGGCTTTGGGGCGCGGATCGGGAAAGGCCCCGTGCGAGAGTGCGCGGGGGAGTCAAGGGCAGGCCGGCAGCGGCTCGGATGTCGGTCGGCGGAGCCGCGTCCTTCTTCGGGGCGCGACCGTGCACCATGCGATAGAGCGCAGGGAGCGCTTTGTAGCCGCCTATCGCCAATGTTATCCGGCATCAGCTTTCCGTGTCGATACCGTAACTTACGCTGATTATCCTCGCGTTGGTAATTAGTTGATAACCAATGTTTTGTAGCGGGCGGAGTATGTCATCTCTCGGGCGCTCCGATAGATTGATCTGGTCTTGCTTTCCGTGACCACCCGCTTTGGCGGAGGAGGCATGACGATGGGGCAGATTGCGCGGGCCGTCGATAAAGCTCGCGAGGCAATCGAGGAAGGCGCTGCTCATTTTGGTGAGCCGCTGCGCTGGAGCCAAGGGGTGGTCAATGATTAGCGGTCACGCATTTCGTCCCGGCCTGTCGGCCCGCCATCGCCCTGTTTCCGTGTGCCGTCCGATGCTGCCTTCGGCCCGCTGCTAATAATTAGTTCGTCCATTCCCCCGCTCGCCTGTTCGGGCGGGTTTTTTGCGTTCGAGGATGCGTCATGACCCAGAAAAAAATGCCCCGCCGTAACGACCGCAGCGCAAGGGGTCGCTCGAGGCGCCTCCTTTGCGGGGCCTCGCTCGCGGCTGTGCTCGCGTGCGTGCCGGTAGCCGCGCAGGCCGAGGATCGGTACTGGGACGCCAACGGCACGGCGGTCGGTTCAGGCGGGACCGGGACGTGGAACCTCGCGAATCTAAACTGGAGCCCGAACGGCGACGGCGTCAGCGGGCCGTTCGTCGAGCCGTGGGCGAACGGCGATCTCGACAACGCGATCTTCGGCGGCACTGCGGGGACGGTCACCGTGGGCACGCCGGTTACAGTGGGTAACATCACCTTCAGTTCGGCGGGCTATGTCCTGAGCGGCGGCACGATCACCCTGGGCGCGGCCAATTCGACGATCACGACCGCAACCGGAACATCCACGATCGATTCGGTTCTGGCCGGGTCGAACGGGCTGATCAAGGCTGGCGGTGGTGCGCTGGTGCTGAGCGGAGCGAACAGCTTCACCGGCGATATCAATATCAATGCGGGCAGTCTCTACGCGATAACCGACAGCGCGCTTGGGGCGGCCGCCAACAATATCTTCACGGCCGGCGGTATCACCACACGCCTGTCGATCGGCGGGGCGGGCACCTCGCGGACCGTCACCATCGGCAACGGCGGTACCCTGATCGTCGAAGGAACGGGTTCGGGCGCGGCGCAAATTCGGGGTAATGGATCGGTTCAGCTCGCCGCCAGCGGCGTTACGATGAGCAACAATCTCAGCGACTATACCGGGCGCACGGTCTTTGCCGGCTGCAACGGCACCTGTTCGACACGCTTTACGTCGATCGGCAATCTCGGCGAAGCCAGCTCCCTCGGGGCGCCGGTGACGGTCGCCAACGGTACGATCGTCTTCAACCAGTCCAGCCAATACAGCGACAGCATCATCTACCTCGGCGACGGCGACAGTTCGAACCGCAACTGGGACATCAATGGCGACGCGGCGCTGATCCGCAATCAGGGGACGGGCACGCTCGAAATCACGGGCGACATCGACATTTCGGTTGGCGGCGGTTTCTATGCCGAAACCGCGGACGTCCGTTTGCTCGGTACGCTCAGCGGCGGCAATTATGCCTTCAACGCCTCGGCGGGGCGGCATGTCCGGCTGGGCACCGCCAACAGCTTTACAGGGCTGGCGAACCTCGCGGGTGAAATCCGCGTCGGCAAGCTTTCGAATATCGGCATCGCGAGCTCCCTCGGGGCAGGCACGACGATCGCCCTCACCAACGGAACACTCAGCTATGACGGCACCGGCGACGCGAGCAATCGCGACTGGGTGGTCAACGGCACGACCAACGCGATCCAGAACAACGGCAGCGGCGCGCTCGACCTGTCGGGCGCGCTCGTCTTCAACGTCGCAAGCCCCAATCCCGACACGCTGACGTTCGGCGGCAGCTATTCGGGCACCAACTTCTTCTCGGGCGCCATGTCGGGCAACGGCAATATTGTCGCCGACGGGGCCGGAACTTGGGTGCTCGGCGGCGCGAATGTCCAGCGCGGCACGGTAACGGTAAATAGCGGCACGTTGCGCGCGGGCGTCGCCGGTGCATTCGGCAATGCGACCGGCTTTATCGTCAACGGCGGTACACTCGACCTCGGCGGCTTCGACCTCGTAGCGCCGTCGCTTACCGGCACTGGCGGGGCCGTTGCTCTCGGCGCGCAGACGCTGACCGTCGATGCCAAGACGACACAGGTCTTCGGCGGCACCATCACAGGTACCGGCGGCCTTCGCAAGACGGGGGCGGGCTCGCTGACCCTGACGGGCGCGAACAGCTATACCGGTGCGACGACGGTCGGCGGCGGCCGGCTCGGGCTCGATTTCTCGGGCGCGGGCGGCCCGGTCAACAACATCGTTTCGGCGTCCTCGGCGCTTGTCCTTACAGGCGGAACGCTCGAAGTGGTCGGCGCGGCGGGCGAGACCAACAACCAGAGCTTCAACGGCCTGACGGTCAGCGCGGGCAGCAACACAGTCCGCGCGGTGAGCGGCGCGGGCGGTATCGTCAACCTCAATCTCGGCGCGATCGTCCGCGCGGGCGGGCTGGTCAATTTCATACTCCCTACGGGTGGTGCCATCACCACCAGCAATGCCGACGGTGTGCTCGGCGGCTGGGCGACGATTAACGGGTCGGATTATGCGAAGGTCGTCGGCGGCGGCATCATAGCCTTCGACGCCAGCGACTACACGACCAAGGACGACGCCGGCACCTGGGCCAACGGCGATATCATCAGCGATACCGCGGGCGCAGCGAACACGCCTTTCTTCGGCACCGTGAACGGCACGGTCCAGCTCGGCGGACTGCGTTATACGGCAGCATCGGGATCGGTCGTGACGATCGGCGCCGGAAACAGGCTGGGCATTGACGGCACGATCATCGTCGCGCCGAGCACCGCGGCGACAAACCAGACGATCACCGGCGGCTCGCTGACCGGCAGCAGCGGGGGTGGCACGCTCGGCGTCCAGCATAACGGAACGGGCATGCTGACGATTGCCTCGACGATCGTCGACCATGGAGGCGCGACGAGCTTTGCGAAGAGCGGCGGCGGCACGGTCCGCCTGAATGCGGCGAACAGCTACACCGGCGGCACGACGCTAAGCGGCGGCCGCCTTGAGGTCGCGCAGCTCGCCAATGGCGGTATCGCGAGCAGCATCGGCGCATCGAGCGCCGCCGCCGCGAACCTTGTCATCGAAAGCGGCACGCTGGCCTATACCGGCGGTGTCGACGCGGTCACCGATCGCGGTATCACACTCGTCAACGGTGGCGCCGAGCGCGCGATTCAGGTCGATTCCGGACGGACGGTCGAGTTTTCGGGGCTGGTCACGAGCACCGACGATGCGGGCCTGACTAAGACCGGATGGGGCACGCTGGTTCTGTCGAATGCCGCGAACGATTATGTCGGTGTCACGACAATAACCCAAGCTCCGGGCGCCGGATCGAGCACGCTTTCGGTGAACACGCTCTCCGACGGCGGTGTGGCGAGCAGCATCGGTGCCGCGAGCAGCGATTCCGCCAATCTTGTAATCAGCAACAGCGCTCGGCTGCAATATACCGGCGGCACTGTCGCCATCGACCGCGGTTTCACGCTCGCCGGCGGGCTGGGTGGCATCGACGTCGCCAATGCGGGTACGACATTGACGATCGGTGGCGTCGCCACGGGTGCCGGATCGCTCGTCAAGCATGGCGCCGGCACGCTGATTCTGACCGGAGCCAATAATTACACCGGCGATACGGTCGTCAATGCCGGCATCCTGCGTGCCGGGTCAGCGAACGCATTCGGCGTCGGCGGCCGCTACATGACCGTGAACAGCGGCGCGACGCTTCAGCTTGGCGGCCATAATATCAACGTCGCAGCAATCATCGGGGGCGGCCTTGTCGACTTGGGCGGGAACACGCTGACCACCGCGGGCGGCCCGGGCGTCTTTACGGGCCGGATCACCGGCACCGGTGGCTTCACCCGCGGTGCGGGGAGCTATACGCAGACGATAACCGGCTGCAACAACGACTATACCGGCGTCACGACGATCAGCGGCGGGCTTGCGATCGACTGTATCGCGAACGGCGGGCAAGCGAGCGCGATCGGTGCCTCGTCGGCGGCGGCATCGAACCTAGCCTTTGCGGGCGGGACGCTTGCGTATACCGGTGCCAGCACCTCGACCGATCGCGGTTTTGCACTCCTCGGAAATGGCATCGTCAATGTCGTGGATGCGGCGACAACGCTGGAATTTTCGGGCGCCGTTACCGGCGGCGGATCCTTCTTCAAGGACGGTGCCGGGACGCTGCTCCTGTCCGGGGTGAACAACTCGACCGGCAATGTTCGTGTCATCAACGGCACGTTACGCGCCGGGTCGACCACGGCACTCGGCAGCGGCTGGCTGTCGCTCGACAATAGCGCGGGCGTCCTGTTCAACCTCGATGGATACAACAACAGCGTCGCCGCCCTGGCGGGCGGCGGGACGCTGGGCGGCAATATCGCCCTTGGCGGTGCGACGCTCACGATCAATCTCGGCGGCAGCCTCGTCGCGGCCAATTTCGGCGGTGCGATCAGCGGTGCCGGCGGCTTGATAAAGAATGGCGGGAGCATCCAGCAGCTCTCGGGCTGTTCGAGCAGCTATACCGGGTCGACTGTCATCAATCAGGGTACGCTCGCGGTCGGCTGCCTTGAAGATGGCGGCGCGAACAGCTCCATCGGCTCATCCTCCTCGGCGGCAAGCAACCTCGTGCTGAGCGGCGGGACGCTGCAATATATCGGCGCCGGCGGCAGCACTAACCGCCAGTTCACGCTCGGCGCTTCGACGACGAGCAAGCTCGATGCGTCGGGCACCGGCGCGATCGCCTTCACGCACGCGGGACCGCTGACCTTTGCGAGCGCGAACACCGCGCAGACGCTCACGCTTGGCGGAACCAACACCGGCAACAATATTCTCGGTGCGCAGATCACGAATAATGGCACCGGCGTTACCCGCCTGACCAAGAATGACGCAGGTACCTGGGTGCTGACCAATGCGGGCAGCACCTACACCGGCGTGACGACGATCAACGGCGGCGTGCTCGCGGTCGACAAGCTGTCGAACGGCGGTCTTGCCAGCAGCATCGGCGCGTCGTCGGCGGCTGCGGCGAACCTCGTCATCGGCAATGGCTCGACGCTACGCTATACCGGCAGCGGCGACACGACGAACCGCCTGTTCACCCTCTCGGCGGGCGTCACCTTCATCGAATCGTCGGGCACCGGCGCGATCGTCTTCACCGATACCGGGCTGGTCACGCTGGCGAGCAACAACCTCGCTCGTACGATCGCGCTTGGCGGCACCAACACGGGCAACAACACGCTCGCGGGTTCGATCGGCAACGCGGGGACGGGCGTCACGACGCTTGCGAAGAACGACAGCGGCACTTGGGTACTCACCGGCAACCACAGTTATACCGGATCGACGAACATCAACGGCGGCACGCTGTTCGTCGGCGGCGGTGGCACGACGGGTTCGATTGCCAGCGCTCTCGTCAATAATTTCGGCACCCTCGGTTTCAACCGCAGCGACCTGCTCGCCTATGGCGGGCAGATCGTCGGCACCGGCTCGCTGCGTCAGGCGGGGTCCGGCACGACTGTTCTGACCGGCACCAACACTTACACCGGCGGCACGACGATCGACGCGGGCACGCTCCAGCTCGGCAATGGCGGGACGACTGGCAGTATCGTCGGCAATGTCGTCGACAATGGCGTGTTGGTGTTCAATCGGTCCGACTTCGTCAATTTTGCGGGAACGATCTCCGGCAGCGGCGCGGTGCGGCAGATCGGTAGCGGCACGACCGTCCTGTCGGGCATCAACAGCTATGCCGGCGGCACCTCGATCCTCGGCGGTACCTTGCAGGTGTCCGCCGACGCCAACCTTGGTGCAGCAGCGGGCGGTCTGACCTTCTCGAACGGCACACTGCGGACGACCGCATCCTTTGCCAGTTCGCGCAATGCCAGCCTGGCTGGCGCGGGCACGATCCTGACCGACGCCGGCACCAACTTTGCGCTGGGTGGCCTGATTTCGGGCGCGGGCGGCCTTACGAAGACCGGCGCGGGCATCCTAACGCTGAGCGGCAATAACAGCTATGTCGGCGCGACCAACGTCAACGCCGGTACGCTCCGCATCAACGGCAACCAGTCGGCGGCGACCGGCCTGGTGACCGTCGCGTCGGGCGCGACGCTTGGCGGTGACGGGACGATCGGCGGCAGCGTCAACGTGCTGAACGGCGGCATCCTTGCACCAGGCAACAGCCCCGGCACGCTCAACATCAACGGCGATCTGGCGCTCGCGGGCGGTTCGGTGCTGAACTTCGAGTTCGGGGAGGCGAATGTCGTCGGCGGGCCGCTCAACGACCTCGTCAACGTCGGCGGCAATCTGACGCTCGACGGCACGATCAATGTCAATGTGTCGACCGGCGGCAATTTCGGCGGCGGCATTTATCGCGTGTTCAATTACGGCGGCACGCTGATCGACAACGGGCTCGCGCTGGGGTCGATGCCGCCGGGCAGCAATGTCACCGTCCAGACCTCGGTCGCAGGCCAGGTCAATCTGATCAACAGCGACGGCCTTTCTTTGAGCTTCTGGGACGGCGCCGGCGGCCCCAAGTTCAACAATGTGGTCAACGGCGGCAGCGGCACCTGGCATCTCGGCGGTGCGGACAATAATTGGACCGGCGCCGACGGCAGCATCAACGCGGCCTATGCCGATGGCACCTTCGCGATTTTCGCGGGCGCGCCGGGCACGGTGACGGTCGACAACAGCGGCGGTGCGGTCACCGCGACGGGGATGCAGTTCGCGACGGGCGGCTATCTGATCAATGGCGGACCGCTGACGTTCGTCGATCCCGACGCGATCATTCGCGTCGGTGATGGCACCGCTGCTGGCGCGGCCTATGTCGCGACGGTCAACGCCGATCTCACCGGGGCAAGCCGGCTGGTCAAGACCGATTTGGGCACGCTCGTCCTGAACGGCACCAACAGCTACACCGGCGGCACCGCGATCAACGGCGGCACCATCCAGATCACGAGCGATGCCAATCTGGGCAATGCGGCGGGCGACGTCAGCTTCGACGGCGGCAGGCTGCAACTGATTGCTCCGATCGTCACCACCCGCAACATCAGCTTCGTCGGGGATGGCGCGATCGATGTCGCGACGACTTTCAATGCCGGCACGTCGCTGACGCTCGCGGGCGACACCAGCGGCTCAGGGTCGCTGACCAAAACCGGTCTTGGGGCACTGATCATCACCGGCAATGCGGGCCACACCGGGCTCACGACAATCGCGCAGGGCGGAATGCGGATCGGCGATGGCGCCACCAGCGGTTCATTCGCCGGCGACATCGCGATCAATGGCGGTGCCGCCGTCACGTTCAACCGTTCGGATAACTACAGCTATGGCGGATCTCTCTCCGGAACGGGCAATGTCGCAGTGGACGCCGGGATATTGAACCTCACTGGCAACAGCAGCTTCGGCGGGAATATCACGGCGCAACCGGGCAGCGAGCTGCGGATCAATGCCGGAAACACGGTGGCGACGACGGGACTTGTGACCGCGCAGGGCAGCCTGCTCACCGTTTCGGGCGCAGGTTCGACCCTCAATGCCCAACGCGTTTCCGCTGTGGTCACCAGCCCGAGCGGCGCGACGATCAATGTCACGAACGGCGGTGTGATCCGGACGACCTCCGGTACCGGCATGCAGCTGCGTACGCTGACTGGGACGGGTTCGGCGGACCTGAACATCTCGGGCGCTGGTTCACTGGTCGAATTGGCGAACAACGGCCAGCTTCAGGCGGCGACCACAACAGCAGCGACCTCAACAATCATGATCAGCAATGGCGGTAGCTTACGCTCGGGCCAAGCAGCGTTTATCGGCGCGATCGCTGGCAATACCACCATGTCCACCGCTACCGTCACCGGCGCCGGATCGAACTGGACGGGCAGCGGTGTTTTCATCATGCGCAACGGCCAGTTCTCTGTGCTCAACGGGGCCACTGCGAGCTTTGCTTCGGCGCAGATCGGCACGATCGCCCAAGGCGCCAACGCGCTGGTATCGGGCGCCGGTTCGACCTTCACCACCAGCGGCCTTTTGTCGGTCGGCACGACCACCGGCAATGGCGTTCTGACGGTCGCCGACGGCGGACGGGCGACGGGCGGTACGGGTATTTCACTCGCCGAAGATGCGGGCACCAGCGGCACCGTCAACATCGGCGGTGTCGAGGGCGGCGCTGCCGCTGCCGCGGGCTTCCTCGATGGCGCGATCATCTTTGGACCCGGCGCGGGTAAGTTGAACTTCAACCATATCGAGGCCGATTATCTCTTTGCCAACGCGATCTCGGGCGCGGGGTTCATCAACCAAGCGGCGGGCACCACGCGCCTGACGGGCGACAGCTCGGCCTTTAACGGCACGACTTCGGTCGCGGGCGGCACGCTGCTCGTCGACGGCATTCTTGGCGGCGCAACGAGCGGCGTCAGCGTCGCGACGGGCGGCACGCTGGGCGGTACCGGCACGATCGGCGGCAATGTCGTCGTCCTCAATGGCAACCTCAATCCGGGCGATATCGGCGGCATTCCGGGCAGGCTGACGATCGCGGGTAACCTGACCCTCGCTCCGGCGGCGACGCTCAACGTCGACTTCGGTCAGGCGAACGTCGTTGGCGGCGCGCTCAACGATCTGATCGAGGTCGGCGGCGACCTGACGCTCGACGGTACGCTCAATGTGTCGGTGCCCCCGGGCGGCAGCTTCGATCCCGGCGTCTATCGCATCATCAACTATGGCGGGTCGCTGACCGACAACGGGCTCGACGTCGACGCGGGCTATTTCGTGCAGACCTCGGTCGCGAACCAAGTCAATCTGGTCAACACCACCGGCCTCACCATGCGCTTCTGGGACGGCGTGAACGGCGGCAAGAATGACGAGGCGATCACCGGCGGCGACGGCCTGTGGCAGAACAGCGGCGGCAACGACAATTGGACCGAGTTCGACGGATCGGCCAATGCGCCCTTCACCGACGATGCCTTTGCGGTCTTCTCGGGCGTGGGCGGCACGGTCACGGTCGACGGATCGCTCGGCGCCGTCGCGGCGTCGGGAATGCAGTTCGCGAGCGATGGCTATGTCATCGCCGGCGACGATATCGCGCTGACCGCGGCCGAGGCGATCATTCGCGTCGGTGACGGCTCGATCGGCGGCGCGGCTTATACCGCGACGATCGCGTCGAACCTGACCGGCGTCGGCGACGTCATCAAGACCGACCTCGGCACGCTGGTTCTGACGGGAACGAACAGCTTTGCCGGAGAGGTCAATGTCCGCGCCGGCGAACTGCGGCTCGCGGGCGGCGGGACGCTGAGCAATGCGGACGGCATGATCGGCCGCGAGATTGGCGAACAGGGCATCGTCACCGTCATCGGCACAGGCGCCGGCGGCAACGCCTCGACCTGGACCAACACCGGCATCCTCCGCGTCGGCCGCCTTGGCACGGGCACGCTCAACATCCTCGACGGCGGCATCGTGACCGTCGCCGATATCGCTTACATCGGTGACGATGTGGGCAGCCGGGGAACGGTCACCGTGTCGGGGCAGGACGCGAGCGGCAATGCCTCGACATGGACCGGGGCAAGCGACATCGTCATCGGCGAGTTCGGCAACGGCACGCTGAACATTACCGCGGGCGGTCAGGTCAGCAATCAGTCGGGCTGGATCGGCTCGAATGCCGGCAGTCAGGGTGTCGTCAATGTTTCGGGTATCGGCGCCAACGGCGTCGCCTCGACCTGGACGAACAACGGCGATGTGCTTGTCGGCTATGATGGCAACGGGACGTTGAACATTACCGACGGCGGCAAGGTCGTCAGCGTCGGGGGCCATATCGGCGCGAGCGGCAACGGGATCGGCCTGGTGCTTGTCGACGGGGCCGGCTCGCTGTGGGAAAACAGCGGACGGATCAACGTCGGCCGTTCCGGCGCCGGCACGCTGCGCATCGAAAATGGTGCCACGGTTACGAGCAATGACGGGGTCGTCGGGACGTCGTCGCATGGCGACGCCATCCTGTCCGGCGCGGGAACGTCATGGGTCAACAACCAGCAACTGACTGTTGGCAGCTTCGGTTCCGGAACGCTGCGCATCGAAAATGGTGCAAGCGCCGTCAGCAATCAGGGCTATATCGGTGCCAATGCCACCGGCAGCGCCGTTGTGACGGGCACCGGATCAAGCTGGCGGGTGACGACTTTCAATCTAACCATCGGCAACCAAGCGAACGGTTCGCTGCTCATCGAAAATGGCGGCCTCGTCCGATCTGAAGGCGGGATTTATCTCGGCGGGGCGGCGGGGGTCAGTGGAACGCTGATCCTGCAGGGGCCGACGAATAATCGTGCGGTCCTGGAAACCTCCGGATTTGTGCGTGGACTGGGCGATGCGAACGTCACTCTCGACGGCGGCGTACTGCGCGCGACCGCGGACAATGGCGTCTTCTTCAACGATTTCGATACGCTCGACATCGCACTCGGTGCGAATGGCGGTGTCATCGATACCGACGGCCACGACATCGGCATCGCGCCGCGCTTCGTCGGCGCGGGCGGGCTGACCAAGGATGGTCTCGGCACGCTGACGCTGACGGGCGCCAGCAGCTATGCCGGTGCAACTCTCGTCAACGCCGGCACCTTGCTCGTCAGCGGCGACCAGTCGGCAGCGACCGGGCTGACGACGGTCTTCTCGGGCGCCACGCTTGGCGGCAACGGGATCATCGGCGGCAATGTCGATGTGCAGAATGGCGCCACGCTTGCGCCCGGCGAAAGCGCCGGGACGCTGACGATCAATGGCAATCTATCGCTCGCGAGCGGTTCGACGCTCGCCTATGAGTTCGGGCAGGCGAATGTCGCAGGCGGGGCGCTCAACGACCTCGTCAACGTCGGCGGCGATCTGGTCCTCGACGGGACGATCGACGTGTCGGTATCGGCGGGCGGCACCTTCGGACCCGGCATCTACCGCATATTCAACTATGGCGGCGCGCTGACCGACAATGGTCTGGCGCTGGGCACGATCCCGGGCGGCGCCGCGGGCGTCGTGGTCCAGACCCAGATCGCGGGTCAGGTGAACCTCGTCAATTCGCAGGGTCTGGCACTCAGTTTCTGGGACGGCGCCGTCGGACCCAAGCATGATGGCTCGCTGAATGGCGGCGACGGCGTGTGGCGCATCGCTGGCGGTTCGAACAACTGGACCGACGCGAACGGCGCGATCAACGCTGATTATGCGCAGGACAGCTTCGCGGTCTTCGCCGCGGCGCCGGGCACGGTCACGATCGACAACAGCGGCGGCAACGTCCTGACGTCGGGCATGCAGTTCGCGAGCAACGGCTATGTCGTCACCGGCGATACGCTGACGCTGACCGGCACGCAGGCGCTCGTCCGGGTCGGCGACAACAGCGCCGCGGGCGCGGGTTATACGGCGACGATCGGTGCCGACCTGACCGGCACTGCAATGCTGGCCAAGACCGACGCGGGCACGCTCGTCCTGTCGGGCACGAACAGTTATACCGGCGGCACCGCGATCAACGGCGGCACCCTCCGCATTTCGTCCGACGTCAACCTCGGCGATGCGGCGGGCGGACTCTCGTTCGGCGGTGGCACCTTGCACACGACCGCCGCGATGGTCTCGAACCGTGCGGTGGACCTCGCTGGCGACGCGACCTTCCTGACCGACGCGGGCCTGACGCTCGCGGGAGTCGTTTCAGGCGTGGGCGGCCTGACCAAGGACGGCGCGGGCACGCTCGTCCTGACGGCGAACAATGTCTACACCGGCGATACCGCGATCCGCGCCGGACGGCTGGAGATTGGCGGCGGTGGTGCCAGCGGCGCGATCACCGGCGACGTCGTCAACGACGGCGTCCTGGCGTTCAACCGGTCGGACGATATCGTCTTTGCCGGACTGATTTCGGGCGGCGGTTCGCTCGAGCAAATGGGTCCGGGAAGGACGATCCTCACCGGCGACCATCTCTTCACGGGCGGCACGACCATCTCGGCGGGTACGCTGCAACTCGGCGATGGAGGCACCTCGGGCTCGATCGCCGGCGACGTCGTCAACAATGGCCTGCTCGTCTTCAGCCGCGCCGACACCCATATTTTCGGGGGCGTGATTTCGGGCAGCGGTGCGGTCGACCAAAATGGTTCGGGCACCGCGATCCTGACCGGCAGCAACAGCTATAGCGGGACGACCAGCGTCAGTGCCGGCACCTTGCTCGTCAATGGCGACCAGTCGGCGGCGACGGGCGTGACCAACGTCGGCGCAGGCGCGACGCTGGGCGGGACGGGCATCATCGGCGGCAATGTGTTGGTCAACAGCGGCGCCACGCTCGCCCCGGGCGCGGGTGCTCCGGGTACGCTGACGATCAACGGCAATCTCTCGCTCGCTGCCGGCGCGACGCTCGGCTTCGAGTTCGGCCGCGCGAACGATGTCGGCGGTCCGCTCAACGACGTCGTCAATGTCGGCGGCGACCTTGTTCTCGACGGCACGCTCGACGTGGCGGTGCCGGTCGGCGGTGCCTTCGACATCGGCCTCTATCGCATTATCAACTATGCAGGTGCGCTGACAGACAACGGTCTCGCGCTGGGCACGATGCCCGCGGGCGCCGATGCGCAGGTGCAGACGGCGATCGCGGGCGAAGTGAACCTGATCAACAAGGGATCGGCGACGCTCAACTTCTGGGACGGCGCGGCCGGGCCGAAGTTCGACAATGCCGTGAACGGTGGCGACGGCGTCTGGCAGAACAGCCTCGGCAACGACAATTGGGCCGATATCACGGGTGCGGTCAACGCGGGCTATGACGACGGCGCCTTCGCCATCTTCTCGGGCACCGCCGGAACGGTGACGATCGACAACAGCCTCGGCGCGGTATCCGCATCGGGGATGCAGTTCGCGACGGGTGGTTATCGAATCACCGGCGACGCGCTGACGCTGGATGGCGCGCAGGCGGTGATCCGTGTCGGCGACGGCACGGCGGCGGGCGCGGCCTATGTCGCAACGATCGACGCCGAACTGACGGGCGCGGCCGGACTGGTGAAGACCGATGCGGGGACGCTCGTCCTGACGGGCAGTAACAGCTACACCGGCGGCACGTCGATCAATGGCGGTACGCTGCAAATCGGCGCCGACGCCAATCTGGGCGGCGGCGCGATCCGCTTTGACGGCGGTACGATGCGAACGACGGCGACCTTCGCCGCGGCGCGCGGCGTCGAGCTGATCGGCACCGGCGGTTTCCGTACCGATGCCGGGACGACGCTGACACTCGCAGGCGCGCTTTCGGGCGCGGGCAGCTTTACCAAGAGCGGCGCCGGCACGCTGATCCTCGGCGGCGGCGGCACCTATGGCGGCGCAACAGTCGCCGACGGTACGATGTTCGTGAACGGCAATTATGCTGCCGCCACCGGGACGACGAATGTGCTCGCGGGCGCGACGCTGGGCGGCATCGGCACGATCGGCGGCAATGTCGCGATCGGCAACGGCGCCACGCTGGCGCCCGGCGCCGGGTCGGCGGGCACGCTGACGATCGGCGGCAATTTGTCGCTGTCGGCGACAACGCAGCTCGATTTCGATTTCGGCGCGGCCGGCGTCGTGGGCGGCGCGCTCAACGATCTGGTCAATGTCGGCGGCAATCTGGTGCTCGACGGCGTGATCAACGTCGGCGTTCCGACGGGCGGCGCGTTCGACGTCGGCGTCTATCGCATGTTCAACTATGGGGGCACGCTGACCAACAATGGCGTGACGCTCGGCACGATGCCGACGGGTGCGAATGCGGTCGTTCAGACGTCGATCGCGGGCCAGGTCAACCTCGTCAATTCGGCAGGGCTGACGCTCAATTTCTGGGACGGTGCGGCTGGTCCGAAGAATAATGGCGTCATCAACGGCGGCAACGGCGTCTGGCAGGCAAGCGCCGGCAACGACAATTGGACCGGCGCGAACGGCGCGGTGAATGCCGGTTATTCCGACGGCGCCTTCGCGATCTTCGGCGGCACCGGTGGCACCGTCACCGTCGACAACAGCCTCGGCGCCGTGTCGGTCGCCGGGATGCAGTTCGCGGCGAATAATTATGTGATCAGCGGCGGCGGCATCGTCCTGACCGATGCGACCGCAACGATCCGCGTCGGCGACGGCAGCGCCGCGGGCACGGGCTTCACCGCGACGATCGATTCGGTGCTCAGCGGTGCGGCGCAACTCGTTAAATCCGACGCAGGCACGCTCATCCTCGGCGGCGTGAACAGCTACACCGGCGGTACGTTGATCGCCGGCGGTACGCTCCGCATCTCGAGCGACGCGAACCTTGGCGCTGCGGACGGCGATGTGACGCTCGACGGCGGCACGCTCGAAACGAGCGCCAGCGTCACCAGCGCACGCGACATCGTCGTCGCGAGCGGTGGCACGATCGCGACCGCCGCGGGTACGGTCTTCACCTATAATGGCCTGTTCTCGGGCGCGGGGATGCTGACCAAGAATGGCGCGGGCACGCTGCTTGTCACGGCTGACAATGCCGGTTTCGGTGGAAGCACGAATGTCACGGGCGGCACGCTTTCGGTGCAGGGAAGCCTCGGCGGTGCCGTGACCGTCGGCTCGGCAGGTCGCCTTGATGGCGCCGGACGCGTCGGTAGCATCGTCAACGCGGGTGTCGTTGCCCCGGGCAGCGGCATCGGCATGCTGACCGTGGCCGGCGACTATACGGGCAACGGCGGCGTGCTCGAGATCGAGGCGGAACTCGGCGGCGATACGTCGGCGGCCGATCGCCTGGTCGTGAACGGCGCGACCTCGGGCAATACGCGGGTCACGGTGATCAACCGCGCCGGCCTCGGCGCGCAGACCGTCGAGGGGATCAAGATCGTCGACGTCGCCGGCGCATCGAACGGCAATTTCACGCTCGACGGCGATTATCTGTTCGATGGCCAGCAGGCGGTGATCGCGGGCGCCTATGGCTATCGCCTCTACAAGAATGGCGTGTCGACGCCGCAGGACGGCGACTGGTATCTGCGTTCGGCGCGGCTTGACGGTGACGGCAATCCCGAAGGGCCGCTCTATCAGCCGGGCGTCCCGGTCTATGAGGCCTATGTCGGGGCGTTGCAGTCGCTGAACCGTCTGCCGACCTTGCAGCAGCGTGTCGGCAACCGGTCGTGGGCCGCATCTCCGATCGACGGTGCAGGCCTGTGGGGCCGCTTCGAATCCGAACGCCAGCGTCCGGACGCCCTCGTTTCGACCAGCGGTGCCGACCGCAAGGTCAATCAATGGCAGGCGCAGCTCGGCCTCGATGCGGTGGTATCACAGCGCAGCGACGGCGCCGCGGTCGTCGGCGGGCTGACCGCGCATTATGGCAAGGCGGATAGCGCGGTGACCTCGATCTTCGGCAACGGCCGCATCGACACGCAGGGCTATGGCGTCGGCGCGACGATGACCTGGTACGGGCCGAAGGGCTTTTACGTCGACGGTCAGGTCAAGCTCAGCTGGTTCGACAGCGACCTCGAATCGAACATTCTCGGATCGCTTGCACAGGGTAACAAGGGTGACGGCCAGGCGTTCAGCCTCGAACTCGGCAAGCAGACGTCGATCGGGCGCAATCTCTCGATCACGCCGCAGGTCCAGATGAGCTATGCGAAGGTCGACTTCAATCGCTTCGCCGATCCGGCCGAGGCGTCGGTTTCGGCGGCGAAGGGCGAAAGCCTGAAGACCCGCTGGGGGCTGGCGATCGATCATCAGACGAGCTGGAAGGGCCGGTCGGGCGATACGCGCCGCACGCGTCTCTATTCGGTGATCAACCTCAGCTACGAATGGCTCGATGGCGCCGAAGCCGACGTGTCGGGAACGCCGATTGCGAACCGCGACCACCGCCTGTCGGGTGAACTGGGGCTTGGCGGCAGCTATAGCTGGGGCGACGACCGCTTTACGCTCTATACCGAGGTGTCGGGCGATACGGCGATCGCCGACTTTGGCGCGGGCTATAATCTGAAGGGCACGGCAGGATTCCGCGTCCGCTTCTGATGGGCGGGCAAGGTATCGGCGGTTTGCCGCTCACGGTTTAGGCCGATGCCGCCGCCTTGGGTTCGGGCGATGCGACGGCATCGGCCAATCGTCGGTCGCTAGCTGTCCGTTCATCGGCATCCATCCGGCGCGCATGCGAAGCGGTCGAAAAGCCGAACGAGGACGCATGGCCTGCCGAAAGAAGCGAGGGCGCGGCAGGCGGATCCTCGCTTCTTTCCGTCGCTGGATGGGAACAAAAATTGTCCCCTCGCAAACGGCTGGCAACGGGAGGAATCTGGCGCCGTCCCGGCGGCGCGACACCGTGCTCAATCTTGAGGCAAGCGCACGTGGCATGAAGCCCTAAGTAGCTGGAAAGAGGCCGGGCCCTCGCATCAATAAACATTGGTTTTAATGTATATTGACATCGATGTGAACATGGATCAGCTTCGTTACAGGAGAAAACTCCGGCCGGTTGCCCGGCGCCATGTCAGGGGAGAGATTATGGTGAATACTCGGTCCGCGTGCATATCGCGTACGATCAGCCTTCTTGCGCTCGGATTTGCGCTCGCGACGCCCGCTTTCGGTCAGGACAGGCCGCCATCGGACGAGGTGGTGGACGGCAATGTCATCATTGTGACCGCGCAAAAGCGTGAGGAAGCGATCCAGGATGTACCGATCGCGATATCTGCCTTCTCGGCCGAGGCGCTCGACAGCTACAAGATCGAAAGCGGCTCCGAACTGCTCCGCGCGGTGCCGAATGTGAATTTTTCGAAGAGCAATTTCAGCATGTATAATTTCTCGATCCGCGGGGTCGGGACCAAGGCGATTTCGGCGGCGAGCGATCCGGCGGTTGCGGTCAGTTTCAACAACACGCCGCTGATCCGCAACCGCTTGTTCGAATCCGAACTGTTCGACATGCAGCGGGTCGAGGTGCTGCGCGGCCCGCAGGGGACGCTCTATGGCCGCAACGCGACGGGCGGCGTGGTCAACCTCATTCCCGCGCTTCCCGATGACAAGTTCGGCCTCGCCGCCAAGGTCGAGGTCGGCAATTTCAAATCGATGCGTGCGAACGCGATGATCAACGTTCCGATCACCGACACGCTGGCGTTTCGCGTCGCCGGCGCGCTCACCAGCCGCGACGGCTTCGATTACAACAGCTTTACCGACCGCCGCGTCAATGGCCGCGAACTGTGGTCGAGCCGTGCGTCGATCCAGTGGGAACCGAGCGACCGGTTCAAGGTCAACGCAATCTGGCAGCATTTCGAAGAGGACGACAATCGCTCGCGCACGGGCAAGCAGCTGTGCACCAACGATCCGGGGCCGGCGCGCGTCGGCACCGTCGACGTGACCGACCCGTTCGTGCGGGGCCGCATGAGCCAGGGTTGCCTGGCAGGCTCGCTCTATGACGATGCCGCATTTGGCGCGCCCAACGGCTATGCGCTCTCTTATTATCTGGCACCCTATGCCATTCCCCTCGGCCTCGATCCGAACACGTTCGAGCCCGTCACGCTGATCAAGCCCGGCGATCCGTTTGCCGGCGTCGAACAGTCGCGTAACCTGCGCGAAATTGCGACCAGCTATGATCCGGTGTTCCGGGCGAAGAACGACGTGTTCCAGCTCAACATGGAATTTGAGGCGTCCGACGGGCTGACATTGGTGTCGCAGACCGCCTATGCGCGCGACCGCTATTATTCGTCGCAGGACTATAACCGCTTCGTCGCCAATCCCGGCTTCAACGATTCCTCCCAGCCCTTGTTCGACTTTTTCATCAACCCGATCGATACCGCGATATTCCCGGGAGCGACCCCGGGGGGGCAATTCTGCGATCCGCAGCTTGGCTGTTCCGACCGGCTGTTGTCGGTCGACATCAGCCGGTCACGCAACCGCCAGTGGATGCAGGAATTGCGGCTGCAATCCGATTGGGACGGCCCGATCAACTTCAACCTCGGCGCCAATTATCTCGATTTCAAATCGAAGGACGATTATTACGTCTTCAACAATTTTTTCACGATCATCGCGCAATATTTTTACGCCGATCCCGGGCCCGGTGGCCTGCCGGTGCCGCGCAATTGTCCGCTGGGTTTCGAGGGCGCCGAATGTATTTACGTCGACCCCAATCCGATCGACCGCGTGAACGACCAGGGGCATAATTATTTTCTCAGCCAGAACGGCATCCGGACCAAGTCGAAGGCGGTTTTCGGCGAAATTTACTGGAAGCTGTCCGACACGCTCAAGCTGACTGCCGGCGCACGCTATACCGAGGACCGGAAAGTCTCGACGCAGATCCCCAGCCAGCTGCTGCTCGGCGGCGGCACCGATACGCTTAACCCGGGGTCGTCGACCGGCGGGCGCGTGAACAGCGGTTATCCGGCGCTTGAGGACATCCGGCAGCAATGGAACAAATTCACCGGCCGCCTCGTGCTCGACTGGAATCCGGACCTTGGCTTCACCGACGACACGTTGATCTATGCCTCGGCATCGCGTGGTTACAAGGGCGGCGGCACCAATCCGCCGCGCGTCGATATCAACCCGGAGCTCGTCCAGTATCTGCCGCTACCGCAGACCTTCAAGCCCGAATATATCAACGCCTTTGAAATCGGGACAAAGAACAGCTTCGACGGCGGCCGGTTCACGCTCAATGCGACGGCTTTTTATTATGACTATAAGGACTACCAGATTTCGCAGATCGTCGATCGCATCGCGTTCAACGAAAATTTCAACGCGACCAGCTATGGCCTCGAATTCGAGGCCGCGTGGCGCCCTTCGCGCGCGTTCCGGCTGGACGCCAACCTCGGTCTTCTCAAGACCCGGCTCGACGATGGCGAACGATCGATCGACGTGATGAACCGCACCCAGGGCGACGACGACTGGATCCTGCTTCGCCCCTGGTTGCAGGCGCCATCGAACTGTATTGCGCCGCGGGTGCTGGTCGAAAAGATATTGGCTGCGAACACCGGCCTGGAACAGTTCGCGCTGCCCGCCATGTGCCCCGGCGGCAATCGTCTGGGCGGATTTAATCCGGATGTTCCGGGGGGCATTCCTTTCTGGGCGATCTACGGGTTCACCTATGATCCCTTTGCCGATTATAATCCGGCAACGATTGGCCAGGACATCGCGCAGGGGGGCAGCGGCGCGCCCAACAAGGGCCGCGGCTTCGATGCCGACCTGTCGGGGAACGAGCTTCCGAACTCGCCGCGCCTGACCGTCAACGTCGGCGCGCAATATACCTTCTTCATCGACGGCGGCGATTGGGAACTGACCCTGCGCGGCGACTATTATCGCCAGTCGAAAAGCTATGCGCGGATATACAACACCGAATATGACCGGATCAGGGCGTGGGACAACGCCAATGTCGCTGTCACGCTGGCACGGCCGGACTCCGATCTTGCCTTCCAATTCTATGTGAAAAACCTGTTCAACGACACCCCGATCACCGATGTCTTTACGAATGCCGATGACACGGGATTGAGCGCAAATATATTCACGCTGGATCCGCGCATATTTGGATTTAGTGTATCAAAAAAATTCTAATTAGTAACTTATGACATGTAATTATTTTATAGTTGAAGTCATATTAAGCAATGTGGAGATAAATCTCTCCATATTGCTTAATATAGTTAAAATTATACTATAAAGCGGGAGGAATTATATTTGACATCAATGTAGATGTAAGTGAAAATTGTTCCGCTCCACCGAGTCGATTGGTGAAGTTCTATACAAAATATAGATGCTTAGGAGATGGACAATGAAGAAGTTTGCTATTCTGATTGCAAGTTCGATTGCTCTATTCAGTGCACAGGCGGCTAACGCCACTACTTATTCGCCGACGGGTACATGGACATGGGTGGGCAATGTCCAGGTGCAGAAAGGCGGCGGTCCGCTCCTGACTTGCCGACTGACCGTGAACGCGACGGTTACCGCCACCAGCGCCACCGCCACGGCCTCGCTCGGCCTCGGCGATATCCGCTGCCTGACGGTCTCGCTGCAGGGCGCGCCCTATTCGGTTACGCATAACCCCGGCCCCCCGGAAACGCTGACCATCAATGGCGTTTATGCCGATACCACGATCACCGCCGGCGATTGCGCGGGGAATATCACGGCCGTTTTCAACGACACCGGCGCCACGCCCGTCGACGCGCTGGTCGTCAGCGCGACCCTGCCTGAGGTGACCGCCGGAACGGGCAATTGTACGATCAACGGCACGCTGCTCAAGACTGCGCCTGCCGGAGCGATCACCGTCAGCTGATCCCGACACTCCCGGGTCGCTGCGGTTATCCGGGCAGCGGCGACCTTTCAAACCCTGGGCGCGCGATAATCCGCGCGCCCATTTTTCGGTTGTGGAGGATGGGACATCATGTCCGTCGGTCGGCCATGCCGCAGCATCGTAGCAAAAGAAGCGTGTGACGCATCGCATGCCCGTTGAAGCGGCCCCGGCCATTCGATCCGTCGCACAATGGTCTGGCCGTGCCCGCCGGTTCGGGGCCGCAATCGCGCTGGCTTGCGCGATCGTCGCGGGCCGCGGCCTTGCGCAAGCCCCGGGCGCCCCGGACAGCGCCGAAACCGGCGCCGCGGACGAGGCTGTATCGCTCGTTCCGCTCGCGACAGTCGATTCCGATTCCGGCCCCGATGCCGAACAGAGTGAAATCGTCGTGACGGCGCGGCGCTGGGGTCAGGCCGAAATCGCAGCCGAAACCGAATTGGACGAGGACGAAATCGGCGCCTATGGCGCCGACAATATCGGCGAGCTGATCGACGCGATGGCAGCGCTCATCGACGGAAGCGGCGATGCTCCCGCCGTTCTGGTCAATGGAAAGCGCATCGCGAGTCCTGCGGAGATCACGGGCTATCCAGCCGAAGCATTGAACGGCGTCGCGATCCTGCCGCCCGAAGCCGCCGCACATTACGGCTATCCGTCGGGGCAGCGGGTGGTCAATCTGGAGCTCAAGACAGAATATGCCAGCTGGGACGCCAGCGCCGGCTTAACCGTTCCGACCGCGGGCGGGCGCCGGAGCGGGCAACTGGCGGTTGGCTACACCGTGATCGACGGCGACACGCGCTGGAACGCGCAGGTTACGGCGTCGGACGAAACCGCGCTGCTCAAAAGTGCCCGCCGCCTGCCGGTCCGCGCCGAGGTGCAGGCGCTGCTCCCGACCCTCCCCGAGGGCCTCGCGGTCGATCCCAACCACTTTGAATCGGTGCTGGGCGAGGCGCAGTCGCTGAATTTCAACGCCGGCGTCGCGCGGCCGCTCGGCGAGTTTGCGGTCGCGTTGGGCGTCAATGCCGCGGCTGGCCGCAGCAAGCAGTTGACCGGCATTCCGATCGGCTCGATCGTCCTGCCGCCCGGCAGCCCCTGGATCCCGGCCGGCGAGGATCCCGTCACGGTTGGCCGGTTGCTGAGCCGCGCGGCCTTGCAGAACCGGCAGCGATCCGAATCCTTTGGCGCGTCAGGGACCCTTTCGGGCCCGATATGGGGGTGGCAGGCCAGCGTGTCGGTCCAATATGCGCATAGCCGGAGCAGCAATATCTATGACCGCGACTTCGATGTCGGCACGGTCCAGCAGCGGGTCGATGCCGCCGACCCCGATTTCGATCCCTATGGCCCATGGCCAGCGACGCCGCTCCTTTCCGACCGGAGCCGCTTCCGCAACGATATGCTGAGCGCGACCTTCAACGCGTCGCGGTCGATCGTGGAGCTTCCCGCCGGGCAGGTGAATGCCAGCCTGACCGTCGGCGCAAGCCGCAACCGCTCGCGGTTCATAACCGACACCGCCGGCATCATAGGGCGCGAGCGGTCGGGCAGCGACCAGATCGATGGCCTGTCGTCGTTCATCATCCCGGTGGCCAGCCGCGCGCAGGGCGTCCTCGCATCGCTGGGTGACATCATGCTCGATCTGTCCGCTGAGGCAGGGAGGGCGACGCGGACCAGCACCCGTCGCAAATGGAACGCCGGAGTCCGCTGGACGCCCTTTTCGTTTCTCGACCTGCGCGCGAGCATCGGCCGAGAAAATGCCCAGCCGACCTTCGATCAGCGTCACGGTCCGCGGTTCGAGGTCGTCACGCGCCTGTTCGACTTCGCGCGGCAGGAATATGTCCAGCCGGTCAGGATATTCGGCGGAAATCATGCACTTGAAGGCGGCCGCACTCGGGATCTGTCGTTGAACGCGATGATACGGCCGTTCGAGGGCGACCGGGCGACATTCACCATCGGCTATCGCAGACAGCTTTCCCGGAGCGCCGTTGCATCCTTTCCGACGCTCACCCCCGATGTCGAGGCGGCGTTTCCGGATCGGGTCGTGCGCGATCCGGACGGGCGGCTTCTGTCCATCGATACGCGTCCCATCAATATCGAGCGTGACCGCACGGAGGCGATCGCGTCGGGTTTGACGCTGCGATATACCGAAAAGCCGGGCGCGTTGGACGGCGCGCTTCCCCCGCGCGGCGGCTTCCGACCGTGGACGTTCAGCCTGTCGGTCAATCATAGCTGGCAGCTTGGCAGCGAGACGGTGATCCGTCCGGGCCTTCCGGTGCTCGACAGGCTGCGGAACAGCGGCTTGTCGCGTCACGGGGTCGCGTTCAGCCTTGTCGTGGGCCGACGCGGGATGGGGGTGTCGCTAAACGGAAACTGGAATGGTGCCGCACACGTCCGATCGAACGACGAGGCCGGCGGCGCGACGGAGTTTCGCTATCCGTCTTCGGTGCTGTTCAATCTGGGCATGTTCGCGGAGCCCGAACGCAACTGGGCGTCCGGCCTCAGGCTATCGCTCGACATCCAGAATGTTCTGAACGGATATCGCAAAGTGTCGGTGCTGGCGCCCACCACGCGCCGCGAGTTCACACGCGACGAAATCGACCCACTGGGCCGAACGATCCGCCTGAGCATCCGGAAACAATTCTAGCCGCGCCGGGCGACGCCGTTCAGGAGATCGCTGGCGGGATGCCCGATGGGATCAGGAACAAGGGCAGGATGCGCGCGATCAGGTCGCGCATCGCGTCATCCTTCTGGTCCAGCATGTCGCGCACATGCGGGCCGATCACCGCGTCGCCGAACGCCGTCACCGCCATCATCAGGACCGCGAGGCGAACGCGCTCGGGCGCCCCCTCGTCCTTCGACTGACCGACGATCGCCTCGACCAGCGAGCGCACGGCGTCGCGGACGGGTTCGAGATGCTCGATATCGCCCGACAGGATGATCCAGGCCGCGAGCGGCCCGGCACCGCCCTTGTCGAACGCGTCGAAAACACGGTCTGCGATGACGCGCGGCGCTGCGGCATCGGTCTTGAGCATTTCGACGACATGATCGAGCGCGACGGTCAGGTCGTTGATCATCGATCCCATCAGCGCCGATTGCAGGCTGGCTGCCGATCCGAAATGATGCAGGACATTGGCATGCGACATGCCGATCTCGTCGCCGATATTGGCAAGCGTCACCGCTGCCGGCCCACCCTTGAGCAGCAACCCCCTTGCCGCCGCCAAGCCTTCCTCGCGAACCTCGGCGCCCAGTCGCTTGCGCCGTTTCACGCGCGGTGGCGCTTGCTTGTACATGTTATCGTCCCTTACCCGCGACCCCATCCCACTGGGGCCGTTCGTCAACGGCTTTAGCGCAAAGCGCGAAATAGTCATAATCGTCTGCGCGTTGCTTACGTATCCGTAAATGCCGCCGGAATCGTGCCAAAAATCCCCGCTTGCATCACATGAATCTTCTCAATATATACATTGATGTCAATGTTATTTGAGTCGTTGAAAGATGCCATGACCCAGACATTTCATACGCCGCAGGATCTGAAGATTGAAAAGCGCGACCTGAAGTTCGGGCGCGAGACGCCGCCGCCGCGCTGGTGGCACGGCGGCGATCCCGGTCGCACCGCCTTTTTCAACGCCTTGTCGTCGACATTCCCGGTGGGCGAGAAGTTTTTCATGACCGCGGTGCGGCATTATCGCAACGATGCACCGCAACCCCTGCGCGGGCAGATCGACGACTTTCTCTATCAGGAATCGATGCACTCGCGCGAACATGTCGTATTCAACCGCCAGGCCGAGGACGCGGGCTATGACATCGCGCCGCTTGAGGAGCGCGCGCGCCGTACCATCGCGTGGGTCAAGCTCCGCTCGCCGATCCAGCAGCTCGCCGCAACCTGTGCACTCGAGCATTTCACCGCGACGCTCGCGCATGATGCGCTCGCCGATCCGCGGCACCTCGACGGCGCGACCGACGAGGCTAAGCGGCTGTGGCAATGGCATGCGATGGAGGAAATCGAGCACAAGGCCGTGGCGTTCGACACATTTTTGCATGCGACACGTGATATCAATCCCGTCCGGCGCTGGCTGAAGCGCAGTCTCGTGATGTTTCTGACAACGATCCGCTTCCACTATGTGATCTTCCGCAACACCGCCGATCTGCTCCGCCAGGATGGATGCAATGATTTCGCGACATGGCGAAAGCTCCTCTTCTATCTCTACGGCCGACCGGGTACCTTGCGTCTCCTGCTGCTCGGCGCCTTCACCTATATGCGTCCTGGCTTCCATCCGTGGCAGATCGACGACCGTGCCTTGTTGACCAAGGCGCTCGCCGCGCTCGAAGCCGGCGAAGCGGAAAGGAATGCGGCATGAAGAAACTGGCTCTCCCGATCGCCGCGTTTGGACTGTTCGCGGGCCCGGCTTCCGCTTCTGCCACCGATATCACCGGCATCTGGGCCACGGGCAGCGAAGGCGGTCGCGTCGAAATCTATCGCTGCGGCACGGCACTGTGTGGAAGGGTCATCGACGCGGCGCGGTTGCGCGGCAATCCCGACCTGCGCGACGTCCGCAATTCGGACGCGACGCAGCGCGGGCGGCGGATCAAAGGGCTGGTGGTGCTGAAGGGCTTCAGCGGCGGCCCCGCTACGTGGAAAGGCGGGCCGGTTTATGATCCCGAAACCGGCGACGGCGCCTCGCGCGGCTATCTGACGCTGCTCGCTAACGGCAAGCTCGAACTCAAGGGCTGTGTCGCCTTTATCTGCCGCACGAAAATCTGGACGAAAGCGAGCTAGAGGCGGGTGCCAACCGTCGAAAGCGGACGGTTCGCGATCCGCGAAACTCGCGATGGCTAGCCCGGAGCCCGTGTCAGGATCCCGGATCCGCGGATCAGGCACAGTTGATACGTTTTTCATTTTATACGCAATATCAATACCATAGGCGACGATGTCGCGCTCTGGCGTTGGATGGCATAGCCTGTTAGTACCCGCTCAGATGCAGAGCCGCGGCAATCCTTAGACGGCTTCAACCGGTCTTTGAGGCCGGAACTCGCGGAAGGCTCTCGGGGGAGATTGGTGCCGGATGTACGATTTGCTGGCCGGGCTGTCGGTGATCGAAGCATCGTCCTTCGTCGCCTCTCCGACCGCCGGACTTTACTGTGCGCAAATGGGCGCCGAGGTGATCCGCGTCGACCAGATCGGCGGCGGGCCCGATTTTCGCCGCTGGCCGGTGACCGACTCCAATGATTCGCTCTATTGGGAAAATCTGAACCGCGCGAAGAAGTCGGTCGCGCTCGATCTGGCGCGGCCCGAAGGGCGCGAGCTGCTGCAAGCGCTGGTGCGTGCGACGGGGCAGTTCATCACCAATTTTCCGGTGGGCGGCTTCCTGTCGCACGAGGTACTCGCCGCCGAACGTCCTGACCTCATTACCGTGCGGGTGATGGGTTGGGCCGACGGCTCGCCCGCGCTCGACTATACCGTCAACAACAGCGTCGGTTATCCGATGCTGACCGGTGCCGGGCCCGATCCGGTCAATCATGTGCTCCCGGCGTGGGATTTGCTCACGGGTGCCTATGCCGCTTTTGCGCTGCTCGCTGCGATGCAGCGCCGCGCCGCGACCGGTGAAGGCGGCGAGGTTCGCCTGCCGCTCTCCGACGTCGCGATCGGGACCGTGGCCAACCTCGGGGGCGTCGCCGAAATGCTTTATGCGGACGCGAACCGTCCGCGCCTTGGCAATGCGGTTTACGGCCTGTTCGGGCGCGATTTCGTTACCGCTGATGGCCGACGCACGATGATTGTCGTCGTCACCCCGCGCCAATGGGCCAATCTGATCGCCGCGCTGGGGCTTGGCGATGCCATCGCATCGATCGAGGCGGAGCGTGGCGTGTCCTTCGCAAGCGATGACGGGCTGCGCTTCACGCATCGCGACGCGCTCTACCCGCTGTTCGAACGCGCGATCGGTACCCGTGACCATGCCGACCTCGCAGCTGACTTCGACGCGGGCGGCATTGTGCATTCGCCCTATCGCACGATGCACGATGCGGTGCAGGATCCCGCGCTGGTTGCCGACAATCCGATCTTCGGCCAAGCCGACAATCCTAGCGGTTTCGCCTATCCCGCCGCGGGCGCCTTTGCGACATTGCCGCAGGCGGAGCGCCAGCCGCCGCGCGCTGCACCGCGCAATGGCGCGCATAGCGAGGAAATATTGAGCGAGCGGCTGTCGTTATCGTCGGGCGAGATTGCGCGGCTGATCGATGCGGGTATCGTCGGGGTCGCCAACATTGGAGAAATCAAGACATGACCCTGCGCCGCGCCGCCATCGTCGCCCCGATCCGCACCGCCGTTGGCAAATTCGGCGGCTCGCTGTCCTCGCTGACCGCGGGCGAGCGCGGCGCCGTCATCTTGAAGGCGCTGGTCGAGCGGACGCAGATCGATCCGGCGCGCGTCGACGACGTCGTGTTTTCGCAAGGCTATGGCAATGGCGAGGCGCCGAGCATCGGCCATTGGTCGTGGCTTGCCGCGGGCCTGCCGCTCGAGGTTCCGGGCTATCAACTCGACCGCCGATGCGGGTCGGGACTTCAGGCGGTGATCAACGCCGCGATGATGGTCCAGACGGGGATGTCCGACGTCGTCGTCG
>Ga0209257_1000331_pt1 | contig 98650 bp, 85 predicted proteins | sample AraplaCvi_mCL_r2_FD_184277 | JGI IMG/M metagenome (GOLD analysis project Ga0209257, IMG submission 184277) | Arabidopsis root microbial communities from North Carolina, USA - plate scrape MF_Cvi_mCL_r2 (SPAdes) (version 2) | ecosystem: Host-associated > Plants > Roots > Endosphere | place: USA...
CCCGCGCCCGATCCACCGCAACGCGATGCGCCGGCCATCCGGCGACCAGGCCGGTTCGCACGCCTGGCCGTCCGCGGAAGCCCAGAGCGTGATGGCGCCGGTGGCCAGGTCGAGGACGTGGATGGCGTAGGCGCCGGTGCGGTCCGAACCGAAGGCGACGCGCTTGCCGTCCGGCGAAAACCGCGGCTCGCGGCAGTCGAAGGGGCCGCGGGTGTGCTGGGTCAGGCCCGTCCCGTCGGCGTTCACGGTCCAGATCTGGAACGTGCCGTCGCGATAGGACTGGAAGACCAGCCGCTTGCCGTCCGGCGACCAGTCGGGCTGGGCGCCGTCGGTGAGATCGTCGGTCAGCCGCCGCGCCGCCCCGCCCGCCAGAGGCAGGGTCCAGATGACGCCGTAGAGGTCGAAGGCCAGGGTCCTGCCGTCAGGCGAGGCCGCGACCGCGATGTTGGTCCCTTCGGTGATCGTCACCTGGCGGGGCGCCTCGACACCCCGGGCCTTGTCCGCGGCCGCCGCCGGTGCGGCCAGGGACGAGGCGGCGATGCCCGCCCCGCCCAGCGACAGCACCCGGCGCCGGTCGACCCCGTGGCGAGGCGGCTTACGCATCGATCACTTCCCCCGAACGCCGGCTCAGAACTTCACCGCGACCTTGGCATAGTAGAAGCCGCCCGCGATCCCGAAGGGCGAGTACTGGTTGAAGTAGGTGAAAGGCCCGGTCGCCGCGCCACGGTTCGCCGGCTGCACGATATCGGGCAGCACGTCGGTCAGGTTGTTGGCGCCGATGGAGACCCGGATGTCGTCGGTGAGGTCGTAGGCGACATCCAGGTCGACGATGCCGGTCGGCGAGACCGTCTCGTCCAGGTTGGGGTTCACCGAGTTGCGCTGGATCACCTTGCCATAACGCGTCACCCGCAGGTTCACGGTCACCTTGTCGACCGTCCACTCGGCCGAGGCGATCTGCTTGTTGCGTGGCGTGCCGACCGTGAAATTGCCGATCTGGCCGCGGCCCACCAGCACCAGGCCCGCGGCGGCGAGGGTCGGCGGCGGCGGGGTGATGCGGTCGAACTTGGTCTTATTGAAGTTGGCCGAGAGGGTCCACTTCACCGAGCCGTACGCGCCGAAGTCGGTGCGGTAGTCGACCACGGCGTCCAGGCCCCGCGTCGTCGTGTCGGCGGCGTTGGCGTAGTAGAAGGCCGCCTGGCCGCCGGGCAGGCCGGCGGCGATGAGGGCGGCGCTGACGGCGGCGTTGGGGCCCAGCTGCTCGCTCTGCAGGATGCGGTTGCGGATCTCGATCTCGTAGACGTCGACCGTGGCGCTCAGGCCGGGCAGCGGCTGCATCACCAGGCCGACCGAGTAGTTGGTGGACTTCTCCGGCTCCAACGGCTTGGCGCCCAGGGCGATGGCCGCGGGATTGTTGGTCGGCAGGATCTGCGACGGGCCGAGTTGGGCCGGCCGGCCGGGCAGGGCGACGTTGATCGTGCTGGCCGAGCCATAGTGCTGTTGCTGCAGTGACGGCGCGCGGAAGCCGGTCGAGGCGGTGGCGCGGATCGCATAGCCCTCGATGGGCTCCCAGCGGACCGAGGCCTTGCCGGTCTCGGCGGTGCCGAAGTCGGAATAGTCCTCGTAGCGCCCTGCCAGCGAGATCTCGAAGTTGTCGGTCAGCGCCTGCTCGATGTTGAGGTAGACACTCTTGTTGTTGCGCTTGAAGACGCCCGCCGTGGTCGGCGGGAAGCCCGAGACGCCGTTCGCGCCGCCGGCGACGGCCGCCGGGTTGGTCGCCAGCGGATGGCCGACGGGATAGCGGAACGGGCCGGTGTCGTACGACTCGTGCTGGCCGGCGGTGATGGTGAACTCGCTCTCGCGGTACTCGGCGCCGGCGGCCACGAACATCGGCTTGGCGAGGCCGAAGTCGAACTCGCGGCTGACGTCGAAATTGCTGGTCCACTCCTTGAAGGTCAGGGTGCCCAGGTAGAAGTGGGTCGGCGATGCGGGGCCGTACGAGGCGTTCAGCGAGTTCTCGAAGTAGTCGACCTTGTTGCGCGCGAGCGACGTCGACAGGTCCCAGTCGAAGCCCAGCACGCCCGAGCCTTTGGCCCCGACGGCGGTCTGGTAGTCCCGGTCCTTCAGGAACAGCCGGGGCGAGTAGCCGTCGGGATAGACGGTGGCGTTGTTGTTGAAGGCGCTGGGCGCGCGGAAGGTCAGCCAGGCGGCGGAGTTGCGGCTGGAAACGGTGCCGAAGCTGTAGAGCTTGACGTCCGGCGTCACGTTCCAGGCGGCGTTGTAGCCCAGGGAATAGAGCTGCGAGGCCGGCGCGCCCGGATGCGACACGTGCCGGTCGATGGTCTGCTCGCGCGGGTCCGGGACACCGGGGGCGATCGGGAAATAGAGGTTGGCGGTGGCCGGTGTGTACTTGCCGCGGTCGACCAGATTGGTGGTCCGCGCGTCCAGCGTGACGTTGAGGAAGGCGTTCTCGCCCAGGCCCAGGCCGTAGTTCAGCGACCCTTGCAGGGTCTCGCCGTCGCCCTGCAGCGTGGTTCCGGCCAGGGCGGTGAACGAGCCGCCCTCGGCGCTGTCCTTGAGGATGACGTTGATGACGCCGGCGAGCGCGTCCGAGCCGTACTGCGCCGAGGCGCCGTCCCGCAGCACCTCGATGCGCTGGATGGCCGAAGAGGGGATCAGGTCGAGGTCCGGCGGCGACTGGCCGGCCTGGGTGGTGCCGTTGACGAACAGGATGGCGGTGTTGTGCCGCCGCTTGCCGTTCACCAGCACCAGGGTCTGGTCGCTGGCCAAGCCGCGCAGGGACACGGTCTTGATCGCGAAGCTGGCGCCCGCGCCCGAGTTCGAGGTGTTGGCGGAAGGGACCAGGGTGGAGATCAGGTCGCGGGTGGACTGCTTGCCGCTCTTCTCGAGGATGTCGGCGGTCAGCACGTCGATCGGCGCCAGGCTGGTGGTGACCGTGCGCGCGGTGGAGCGCGTGCCGGTGACGATCAGTTCGTCGACCACCTCCGGCCCGGGGCCGTCAGCCTCGGCTGCGCCCGCCGCGCCGGCCAGCGCCACGGCGAGGCCCGAAATGCCCCCCAGCAGCCACGCCTTGTGAAGTCCCCGCATCCAGCCCCCGCTCCATAAGCCACCTGGCTCCCTCTGCGGACGCTCCCACCCTGGCGGTCAGGGTGATCCCCTGCCGTTTCGTTGGGGCGATCTGAGGGGGCTGAATTCCGTGAAGCAACGAGCCGGAGGCGGCTGAATCGTCATCCGTCACAAATGCTGCAAACTCGCGCACATTGCTGAGTGCAATGGGGCACTGATCGTGGAGTAAGCAGTTGTGCGGACGATAGTGGCGAGCCGAGGACTGAAATTGTACGGCGCGTACATTTCGGCAGGCCTGTACAAATATTCGATCGCTCGGTGGTCCTGCTCTCGGGCGCGCCGCGATCGTTCCGTGATCGATGATCACCTATGGTTGTCGTTCGCGAACGGCTCGCGCCTGCCGCCTTGTTGGTCAGATGCCTTGCAGAGCGACAGCGCGCCTAGTTTTCGCGCGGAGAGCGTCCTGGTGCGCCGGATGCTTGCAATACGATACTGACCATGCATGCTCTCCGTCGCCCACCCGTCGAGGAGAAGTGCCTTGCGTCCCAGCCCGCCCGAGCGCGTCGCCGACTATCGCCGCCGGGGCTGGTGGCGCGGCGAGACCGTCGAGTCGCTGTTCCGGAGAGCGGTGGCCGCCCGGCCGGCGGCGGAGGCGCTGATCGACGCGCCCAACCGCGAGGCCCTGGTCGGCACGCCGCCACAACGCCTGACCTATGCCGAGGCCGACGCGCGGGTGGACACCCTGGCCTGGGCGCTGGAAGGCCTGGGCGTCGGGCGCGGCGACGTGGTGGCGACCCAGCTTCCCAATCTGGTGGAGGGCGTGCTGGCCTTCCTGGCCTGCGCCCGTATGGGGGCCATCCTCAGCCCGGTGGCCATGGCCTACCGCGGCCACGAGCTGCGCCAGATCCTGCCGACAGTGAAGCCGAAGGCCTACCTGACCGTGGGGCCGTTCCACGGCTGCGACCATGCCGCCATGCTGCTGGAGCTGAAGCGCGAAGGCGTCTCCGACGCCGAGGTTATCTGCCTGGGGAGCGAGGCGCCGGAAGGCGCTCACGCGCTCGACCCGCTGCTGGCCGCCGCGCCGCGCAAGGCCTTCCCGGCGCTGGCGGACCTCGACGCCGCCGAAGCCCTGACCATCTGCTGGACCTCCGGCACCGAGGCCATGCCCAAGGGCGTGCCGCGGCACCACGACCACTGGGTGGTCAACGGCGAGGCGCTGGTGGAGGCGGCGGGCCTGCACGCCGGGGACACGATCCTGAACCCGTTCCCGCTCATCAACATCGCCGCCATCGGCGGGATGGTGATGACCTGGCTGGTCTGCCGGGGGCGGCTGGTGCAGCACCACCCCTTCGACCTGTCCATCTTCCTGCGGCAGATGCAGGACGAGGAAGTGGCCTACACCGTCGCCCCGCCGGCGGTGCTGAACATGCTGCTGCAGAACGAGGCGCTGCTGGCGTCGGCCGACCTGTCGAAGCTGCGCTGCCTGGGCTCCGGCTCGGCGCCGCTGTCGCCCTGGATGGTCAGGGGCTGGCAGGAGCGGCACGGCGTGACCGTGATGAACGTGTTCGGCTCCAACGAGGGCACGTCGCTGTTCTCCACCGGCGAGGCGATCCCAGACCCGGAGCAGCGGGCGCGGTTCTTCCCCCGGTTCGGGGCCGAGGGCGTGGACTGGCCCGCCGCGTTCCCGGCCAAGATCCGCACGCGCCTCGTGGACCTGGCGAGCGGCGAGGACATCGTCGCGCCCGGCGTCGAGGGCGAGCTGCGGATCTCCGGCGCCATGACCTTCGACGGCTACTACCAGGCCCCGGAGCTGACCCGGGCGGCCTTCGACGAGCAGGGCTTCTTCCGCACCGGCGACCTGTTCGAGATCGCGCCGGAGGGCGGCGGGCGCTTCTACCGGTTCGTCGGGCGCTGCAAGGAGATCATCATCCGCGGCGGCCAGAACATCTCGCCCGCGGAGCTGGACGTGCTGATCGAGGGGCATCCCAAGGTGCGCGAGGGCGCCTGCGCCGCCTATCCGGACGAGCGGCTGGGCGAGCGGGTCTGTGCGGTGGTGGCGCTGCGGCCGGGCGAGAACCTGACGCTGGAGGAGCTGAACGCCCACCTGAAGTCGCACGACATCGCCACCTACAAGCTGCCGGAGCGTCTGCAGGTGGTGGACGCGCTGCCGCGGAATGCGCTGAACAAGGTGCTGCGGCGGGAACTCATGCATGCGGCCGCGCTCTAAGCGGAGAGCCCGGTCGGCGGCTTGTGCGTCCGACGCCGCTTGCATACTGGTACTCCTGTTGCGCAAAGGCCCGAGAGCACGCCCGATCCGATGACCTCGCCGAAATTCATTCGCACCTGCTCGATCTGGCGGGCGCTGGAGGTGGTGGGCGACACCTCCGTACTGCTGATCCTCGAGGCCAGCTGGATCGGCGCCCGGCGCTTCGACGAGTTCCGCGTGCGCACGGGCCTGCTGCAGACGCGGCTGAGCGACAAGCTGAAGAAGCTGGTGGCCGCGGGCGTGCTGGAGAAGAAGCTCTACAGCGAGGCGCCGCCCCGGTTCGAATACCAGATGACCGCCAAGGGCCGCGACCTCTACTGGCCGGCGCTGATGATGCTGCGCTGGGAGCGGCGCTGGAGCGCGCCGGAAGGCAAGCTGCGCCTGGTGCTGCGGCACAGGACCTGCGGCCACGCCTTCGAGCCGACGCCCACCTGCCTGAAGTGCGGCGACGAGATCAGCGCCCGCGACGTGGACTGGGCCGAGGGGCCGGGCGTGGGCTGGATGGCCGCCCGCTACAGCCGCCGCCGTCAGCAGCGGCACGCGGCCACCAACGCCCAGGGCCTGATGATCGACGTCGCCCAGATCACCGGCGACCGCTGGGCCAGCCTGGTCCTGCGCTCGATCTTCACCGGCCTGCGGCGGTTCGACGAGATCCAGCGCGACACGGCCATGGCCACGAACATCCTGTCCGAGCGGCTTTCGTGGCTGACGGCGCAGGGCGTGATCCGCACCCACGACCTGGGCGCCCGGCGCTTCGAGTATCGGCTGACGGAGAAGGGGATCGACTACTACCCCGTCCTGCTGATGCTGCTGCGCTGGGGCGACAAGTACTACGTCTCGCCCGAGGGGCCGCCGCTGCTGCTGCGGCACAAGGCCGACGGCCACGACCTGGAGCCCGCGGTCACCTGCTCCTGCTGCGGCCAGCCGGTGGAGCCGCACGCCGTCGATTTCGAGGTCTACGAGCCCGAGCCGGTTCCCGCGCTGCATCCGGCCTGAAGTCACTTTCATAACGATACTGTATGCGCTAGCCTTTGCGGGAGGAGGGCCGGCGCATGCGTTATCGGGTGATCCAGTGGGCCACGGGCCCCATGGGCAAGTCGTGCCTGCGCGCGGTGATCGACCATCCGGCGATGGAGCTGGTGGGCCTCTATGTCTACGGCGACGACAAGGCGGGGCGCGACGCCGGCGACATCGCGCGGCGGGCGCCGACCGGGGTGATCGCCACCCGCGACGTGGACCAGATCCTGGCGCTGGACGCCGATGTGGTGATCCACTGCGCCCGGCTGGCCCCGCCCTACGGCTCGCACGACGACGAGATCCTGCGGCTGCTGGCTTCGGGCAAGAACGTCATCAGCATCAACGGCTACAGCCGCCCGCAGTATTGGACCGGAACGCGGCTGGCGGCGCTGCAGGCGGCTTGCACCGCCGGCGGCACCAGCCTGATGGCGGCCGGCCTCAATCCCGGGTTCGCCGGCGAGCAGATCGCCGTGGTCGCCACCGGGGTCTGCCAGGTGCTGGACCATGTCGAGGTCGTCGAGAGCGTCGACTGCCGGGCGGTGCGCAATCCCGACTACGTCTTCCGGATCCTGGGCTTCGGGGCCGATCCCGCGACGGTCGACGCCAACGACCCCGCCTGGGGGCCCGCCAGCTCGCTGAACGGCATGTACGAGGAGGTGCTGGCGGCGATGGCCGAACACCTGGGCCTCGCAGTGGACCGGGTCGAGACGGACCATCGGGTGTTCGGCGCGAGCGCGGACCTGGCCGTCGCGGCGGGGCCGATCCCGGAGGGCGGCATCGCCCATGTGAACTGGCGCTGGCGCGGGATCGTCGGCGGCCGGCCGATGCTGACCATGTCGATCCACTGGTGGATGGAGGATGCCCACCTCGACGAGGCGGACCCGCCGCTGTGGCGCATCCGGGTCAAGGGCCAGCCGGGCGTGCGGATCAGCGTCGACCTGGAGAAGCGCGAGGGCGACACGACCGCCACCTCGGCCGAGCAGATCGGCGTGGCCGGCGCGGTGATCAACGCCATCCCGCGGGTCTGCGCCGCGCCGCCCGGCCTGGTCACCCGGCCGCTGGCGACGCCGTTCCGGGGCGAACTCGCAGGCGCATGATCGCGGATCTCGGCCTAAGTAACTTGCATAACGATACGTATCGTGGATGATCGCGGGCAAGGAGTGCGCATGTCAGCCGGAGAGCCTCGAACCGACCTGACCGGCCGCACGGTGATCGTCACCGGCGCGGGCAAGGGCCTGGGCCGCGCCTACGCCCTGGACCTGGCGGCGCGCGGCGCCTCTGTGGTGGTGAACAACCGCTGGGCCGACCGCGGCCAGCCCTCCAGCGCCGAAACCGTGGCGGCCGAGATCGTGGCGCGCGGCGGCCGGGCGGTCGCCAACGTGGTCTCCGCCGAGGACCCCGACAGCGGCGCGCGGCTGGTGGAACAGGCGCTGGAGACCTTCGGCCGGCTGGATGGCGTCGTCTCCAACGCCGGGGTGCCCGAGACCCTGCGGCTGCACCGACAGACCCGCGAGGGCTTCCAGCGGATCTTCGACATCAACTTCTTCGGCGCCCTGCACCTGGTGCAGGCGGCGTGGCCGGTGCTGTCCCAGGCGCCGGCGGGGCGGATCGTTGTCAGCACCTCGTCGGCCGGTTTGCACGGCGGCGACGGCATGGCGGCCTATGCCTCGTCCAAGGCGGCGCTGATCGGCCTGGTCCGCGGGCTGGCCTTCGAGGGCCGGTCGCGCAACGTGATGATCAACGCCATCGCGCCCTACGCGCTCACCGCCATGACCGAGCCCTTCGTGTCGCCGGAACAGGCGCGGCGGATGGATCCGGCGGCGGTGGCGCCCCTGGTCTCGTGGCTGGTCAGCGAGGCGTGTGACGTGAGCGGCCAGGTGCTGGTCTCGGGCGGCGGGCGCCTGCGCGCCGCCACCGCGGTCGAAGGGCCGCCAGCGAGCCTGGACGGCGGCTCGATCGGCGCGGCGGTGCACGCCGCAATCCGGGGCGAACCGCGCGAGGCCTATGCCGACTCCCACCAGGCCTTCGCGGCCTTCATGGACGGGCGGCCGGCCTTGGTTCCGGCGGGTTCACTTGTACAATCGGACTAACCACTAGCGGGCCGCGCTGGCGGCCGGGCGAGGAAACCATGGTCTATATTCTTGGCGGCTGGCAGTCCGACTTCTCGCAGAACTGGGCGCGCCGGCAGATGGACTTCGCCGACGCCTTCGCCGAGGTGGTGGGCGAGGGCCTGGCCGCGGTCGATCTGGAGCCCAAGGACATCGACACCGGCCACGTGGGCAACTTCGTGGGCGAGCTGTTCGCGGGCCAGGGCCTGCTGGGCGGGTTCTTCGGCCTGGTGCATCCAGGTTTCGACGGCATGCCGACCGCGCGGCACGAGGCGGCCTGCGCTTCCGGCAGCGTGGCGATCCTGGCGGCGACCGCCGAGATCGAGGCCGGCCGCTACGACACCGCCTGCGTGGTCGGCATCGAGATGATGCGCAATGTCTCGGGCCAGCAGGCGGCGCAGAACCTGGGCGCGGCGGCCTGGACCGGCCACGAGTTCCAGGACGCCACCTACCTCTGGCCGCGCGCCTTCTCGGACCTCGGCGAGGAATACGACCGCCGCTTCGGGCTGAAGTACGAGCACCTGATGCGGATCGCGGAGATCAACTTCGCCAACGCCAAGAAGAACCCGAACGCCCAGACCCGGCAATGGGCCTTCAACGACAGGAGCTTCACCGCCGACGACGAGGCCAATCCGGTGATCGAGGGCCTGATCCGCAAGAACGACTGCGGCCAGGTGACCGACGGCGCGGCGGTGATTTTCCTGGCGTCGGAGAAGGCGGCCCGTGAATACGCCGACAAGCGTGGCGTGCCGCTGGAGAGCCTGCCGCGCATCAAGGGTTGGGGGCATACGTCGTCGCCGATCAGCTATGAGCGGAAGGTCCACGCCAGCGAGGGCCAGCCCTACGTCTTCCCGCGGGTGAAGCAGGCGGTGGACGCCGCGCGCGGCCGCGCCGGGATCGCCGACGTGTCGGAGCTGGACGCGGTCGAGACCCACGACTGCTTCACCACCACGGAATACATGGCCATTGAGCACCTGGGCCTGACCGCGCCGGGCGAGGCCTGGAAGGCGGTGGAGGACGGCTCCATCGAGATCGGCGGGCGGCTGCCGATCAATCCGTCCGGCGGCCTGATCGGCCTGGGCCATCCGGTGGGCGCCACCGGCGTGCGCATGGCGCTGGACGCCTTCAAGCAGGTGACCGGCCAGGCCGGCGACTACCAGGTGGAGGGCGCCAAGACCGTGCAGACCCTCAACATCGGCGGCTCCACCACGACCACGGTGAGCCTGGTGGTGGGCGTCTGACCGTGGCCGACAGCGCCGTGGCGCAGGCCGCGCCGGCGCCCTTCCGCGAGGCCCACCTGATGCCGGTGGACCTCAGCGTGGAGCGGCGGCCGGACGGGACGGTTCTGATCGCCTCGAAGATCCCGCTGCGGCCCTACGAGGCCAACATCCCGGCGGCGTTCGCCCGGCGGGCGGAGATCTCCGCCGACAAGCCGGCCCTGGCCCGGCGCGGGCCGGACGGCGAGTGGGCCTACACCTCCTTCGCCCAACTCAAGCGCGACATGGACGCGGCGACCCAGTGGCTGATGGACCAGCCGACGGAAGGCCCTGTGCTGATCCTGGCGGGCAACACGCCGGCCTTCGCGGTGATGAGCTTCGCCGCCCAGGCGTCCGGGCGCGCGGTCTGCCCGGTGAGCGTCACCTATGCGGCGCTCGGCGGCGACTACGGCCGGCTGGCGCATGTGGTCGCCAAGGTGAAGCCCGGCGTGGTGTTCGCCGAGGACACCGCCACGGCCAAGGGCGCGCTGGAGACCCTGGACTTCGGCGACGCCAAGATTGTCACCGCCGATCCGGCGAAGCTCGCCAAGCCGGCCATGGCCTACGCCGAAGTGCTGGCGACGAGGCCGACCGTGCGGGTGGCGCAGTCCATCGACCGGCTGAAGCCGCAGGACCGGGCGGCGCTGATGCTGACGTCGGGCTCCACCGGCCTGCCCAAGGTCGTGCCGATCACCTTCGACAACCTCGCCGCCAATTCCGCCCAGTGCCAGCAGGCCATCGGCGAGGCGGCGGGCTGGCACGAGGTGATGCTGGACTGGCTGCCCTGGCACCACGCCGCCGGCGCCTTCGTGCTGCGGACCACGCTCTTGGAGGGCGGCACGCTCTACATCGACGACGGCAAGCCGGCGCCGGGCCTGTTCGAAACCTCGATCCGGAACCTGCGCGAGATCTCGGTCAGCTATTTCAACAATGTGCCGCTGGGCTACGCCATGCTGACCGACGCCCTGGAGCAGGACCCGGTCCTGCGGGCGGCGTTCTTCAAGCAGATGCGGCTGATGCTGTACGGCGGCGCCGGCCTGCCGCAAACGGTGATGGACCGGCTGCAGGCCTGCGCGGTGGCCGAGACCGGCCACCGGATCATGATGACCAGCGGCTACGGCATGACCGAGACGGTTTCCGCCTTCATGGTCATCCACTTCGAGACCGACAAGGTGGGCATCGGCCTGCCGGCGCCGGGAACGACCGTGAAGCTGGTCCCCGTGGGCGACCGCTACGAGGTGCGGGCGCGCGGGCCGAACGTGACCGCCGGCTACCTGGACGAGCCGGAGAAGACGGCCGCCGCCTTCGACGACGAGGGCTTCTACCGCACCGGCGACCTGGCGGTGTTCCACGACCCCGATGACCCGACCCAGGGCCTGGCGTTTTCGGGTCGGGCGGCGGAGGAGTTCAAGCTCTCCAGCGGCGCCTGGGTCTATGGCGGGGCGCTGCGGGACGGGTTGCTCAAGGCGCTGTCCCCGCTGGCGAGCGACCTGGTCCTCTGCGACGACGGGCGGCCCTACCTGGGCGTCATGCTTTGGGCGAAGCCGGGCGCGGACCTGGCCGAGATCGGCCAGCGGCTGGCCGCCTTCAACGCCGAGCAGCATGGCAGCGCCGCGCGGATCAAGCGGGCGCTTCTGCTCAAGGAGCCTCCCAGCGCCAACGCCCACGAAATCTCGGACAAGGGCACGATCAACCGCCGCGCGGTGATCGACCGCCGGGCCGGCGAGGTGGAGCGCCTGTTCTCCGAGACCCCGGACGAGGGGGTCTTGTCCCTCCCTTAATGGGAAGGGGCGTGCTGATCCTCCCCAACTTCCGAGTTTTGCGCCCTGCACTCCTATCCTGGCCACTGGCTTGACGCATTCCGATATCGGCATATGATGAGCGTCATGGCCCGAGCAGCAACGACATCGGACGTCTTCAATGCGATCGCCGAGCCGCAGCGCCGCGAAATCCTGGTGCTGCTGCGGGCGGGTGAGCGGCCGGTGACCGAGCTGGCCCAGCAGCTGGGGATGACCCAGCCGGGGGCGTCCAAGCACCTGCGGGTGCTCCGCGAGGTCGGGCTGGTGCGGGACCGCAAGGCGGGCAAGCAGCGCCTCTACGGCCTCGACGCCCACGGGCTGCGGCCGGTCCACGAATGGACCGGCGGGTTCGAGCGGCTCTGGAACGAGAGGTTCGACCGGCTGGACGCCTACGTCCAGGACCTCAAACAGGCAAAGCAGGAGGAGTAGCTGATGAGCGCGACGGCCGACCGCGAGATCGTGATCTCCCGGGTCATCGACGCCCCACGGGAGCTGGTGTTCGAGGCGTTCACCGATGTCCGCCACCTGTCGCAATGGTGGGGACCAGAGGGGTTCACCACCACCACGCGGGCGTTCGAGTTCCGCGTCGGCGGCGCATGGGACTTCGTGATGCGCGGACCGGACGGGACGGACTACCAGGAATGGATTTCCTGGACCGAGATCGCCCCGCCAGAGCGGATCGCGATGCTGCACGGCGAGTCCCGCGGCGACCCGAACGCCTTCGAGTCGGTGCTCACCTTCGCGCCCGACGGCGCGGCGACCCGGATCGAGATGCGCACGGTGTTCCCCACCAAGGAACTGCGCGACGAGGCGGTCGAGAAATACCACGCGGTCGAGGGCGGCCAGCAGACCCTGGGCAAGCTGGCGGCCTATGTCACCGAGATCCTTCGGAAGGGAGCGGCGAGCTGATGGCCGGCAAGGTGTTCTTCAGCGTGTCGATGTCGCTGGACGGGTTCATGGCGCCCGGATCCGTCGGGGAGTTGATGGGGCGGCAGTGGATGGAGCTGCAGGCGTGGGTGTTCCCGCTGCGGTTCTTCCGGGAGAACCTGAAGCTCGGCGAGGGCGGCGAGGAGGGGCTCGATAACGACATCGCCCGGGCGACGCACGAGCGCACCGGCGCGAGCGTGATGGGCAAGCGCATGTTCGACGCCGGCGAGCAGATGTGGCCGGAGGACGCGCCGTTCCACACCCCGGTGTTCGTCGTCACCCACACCCGGCGCGAGCCGTGGGTGCGGCCCGGCGGGACCACCTTCCACTTCGTCAACGACGGCATCGAGACCGCGCTCGACCGGGCCCGCGAGGCCGCCGGCGACCGCGACGTCCGCATCGCGGGCGGCGGCGAGACGATCCTGCAGTACCTGAACGCCGGCCTGGTCGACGAGTTTTCGATCGCGCTGTCGCCTGTGCTGTTCGGCTCCGGCATCCGCCTGTTCGAAGGCGTGGACGCAGGCCGCATAGCCCTGGAGCCGGTCCGCGCGGAGCCGACGCAGCGGGCGACCCACCTGACCTACGCCGTCCGGCAGCGGTAGCTGCTCGACCTCTGCCGACGCGTTCTAGCGCTGCGTGTGGGGCGTCCAGTCGGCGCCGGCCTGGGCGTAGTCGGCGCTGAACCAGCGGGGATAGCCGTGCAGGGTCTGGCCGCCGTCGGCCAGCACCTCGGCGCCGGTGACGTAGCCGGCCTCGTCGCCGCACAGGAACACCGCCAGTCTCGCGATATCCTCCGGTTTACCCAGCCGCCCGACGGGCGTGTTCGAGATCGCGTCGGCGCGGACGGCGGGGTCGTCGATCAGTGACTGGGTCATGGCGGTCTCGATGACGCCGGGCAGCACCAGGTTGACCCGGATCCGCCAGACGCCGAGCTCGGAGGCCAGCGACTTCGCCAGCATCCGCACGCCGGCCTTCGATGACGCGTAGGCGCCCAGCAGGTCGCAGATGTGGGTGGCGGCGGTGGAGGCGGTGAACAGGATCGCGCCGCCGCGGCCGGCGTCGCGCATCGCCCGCGCCGCGCCCTGGGCCATCAGGAAGCCGCCGTTCAGGTTGACGTCCACGTGCTTGCGCCACTGGTCGAAGGGGATGTCGATCAGCGGGCCGTAGCGGCCGTAGCCGGCGTTGAGGAAAGCGGCGTCCAGCCGGCCGTACTGCGCCTGGATCGCGGCGAACAGGCCCGCCACCGCCTCCGGGTCGGACTGGTCGCAGGCGTGCGACAGGACGCCGGTCCCGGCCTCGCGCACCGCGCCTGCCACCGCCTCCAGCGCATCGGCGCGCCGGTCGGTGACCACCACATCGGCCCCCACCCTGGCGAAGGCCGCCGCCGCCGCGGCGCCGATGTCGCCCGCCGCGCCGGTGACCAGGACGGTCCGTCCGCTGTAGCCGCCCATGACGTTCCTCCCGGGGATTTCCGCTTGCCGCAACTTGCCGCGCGACATTAACTTGCATAGAAAGACTGTCAAACCGCCCCGCTGAGCGAGGGCGCGAAACGGGGAGGCGGAGATGCCTGATTTCGTGATGGTCCTGGCGGTGAACGCCGTCGTGATCCTGGCGCTCTTCGTCGTCGCCTGGGCGATCTGCGTCCTGCAGAAGGACGTGACGCCGGTGGACAGCCTCTGGGGCCTGGGCATGGGGATGGTGGCGATCTCCACCTTCCTGCAGACCGGCGGCGGCACGTCGCGGCGGATGATCCTCACCGGGATCTGCGTGGCCTGGGCGCTGCGGCTCGGCGGCTACATGCTGTGGCGCTGGCGCGATCACGGGCCGGACGGCCGCTATGTGCGCATGCTGGACAAGGCCAAGGCCGAGCGCGGCTGGGGCTACGGCTACGCGGCGTTCCGGCTGGTGTTTCTGCTGCAGATGCCGCTGCTGTGGCTGGTCTGCCTGCCGGTGCAACTCGGGCAGGTCGAGCCGCAGCCGGCGGAGCTGGGCGCGCTCGGCGTCGCCGGTGCGGCGCTGGCGCTGTTCGGCCTCGCGTTCGAGACCCTCGCCGACTGGCAGCTCGTGCGGTTCAGGAAGAACCCGGCCAACGCGGGCCAGGTGCTGGACAAGGGCCTGTGGCGCTACACCCGGCATCCCAACTACTTCGGCGACGCCTGCGTCTGGTGGGGCCTGTGGCTGGTGGCGGCCGAGACGCATCTGGGCCTCTTCGCCGTCATCGGGCCGCTCTACCTCGTCTACACCCTGACCCGCTGGAGCGGCGTGCCCACGGTCGAGGGCCGGATGCGCCGGCGCAAGCCCGCCTACGAGGACTACATGCGGCGCACGTCGGGCTTCTTCCCCTGGCCGCCCAAGCCGCCCGAAGCCGCCTGATCCGAAGGTTCTGAGCGTATGTCCCTGCCTGCCCACATCGCCGAGCGTCTGCGGCTGCCCGCCATCGCCGCGCCCATGTTCCTGGTCTCCGGCGTCGACATGGTGCTGGCCGCCTGCAAGGCCGGCATCATCGGCTCGTTCCCCGCCAACAACGCCCGCTCGCTGGAGGAGCTGGACGCCTGGATGGCGACGATCGCCGCCACCCTGCCGGCCGACGCCCCGCCCTGGGCGATGAACATCATGGTCCACCGCTCGTACGCCCGCTGGGAGGAGGAGCTGGAGCTGGTCCTGAAGCACCGGCCGCCGATCGTAATCACCGCCCTGGGCAGCCCGTCGGCGGTGGTGGAGGCGATCCACAGCTACGGGGGCCTCGTCTATGCCGACGTCAATTCGCTGACGTTCGCGCGGAAGGCGGCGAAGACCGGGGTCGACGGCCTGATCCTGGTGGCGGCGGGCGCGGGTGGCCACACCGGCCCGATCTCGGGCTTCGCCTTCGCGCCCGCGGTGCGGGAGTGGTTCGAGGGGACCATCGTTCTGGGCGGCGGCATCGGCTCGGGTCGGGCGGTGCGGGCGGCGCGGATGCTGGGCGCGGACCTGGCCTATCTGGGCACCCGGCTGATCGCCTGCGCCGAGAGTCTGGCCGTCCCCGGCTACAAGCAGATGCTGGTGGAGGCCTCGGCCGAGGACATCGTGACCTCGGCGGCGCTCACCGGCATGCCGGCCAACTGGCTGAAGGCCAGCCTGCTCGCGGCGGGGTACGACAGCGAGGGGCTGAAGACCAAGGCCGAGATCAACCTGGGCCGGCCCGAAGACGCCGCCAAGCGGTGGCGCGACGTCTGGTCCGCCGGCCACGGCGCAGGGCAGGTGAAGGCCGTCGAACCGCTGAGCGCGATCATCGACGAGCTGGCGGCGGACTACGAACGGGCGCGCGACACCGCCTGAGGCGTGCTTGACAAGGCGTCGGCCAGCTTCGAAGGGTCGAGCGCGCAATCCGAGGCGATATGGCCGAACCGACCCCTACCGACGCCCCGCCCCCGACCCAGCTCGTCCAGGCCAATTCCGCCACCCGGGCGCTGAACATCCTCGGCGACCGCTGGACGCTGATGATCCTCTACCTGGCCTTCCAGCGCGTGCGGCGGTTCGACGAGTTCCAGGGGCGTATCGGCCTGGCCCGCAGCCTGCTGATCGACCGCCTGCGGCGGCTCAGCAAGGCCGGCATCTTCGAGAAGGTGCGCTACCAGGAGCGGCCGGTGCGCGAGGAGTACCATCTCACCAAGATGGGCCTCGACCTCTACAGCCTGGCCCTGATGATCATCCGCTGGGAGAAGCGTTGGTTCTACGACGCCGCCAATCCCGCCCATCGCCTGACCCACAAATGCGGCAAGGAGTTCACGCCCGAGTTCCGCTGCCGCTGCTGCAGCGAGCTGGTCAGCCCGCGAGACGTCTATGTGGAAGAGGGCCCGGGGGCCGGCTTCGAGCCCTCGCCGCCGCCGCGCGTGCAGCGCCGCTCCATCGTGCCGGCGGACAGCCTGAACCAGGGCAACCCGATGCTGGACCGCGCCTTCCAGGTGCTGGGCGACCGCTGGACCAGCCACGTGATCGCCTCGGCTTTCTTAGGGAGGCGCCGCTTCAATGACTTCCAGAACGCGCTGGGCGTCGCGCCCAACATCCTGGCCGACCGGCTGTCGCGCCTGGTGGACCTGGGCGTGCTGCGCAAGGAGCTCTACCAGCAGCGGCCCGATCGCTGGGAATACCGGCTGACCGACGAGGGCCGCGACCTTTACCCGCTGATCGCCGAGCTGAACCGCTGGGGCGACCGCTGGCTGGACGGGGGCAAGGGGCCGCCGCTGATCACTTACCACCGCCCCTGCGGCCATGTGTTGGACGCCAAGGTCACCTGCGACCAGTGCCACGAGGAGGCGACGGCCTTCAACGTGACGCCGCCGCAGGGCTGAGGCCTATTTCGCCACCGGCCGCGAAATCATCTCCTGGACCTCGGGGGTGATCGGCTTGCCGGCCTTCATCTCGGCGCTGATGCGGCCGTCGAAGTACTCGCGCCATTCGCTGACCAAGGCGCCGCGGAACTGCAGGCTGCCGGCGTACGGGATCGCCACGTGCTGGCCGGTGGTCAGCCGGAACTCGTCGACGCCTTCCATGAACAGGCGGTCGGAGGACTCGGCATAGTCGAAGATCCGCCAGTTGTTGCTGCCCGGAGCGATCATCGCCTTCATGTTCTGCAGCGCTGTGCGCATGGCCGCCTTGCCCCGGATCGCCGGGGCGTAGCCTGACGAGTTGCGCCAGACGATGTCGTCGGTGACGTGAGCCAGGACGCCTTCGACGTCCTGCTGCTTCCAGGCGGCGATGATCGCCTCGAGCACGGGATAGAGGCGCGGCATGGCGGTCTCCTTGGCGAAGGCGGGACTAGCGGCGAGGGCGCCGGCGGCGACCAGCAGGGTTCGGCGGTCGAGAGTCATGGGGCGGTGGGCCTGTCGAGCAGTTCGAGGACCTGCTTGCTGAAGGGTTCGCCCGCCTTCTGCTGCGCGGCGACGCCGAGGTCGACGTAGTCGCGCCAGCCGACGATCAGGCCGTCGCGAAAGTCGAGGACGCCGGCGTAGGGCGTGGCGACCCGGTGGCCGTCGGGCGTCAGGTAGTCGTCGACGCCTTCCACGAAGAGCCGGTCGCCCGCCTCGGCGTGGGCGAAGATCCGCCATTCGATGCGGTGCATGTCGGCCTGGAAGCGAGCCAGCAGCTTGGCCGCGGCGGCCTTGCCGCGCACCGGCGGCATGACGGCCGCGGCATAGTGCCAGACGATGTCGTCGGCCATGAAGGCCAGGACGCGTTCGATGTCCTTGGCCTGCCAGGCCTCGATCACCTGGCGGAGGATCCCAAAGCAACGGCCCATCGAACGCTCTGCGAAAAAGGCTGCCGGGCGGCAGGGGCCGCCCGGCTGGGGGAGGTTCCTAGAAGGCGGCGGAGAGTTCGACGCCGTAGGTGCGCGGGGCGCCGAACGACGACATCTCTTCCTGGAAGAAGGGGATGATGTTGGTCCGGTAGACCGTCTTCCCCAGGTTCTTGCCGTAGACCGAGATGCTCCAGGGCCTGTCGGGCAGGGTGAGGGTCAGGCGCCCATCGAGCGTGCCGTACCCATCCTCCCAGGTGGTGTTCTCCGGCGCCCAGGGCATGCGGCCCTGGTAGCGATAGCTGAGGCGGGCCGCGAGCGCGTCCTCCCACGTTCCGACGTCGAGGGTGGCCTCGGCGCCGACGGCGCCCTGCCACCGCGGCGTCCTCTGCATGCGGTTCCCGGAGTTGTCGACGCCGGCGAAGATGAAGGTGTCGTACTCGGCGTGGACATAGCTGCCGCTAGCCCAGGCCCGCAGCCAGGGGGTCGGCGCGACCTGCACCTCGGTCTCGACGCCCTTGATGGTGGCGCCCGGCGCGTTGCTGATCACGTTGCAGAGGCAGGAGGCCAGCGTCTGCTGCACCTGCAGGTCCTTGTACTTCATGTAAAAGACCGCGGTGTTCCAGCGGAGCCGGCGGTCGAGCAACTCGGTCTTGTAGCCGGCCTCGTAGTTGGTGACCGTCTCGGGGTCGTAGGGCGTGGCCGCGGCGAAGGCGTTGGACGCGTTGTTCTGGAAACCGCCGCCCTTGAAGCCCTTCGAGACCGTCACATAGGCCATGTTCCGGTCATCCGGCGTCCAGCGCAGGGTCGCCTGCGGGGTGATCTCGTCCCAGGATTCGCCGTAGGCCGTGGCGAAGTTGGTGGTCAGCGGCGTCAGCGGGGCGGTGTCGTTCGGGTTCAGCCGGTCGCCGGTGGCGACGATGATGCCGCGCTGGAAGCCGTACTTTTTGTCCTTGGTGTAGCGGGCGCCGACGTCCAGCTTCAGGGTCTCGGTGACCTTGAACCCGACCTGGGCGAAGACGGCCATGTCCCGGTTGTGGCCGTGGTCGTCCCAGTGGGACTCGCCCGACAGCGTCGGCAGGACCGTCGATTCCCCCCAGAAGCGGTTGTACTGGTGGACGTTGGTCTTCTGGTAGTAGGCGCCGATCAGCCAGTCGAAGCGGCTCTCGGTGTTGGTCGAGGCCAGCCGGACCTCCTGCGAGACCTGGTTCATCCCCTCGATGAAGTTCACCGGCTCGGCGAAGAGCAGCGGGGCGGCGACGTTGAAGCCGTTGGCCGGGCCCAAGCCCGTCTGGTCGTACAGCGTGAACGAGTGGTTGTGGCGGTAGCCGCTGATACTCGAGAACCGGATGTTCTCGGCGATGTCCTTCTCCACCTTCGCGATGATGCTGTAGGTCTCGTGCCGCGCGCCCTGTGGCGTCGGCGCCCGGTCGCCCCTGAACAGCGGCCAGATCGGCAGGCTCTCGTCGCGCCCGAGGCCGCCCGGCCGCAGGGCGGCGATCAGAGCGCGCGTGCCGGACCAGGGCGTGAAGCTGGGGGGCAGTGTCTTGCTCTTCAGGCCGACGCGATGGATGCCGTCGTTGCTGTCCTTGGAGTAGTCGACGATCAGCTGGGCGCGCAGGTCGGAGTCGCCCGGCTGGTAGAGCAGCTGCGCCCGGGCCTGGGTCGAATCCAGGTTCTCCAGGTCGGTGTTGTGCAGGATGTCCTTGTAGTAGCCGTCGTGGTTGATCGTCTGGAACGAGATCCGCCCCGCCAGGCCGTCCATGATCTCGCCGGTGACGTAGCCGTTGGTCTGCCGCAGGTCGTAGTTGCCCAGCGTGACCGTGACCCGGCCCGACGCCTCGAAGCTGGGCGCGTTGCTGATGATGTTCACCGCGCCGCCGGCCACGTTCTTGCCCAGCAGCACGCCCTGCGGCCCGCGCACCACCTCGACCCGGGCGATGTCGTAGAAGGCCGAGTTCAGGTTGCCCGAGCGGCTGACATAGACGTCGTCGACGAAGGTCGAGACCGACTGGTCGGCGGTGGGCGAGCTGAGGCGCGTGTTCACCACGCCCCGGATGTTGATCTCGAACGCCTGCGGCGAGTTCGCCGTGAACGAGATGCCGGTCATCGTGTTGGCCAGGTCCTGCAGCGTCAGGACCCGGTCCTTCGCCAGCGTCGCGCCGGTGACGGCCGTGATGGCCAGCGGCGCCTCCTGGACGTTCTCCTCGCGCTTCTGGGCGGTGACGATCAGCTCCTCGAGCTGCGCGCCGGACGACGAGGCGGCGTCGGCGGCCATCGCCGGAGCGGCCAGGCCCATGCCGGCCAACAGGGCGATCGCGGATGCGGTGTGCTGCAGCTTCACTGGTTTCTCCCCCTGGGCCCCGCCGTCTTCGCGCCGGGGTCCCTTGTGTTGTCCGCGCGCGGCGCGGAGGACGTCTGAAGCGGATGAGTTGTGGTCGGGGCGACCTTTCCTGGCCTGCGGGCAAGGCCCCGCAACCGACTTGCATAACGCCATCAAGACAACGCGGCCCTGAGGTCGCGTACGGGCGTCACGAGTCTAGCTTTCCCGGATCACACCCTCCCGATATTTATTGATCTATGCCGCTTCTACACTCCCAAGCATAAGCGGCCATTTTACATCTCGTCAAGCAAGTCACACCCTCAAACCGGGCGCCGGAACGGCCGTTCGGCGCGCGCTCCACAGGGCTCAAAGATTCTGCAGAAAAGGACTTGCCAGCAGTTCGTACTGTTATGCAAGTTAATTGCATAACCGGACGGCAGGAGAGGGCGCGGGCGATGGCCACGACGTTGAGCGACGAGCAGAAGATCGCCGTGGGGCGCGAGATGGCCGAGGCCTGGCGAGCCATGGACTGGCGCAAGGTCGCCGACATGTTCACGCCCGACGGCGTCCTGCACTCGATGATGGTCGAGCCGGTGGTCGGGCGCGAGGCGGTCTACAAGCGGGTGTCCGGCCTGGCCGACGGGCTGGAGCAGATCACCCTGCAGCTGCACCATATCGGCGTGGTCGACGGGGTGCTCTTCATGGAGCGTACGGACGAGTTCACCATCCGCGGCAAGGCCGGCTCGGCGCCGGTGGTAGGGGTGCTGGAGTTCGAAGGGCCGCTGATCAAGACCTGGCGCGAGTACTACGACCGCGCCCACCTCCTGAAGGCCATGGGCCTGGCCGAGGACTTCGACGCGAAGACGCGGTGAGCGCTCTCTTGCATCGGTCTCCTCCCCCGTAGGTGGAGGGGGACCATGCGCAGCATGGTGGAGGGGGTGTGCCGGGAGCGCTGTGCCTGGGTCGCTCCCCCTCCACCAGCCTTCGGCCGGTCCCCCTCCCCCTACGGGTGAGGAGAGGGACCGCATCCCGATTGTCGATTGGCCCTACCGCCCGTAAGGCCGCAGCTCGGCCGAGCGGGCGGAGTCCAGGTATTCGTCGAGGCGGGTGATCACCCCGTCCTCGATCTTCACCACCACGCAGGCGTCCATGGCCCATTTCTTCCCGTCGGGCAGGGTGGCCTCCAGCACGTGCTGCTGCAGGAAGCCGTCGGGCAGGGCCTCGCGGCGGACGACGCGGTAGTTGCGGTCGGGCAGGGTGCGGATGAACCAGTCCAGCACCTTCATGTTCTGGTCGACGGTCTGCTCGACGCCGTCGCTGTTGTGCCAGAGCTTGGCGTCGGGCGCGTAGCAGGCGCGGACGGTGGCGGTGTCGCCTGTCTGGATGGCGCTGACGAAGCGCTCGGCGAAGTCGAGGTAGTCCTGGGACGTCATGGGCGGGTCCTCTAACGGCCGGTGGTGACGCGTTCGCCCGACAGCGAGCGGCGCATCTGCAGTTCGAGGCCCGCCGGATCCCGGGCCAGGTTGGCGCGCACGTCGACGGCCATGAAATCGGTGTCCACCTCGCCGGCGCCCTTGCGGATGGCCTTGAGGGCCGCCTCGGCGATGGTCGCGGGGCTCTCCTTGAAACCTTCCACATGGCTGGCCATCCGGGTGTCGACCGAGCCAACGATCAGGGCGGTGACGGACGTATTCTGCGGCGCCAGCTCGGCGCGCAGGCAGGTGGACATGGCGCGGCCGGCGAACTTCGAGGGGCTGTAACCGCCCATGCCCGGCACGGCGACGATGCCGCCCGCGGACAGCACATTGGCGATGGCGCTCTCCTTGTGGCGCGCCAGGATCGGCGCGAAGGCGCGGCACATGGCCAGGGGGCCGAAGTAGTTGATCTCCATCTCCATCCGCGCCGACGTGAGGTCGGGCGCCTTGAGTAGGGTCTGCATGGAGAACTGGCCGGCGTTGTTCACCAGGATGCTGACGTCCTGGCATTTCGCGGCCGCGGCTTCGATCTGCTCGGGCTCGCTGACGTCCAGCTGGACGGCGATCACCCGCGGGTCCTCGTCGACCAGGTGCTGGGCGTTGGCCGGGTCGCGGGTCCCCGCGTAGACGCGCGCCGCGCCGGCCGCCAGGAAGGCGCGGACGAAGGCCTCGCCAATGCCGCGGTTCCCGCCCGTCACCAGGGCGACGCTGTCCTTGAGTTCCATCCCTGAACCTTCTTGTCTTAGGCCGCGGCCACGCCGTCGCGGATGAAGGCCCGGTCGGCCCACACGGCGTGAGTGCCGCTGCTGATCTTGTGGGGCAGGGCGATGCGGCACACCGGCCCCTCGGCGAAGCGCTTGCAGTCGATCAGGACGCATTCCGACGTCTGGCGGTCCTCGTCGATGATGAAGCTGACCAGGTAGCCGTCGTCCTCGTCCACGGCGCCGATCCGCGGCGCGAACGGCGCCTCGCTGGCGTAGCGGCCGTCGGGCAGGGTGACTTCCCACGACTGGCCCGTCTCCAGGTCGTGCTTCACGAAGCCGGTGAACAGGAACCAGCCCGGCTTGGACGTGGTGGAATAGGCGTAGCGGTAGGGCTTGCCGGCGTAGCGCTGGTTGAACATCCCGAACTCCAGGGTGCGTTCGTCCAGGTGGCGCTCGTGCGTCTCGCCGGTCTTCAGGTTGAAGCGCCAGCGGTGCAGCCGGGGCAGGAAGCTGTGCTCGTCCAGGAACGCCATCATGTGGCCCAGGCCATCCGGCGCGTCGGGCAGCGGGCGGGGCGTGGGGTTCTCCTGGAAGTAGGCGTCCATCACCACCTCGTCGCCGTCCTCGTAGGCGTTGAGGAAGTGCAGGATGTAGGTGGGCTCGGCCTCAAACCACTTGATGTCCGATGGCTGGCCGTAGCGCGGGATGACCGCAAAGCGCGACGGGAGGCCCGGGTGCATGCGCACCGCATGGATGTCGCGCTTCAGCAGCTCTTCGTCCCAGAACACCGGCAGGTCGTTGAGGATCGAGTAGTTGGCGCTGAACGTCATGTCGTGCGGCAGGCGCGGGCCGGGCAGGCGCACGGGCACGTAGTGCGCCAGCTTCCCGTGCCGATCGACCACGCCGTAGTGCATGTAGGGCGCGTACTTCGAGTAGTTGAAGAACAGCAGCTCGCCCGTGCTCTCGTCCACCTTGGTGTGGGCCGAGACGCCGTCCAGCGGGCCCCAGCTGGCGACGCCCCCCTGCTCCAGGGTCTCGGGATCCAGCCAGTAGGCCTCGCCGCACTGGTAGAAGGTCGAGACGATGCGGCCGCCGTGCACGACGACGTCGGTGGAGGCGGTGTCCTTCAGGCCGCCGTGTGCGCCGAAGCCGGGTCGCAGCGAGACGCCGGGCCCGTCCATCAGCCCGCCCCACAGCGCCTGGCCCGCCTCCTGCTCGGCCTCGAAGCCGCGGGTGCGGACGAAGCGGTTGCGGTAGTCGGCGCGGCCGTCCTTGAAGCTGATCATGTGGATCATCCCGTCGCCGTCGAAGGGATGGTGGCGGCCGAGCGGCTGCTGGACCGGGTTCTCGGTGTTGCGGATGTAGAGGCCGTCGATGTCCGCGGGGATCGCGCCCTCGATCACCTCGAGGTCGGCGGCGTTCACCTCCTCGAGCAGCGGCGTCCAGGCGCCGCTGAGATAGGGATGGTTGCTGGGCCGCAGCGAGGTTCGCACCGGCGGCAAGCGCTCCATCTTCATCAGGGCTCTCCGACATCGCCAGGCGGCCACGACGGCGCGCCCTTGAATTCAGGGTAGCATCATGGTCTTGTTGTGCAAGTGACTAGTCGACCTTGCGGCGAATTGTTCGGCCGCGGCGCGCGTCAGCGGCCCCGCCAGAGGGCCCGGAGGAGACGGATGAACGCTATCCTAGGCCTGAGCGCCATGGTCCTGGCGCTGGTCGCGCCGATACAGGCCCTGGCCGCCGACACCGACGCCAGCCGCGTCGCCGTGGTGAAGGAGATGATCGCCGCCTGGAAGGCCGCCGACTGGCGCAAGGTGGGTGACCTGTTCGCCGAGAACGGGACCCTGCACTCGATGATGATCGAGCCGGTCACCGGGCGCGAGGCGATCTACAAGCGGGTCGCCGCCCTGGGCAAGGGCGCGCCGGGCGGCGTGGTGCTGGATGTCTCGCACCTGGGGGTCATCGACGGCCTGGTGTTCATCGAGCGCGTCGACCGCTTCGTCTACAACGGCAGGCCCGGCGCGGTGCCGGTGGTGGGCGTCCTCGACGTCAAGGACGGCAAGGTCCAGGTCTGGCGCGAGTACTACGACCGCGCGCAGTTGCTGAAGGCGCTGGGCGAGGGGGAGAAGTAGGTCGCCGCGATGGCGGACCTTGTTGGGGATGGCCTTTAGGTCCAGACAATTCGTGGTGGCGGGGATCCAGAGGGCCGCGCCGCTACCGCACGGATCGCGACGTTGAAATCACCGGAGACGTAAGCTTACCCACGAGACCTCAGGAGCGGATCAGCCATGCACACGCTTGCGATTGCGATAGCCACGGGAGCGCTCACGGTCCTGGGTGGCACGGCCATCTGCGCGCAGGACAAGTACGCGCTGAAATCGCCGAGCGGGATCGCGTTCTCCGACTTCAAGGGATACGAGGATTGGGCGGTCGTCTCGTCCGCCCGCACCGACGAAGTCCTCAAGGTGATCGTCGCCAATCCGATCATGATCAAGGCGTACAAGGCCGGCGTTCCCGGGAACGGCAAGCCCTTCCCGGACGGCTCCAAGATCGTGAAGCTTCAGTGGAAGCCGAAGAAGAGCACGGAGGCTCCCTTCGTCGTGGACGTGCCGGACGTCTTCACCCAGGCTTTCGTCATCGAAAAGGACAGCCGGAAATTTCCGAAGAGCGGCGGGTGGGGCTACGCGCTGTTCAACTATGACGCCGGGTCCGACACGTTCACGGCCGACGCCGACAGTCCGTCGGATTGCGGGCACTCATGCCATGTGGCCGTGAAGGCGAAGGATCACATCTTCCACCCGTACCAGAAGCGCTAGCTGGCCCGCTCCAGCACGACGGCGGCGCCGACCCCGACGCCGCCCGTGGCCACGGCGAGGCCGGTCTCCGCATCGAGCTGGGCCATGTCGTCCAGCAGGGTGGTGACCAGGACCGCGCCGGTGGCTCCCATGGGATGGCCCATGGCCAAGTGGCCGCCGTTCGGATTGACCCGCTCCATGTCGGGCTTGTAGCGCCGCTCGAACAGCACCGGCACGGCGGCGAAGGCTTCCATGAACTCGACGGCCCCGACGTCCTTCAGCGCGAGGCCCGCCCGCGCCAGCGCCAGTTCCATGGCGCTGTAGCCGGCGGTGAGCTGCATGACCCGGTCGCCGGCGGTCTCGCCAACGGCGCGGATGCGGGCGAGCGGCGCGAGGCCGAGGGCGCGGCCGGCCTCCAGCGTGCCCAGCAGCAGCAAGGCGGCGCCGTCGGCGATCGGCGGGCAGTGGGCGACGGTGTGCAGATGCTCGACCTTCGCCAGGTCGGGGCGGTTCGCCAGGAGAATCTCGTCGTAGCCCTGGGCGCCGGCCGCGGCGAACACCGGGCCCAGCTTGGCGAAGGCCGCGCCGTCGCCGAAGTCGCGGATGTTCTCGTCGCGGGCCAGGGCGACCTCGCCGTCGTCGCCCGTCACCGGGATGACCCGGCCGTCGTAGCGGCCCGCGTCCCAGGCGGCTGCGGCGCGCCGATGGGAGCGCAGGGCGGCGGCGTCCATCTCTGCCCTGGAGACGCCGTCGGTCGTGGCCAGCAGGTCGGCGGCCAGGCCGACGGGCGACCAGCCCATCGAGGCGGCGAGGCCCATGTCGCTGTAGAAGTCCGCCTGGTCGGCCAGGAACGGCGCCTGGGACATGCTCTCGACGCCGCCGGCCAGAGCCAGGTCCGCCTCGCCGCTCGCCACGCGCCGCGCCGCATCGGCCAGGGCGCTCAGGCCCGAGACGCAGAAGTTGTTGATCGTCAGGCAGGCGACCTCGTCCGGCAGCCCCGCCTGGATCCGCGCTGACAGCGCGAGGTGGCCGCCCTGGACGCCGGTCTGGGTCACGCAGCCGAGGGTGAGATGCCCGGCCTTGGCCACGGCGTCGGTCCCGTTGCGCCGGGCCAGCGCCGACAGCAGCTGGCCCACCAGCCGGGCCGGCGTCACCTTGGCGAGCGATCCATCGGGCCGCCCCTTGCCGCGCGGCGTCCGCACAGCATCGAAGATGTAGACCGACATGGCGCCCTTCCTCAGCTAGTCAGTCTTGTAAACGAAGTTATCCCCGCGCTCCAAGGGCCTTGAACGCCTGTCGGGCGACGGCGGCGCCCCAACCCAACGACTCATTCCAGTTCTCGCGATGCGCGAGAAAAGATCGGTTGTTGACAGGGAAGCAAAAATAGATCGAAAAAAGCATTAATTCATAAGAATCGCTCAAAGGGGGGATATATGCGTCGTTCCAATCTCCGGACTCTGTTTTCCGCGGCTTCTGCGGTCGGCCTGCTGACCGGCGCCGCGTCGCCGGCGGCGGCGCAGGATGCCGCCCAGCTGACCGAGATCGTGGTCACGGCGCAGAAGCGGGAAGAGAAGCTGCAGGACGTGCCGCTCTCGGTGGCGGTGGTCTCGGCCGAGACGCTGGAGGCCTTCCGGCTCAACCAGACGACCGACATCCAGTACCTGGTCCCCGGCCTAACCCTCACCAACTCGGCAGGCCCGCGGAACTTCGGCTTCTTCGTGCGGGGCATCGGCACCAGCTCGTTCTCGTCGGAGTCCGTCGAGGGCAGCACGGCCTTCGTGCTCGACGGCGTGGTCCTGGGCCAGTCGGGCGCCTCGCTCACCGACCTGCCCGACGTCGAGCGGGTGGAGGTGCTGCGCGGGCCGCAGGGCACCCTGTTCGGCAAGAACGCCTCGGCCGGGGTGATCAGCGTCACGACGCGGCGGCCGTCCGACACCTTCGCGGCGGCGGTCAGCGCCAGTTGGGCCCATCCGGACAACGAGCGCCGCTTCACCGGCCTCGTCAGCGGGCCGATCGGCGACAAGGCCCGCTTCCTGGTGTCGGCCCGCCGCAACCTGCGCGACGGCTACATCACCAATGTCTTCGACGGCCGGAAGCTGAACGACCGCGACGACTGGGGCGTGCGCGGCAAGCTGGAGCTCGATCCCTCGGAACGCCTGCGCGTCACCGCGACCGCCGACTATTGGAAGCGCGACGCCGAGTGCTGCATCTGGACCCTGACCCGCGTGGGCTCTGCGCCCTCCGCCATCGAGCTGGTGCAGCTGGGCGCCGGCATCGTGCCCGGGCGCGACAACCTGAAGGCCGACATCAACGGGCGCGTCTTTTCCGACTCCGAGAGCTACGGCGCCTCGGTGCAGGCCGACTACGACCTCGGCGGGGACTATACGGTCACCTCGATCACCGCCTGGCGCCGGTTCATCACCCATGACGGGCTGGACTCGGACTCGACGCCGCTCAACCTGCTCGACACCAATTTCGCCGACTTCAAGCAGCGCCAGTTCACCCAGGAACTGCGCCTGACCTCGCCGAAGGGCGGCTTCCTCGACTATGTGGTCGGGGCCTTCTACTTCGACGGCAAGGTGCGCTCGGCGTCGGTCCAGCTCCTGCCCAGCGTGCCGGTCCCGTTCGCCAGCAAGCTGGTGCGCAACGACGCCTCGACCAAGAACCTGGCGCTGTTCGGCCAGGCCAACCTCAACTTCACCCCGGCGTTCCGCGGCATCCTGGGCGCCCGCGTGCTGCACGAGAAGGCCGAGGCCGAGAAGAACCGGCTGGATCCGCGGTTCGGCCTGACCTCGGCGGCGACCGCCTCGAAGACCGACGATGCGATCGTCTGGCGGGTGGGCCTGCAGTACGACCTGACGCCCGACGTCATGGCCTTCGCCACGGTCACCCGCGGCTACAAGGGCGGCGGCTTCGACACCAACATCACCCTGCCGACCCTGCCTGACGTGGCCCCGGAGAAGCCCACCAACTACGAGCTGGGCCTGCGCAGCAGCTGGCCGGACCAGCGGCTGATCTTTAACGTCACCGCGTTCCGGACCGAGGTGGAGGACTACCAGGCCTCGGCGCGCGACGCCGGCCCGCCGCCGTTCACCCGCATCCTCAGCACCGAGGCGGTGACCAAGGGCGCCGAATTCGAGGCCACCTGGCGGCCGCTGGCCGACCTCAACTGGACGCTGATGGGCTCGGCCGCCTACGTCGACGCCCGCTGGGGCGACTTCGCCAACGCGCCCTGCTTCACCGGCCAGACCGCGGCCCAGGGCTGCGTCGGGGCGCGGCAGGACCTGACCGACGCGCGGCTGCCGCTGTCGCCGAGGTGGAGCGGCAGCCTGGCCTCGCACTTCGAGACGCCCGTCGGCGAAGGGCTGACCGGCAGCTTCGACGTCGGCGTCAACTTCCGCACCAAGGCGCTGCTGGCGTTCCCGAACGATCCCAGCACGATGCACCGGGGCTACACCCTGGTGAACGCCGCCGTGGCCGTGGGGTCGGAGGACGGGCGCTGGAAGGTCTCGGTCTTCGGCCGTAACCTGACCGACGAGCGCTACAGCATCGTCGACTTCTCCACGCCGTTCGGCGGGCCGGTGAACAGCTACAGCCAGTTCATCCCGGCGGAGGCCCAGCGTTCGGTGGGCGTCGCGCTGGACTTGTCCTTCTAGTTCTCCCCGAGCGACCCTGGGGCGCGCCGGCGGCGCGCCCCGCTTTCGCCAAAGGACGCCGCCATGCGCCTCGCAGCCCTGATCGCCGGCCTGGCCCTGGCCGTCGTCCCGCTGGCCGCCCACGCCGCGCCGACCGTGGCGACGGTGGACGCCGGGCGGCTGGAGGGACAGGCGGCGGACGGCGTGCGGTCGTTCCTGGGCGTGCCCTATGCGGCCCCGCCCGTGGGCGCCCTGCGCTGGCGGCCGCCGCAGTCGGCGCCGGCCTGGAGCGGAACCCGTGAGGCCAGCCGGTTCGGTTCGGACTGTCTCCAGCATCCCCTGCCGAAGTTCATCGATCCCGGCTCCGGCCAGCCGACGAGCGAGGACTGCCTCTACCTGAATGTCTGGGCGCCCGCGGAGGCCGGAGCGCCGCGGCCGGTGATGGTCTGGATCCACGGCGGCGGCTTCACCATCGGCTCCGGCGCCAAGGCCGAGAGCGACGGCGCGGCCCTGGCCCGCAAGGGCGTGGTGGTCGTGACCCTGAACTACCGGCTGGGCCGGTTCGGCTTCTTCGCCCATCCCGCGCTGACCCGCGAGCATCCGGACGAGGCCGTCGGCAACTATGCCCTGATGGACCAGATCGCTGCCCTGACCTGGGTCCGGCGCAACATCATGGCCTTCGGCGGCGATCCGGCCAACGTCACGGTCTTCGGGGAGTCGGCCGGCGGCGGATCGGTGCTGGCCCTGATGGGCTCGCCGGCGGCGAGGGACCTGTTCCACAAGGCGATCGTGCAGTCCGGCGGCGGGCGGGATGCGTTGCCGCGCCTCGACAAGGCCGGCCCCGATTACCCCGCGGGCTACGCGGCGGGGCAGGCCTTCGCCGCCAGGGCGGGGGCGGTCGACGCCGCGGCCCTGCGCGCCCTGCCGGCCGACAAGGTGCTGGGCGACCTCGACTTCATCAACAACCGCAACCGCACGGACTACTCGGGCATGATGGTCGACGGGCGGATCGTGACGGACGATCCGGCTGCGATCTTCGCACGGGGCGAGGAGGCGCCGGTCCCGCTGGTCATCGGCTTCAACAGCGCCGAGTTGGGCGGCGCCCCCAGCTTCACCGCCGCCTGGACCAGGCAGGCGGCAGCCCGGTTCGGCCCGCGGGAACCGGCGCTTCGCAAGCTCTACGACCCTGCCGGCGGCGGCGACGGCCTGGCCACGCACTTCCTCAGCGACCTGATCTTCGCCGAGCCCGCGCGGATGCTGGCTCGCGCCCACGCCCAGGCGGGCCGGCCGACCTATCTCTACCAGTTCTCCTACGTCGCCGAGGCCAAGCGGGCGAAGGAGCCGGGCGCGGGCCACGCCAGCGAGATCCCGTACGTCTTCGACACCCTCGCCCGGACGAGCCCCAAGGCGACGGCGCAGGATCGCGCCGCCGCGGCGGCGGCCAGCGCCCGCTGGACGAGCTTCGCCGCCGGGGGCCGCCCGGGCGCGGACTGGCCGCTGTACGACCCGGCGGCCGACACCCTGATCGACATCGGCCCGGCCGGCGCGGCGCCCCTGTCCAAGCGCACGCGCGACCGGCTGGATTTCCTGGAGGCGGCGGGGGCGGCGCGGTGACTTCCCGACGACCTGGGCGCGATCTATCCTGGCCGCCAGCGCGATCGTCGATTCATTCGGACACATCCAGGTTGCCGACCAAACTGCCCTCCGTGGCCACCTTCACCGCACCCGGCGCAACCTATCCCGGCGATCCCACCCGCAATCCGACCCAGGCCGCCGCGTTCTGGCTGCGGCGCGACATCGTGCGGGGCGTCTTCGAGCCGCTGGAACGGCTGAAGGTCGAGCATCTCACCCAGTTCTATCCGGCCGGCCACACCCCGATCCGCGAGGCGATCAGCCGCCTCCTGGGCACCGGCCTGATCTTGCACGAGCCGCAGAAGGGCTACCGCGTCGCCGACGTCTCTGTGGGCGACTACAACGACGTGCTCGACATCTACCAGCGCCTGCGCCGCCTCGCCCTCGACATGGCCATGGAGCGCGGCGACCAGGCCTGGGAGGAGCGCGTGGTGGTGCAGATGCACCGGTCGCTGAAGGTGCGGCCGATCCAGGCGGAGGTGGACCCCGAGGCGCGCGAGCTGTGGCAGCGGGCCTACGGCGACCTGCAGGCCGAGCTCGTGAGCGGCTGCGCCTCGCCGGCGCTGATCCGCATCTTCCGCAACATCGGGGCGCGCGCCGAGCGCTACGGCAACCTGTTCGGCGACGTGACCAGCGAGATCAGCCGCGACCACGACGCCGAGCACCGGGCGATCGTCGAGGCGCTGATCGACCGGGACCCCAAGCGCGTCCAGGCGCTGCTGGACGCGTCCGGCGCGCTCGCGGCGCCCATGCGGAACTCCGTGATCGAGGCGTTGAGTCGACGCACCGCGGGGCCTCTCCGCCGACGCCCGCCGCTGGACGCGGCGCCGCGTCCGCGCGGCCGGCCCCGAAAGGTCCCGGTGTCCTAGAGGGCCGCTCGCCTATGCCCGCGAGCGTTCAGCCGAGGACAAGCAGATCGCTGCGCCCGTCGAGGGGAACCTGAAGGCCGCCGGAAGCCAAGGCGCGATCGAGGCGCTCGAAACCTGCGTCGAGGGCTTCCTCACTGAAATGCTCGAACCCTGAAATGCCCCTGAGCCGCAGTCGCTCGACGGCCTCGGCCTGGTTGTCGTGATAGGTCTCGCCGACTTCGACGAACGCCTTCTTTTCGAGCCCGACGGCCCGGAAAAGCGTGATGGTCTCGTCGAGCGTTGGAAACATCCTGGCCTGGATGTCCTGCCACCCCGGGAAGAACGGCGCCCACCAGATATCCGGCAGCCGGTCGGCGAAGGCGCTTCTGACCAGGATCCGTCCCCCTGGCTTCAGCACACGCGCAATCTCGCGAACGGCGGCCGGGCGGTCCGGCATGTGATGGAAGCTCAGGAACATCAACACGGCGTCGGCCGCATGGTCGTGGAGTGGGATCCGCGCGCCTTCGCCGGCGGAATACTCCACGCCGCGGTGCGGCGCAGCCTCGGCCAAGGCGCGCATTTTCACGGACGGCTCCACGCCGAAGACCGGCCCTCCGAAGTGGTCCGCCAACGCTGGGCTGAACCGGCCAACGCCGCACCCAAGATCAAGGATCGAGAGAGGCCGCCGTTCGGGCAGGACGTCGGCAAACACCTCCATCCAGCGCCGCAGCATCTCGGAGGGCATCGCGCGGGCCTTCTGATAGACGGCGTGTTGCCGCGCATCGTAGTCGACAGCCTTCAGGTCCATGAGCACCTCGCACGCGCACATGATGCACGCCGCCCCACTGTGCAAAATTGATCTTTGCGCACAGCAATGTGCGAAATTCTCACATGATCCATCATCCTCCATCGCTAGCGCGGGGAAGTAGGTCATCCACAAATTCGATCTATATAAAAAATAAAGCAGCAAAACAGATCGAATCATTGACGTGATTTAAAAGGCCGAGGAATATCCTCGTCAAAGGCGGAAAGCCTGACGGGGATGCGCCATCCCCGGCGAGCGGGGAGAGCGATGCCAGGGGTTCCCAACATCTCGAGTGGTGCGGCCGGGCCGCCGCGGCTGCTGGTCGGCATCAGCCTAGTGACGCTGGCCGCGCCGCCGGCCTGGTCGCGGGCGCCGAAGGGCGGGCTGGCCGAGATCCTCGCGGGCGTGAAGGCGGCGGGCTACGAGGCCGTGCAGAGCCGTGATCCCGAGGCCGCACGAGCCGCCGGCCTGATCCCCACGGGCATCGGCCGCCTGGACCGCCCCGCCGACGCGCGTGAGCAGGCGCGCCGCCATAAGGACGCCGGCGACAACGCCCTGACCCTGCATGTGGGGACAGGGTTCGAGACCGACGACGAGGCTCTGCGGCTGGCCGAGGCCGCGCTCGAAGCCTCGGTCGCCGAGGCCTTCCCGATCTATGTGGAAACCCACCGCGCGACGATCACCCAGGACATGAAGCGCACCCTGGACCTGGTGGCGCGCCTGCCGGAGCTGCGGTTCAACGGCGACTTCTCGCACTGGTACACGGGCGCCGAGATGACCTACGGCGACCTCGACGCCAAGCTCGAGCGCCTGGCGCCGGTGCTGGCGCGGACGCGGTTCCTCCACGGGCGGGTGTCCAGCCCCGGGGCCATCCAGGTCCCGGTGCGGGACGGGACCAACGCCGCGCATGTGGAGGTCTTCCGCCGGTTCTGGACCCAAAGCTTCGAGGGGTTCCTGGCCACCGCGCGCCCGGGCGAGGTGTTCGGCTTCTATCCCGAGCTGCTGCCGCCCAGCTTCCACTACGCGCGGTTGGTCCCCGGCCCTGGCGGCGAGCTTCGTGAGGAGACGGACCGCTGGGAGGAGGCCTTCAGCCTGGTCGAGATCGCGCGGGCCTGCTGGGCCGACGCCCTGGCCAAGGTCGCGGAGCGCGTCGATGCTTGAGGCTGTTCCCGATCGCCTGAACGTCCGCGCGAAGCTCGGCTTCACCGTCGGCGACTACGCCAGCAACCTCTACTGGCAGAGCGTCTCGCTCTTCCTGCTGTTCTTCTACACCGACGCGGTCGGGCTGCCGGCGGCGACGGCCGGGCTGATCTACATGATCGCCTCGATCTTCGACGGCGCCATCGACCCGCTGATGGGCGTGATCGCCGACCGCACCCGCACCCGGTGGGGGCGCTATCGGCCCTACCTGCTGTTCGGCGCCGCGCCGCTGGGTCTGGCCTTCGTGCTGCTCTACTACCGGCCGCCGTTCGAAGGCCTGGCGCTGGCGGGCTGGGTGCTCGTGGCGCACATGATCTTCCGGGTCGCCTATACCGCGGTCTCGATCCCCTACACCTCGCTCAACGCGCGGGTCACCGAATCCTCGGGCGAGCGGTCGACCCTGGCCGGGTTCCGGATGATCTTCGCGACCCTGGCCGGGCTCACCGTGGCGGCCCTGACCCAGCCCGTGGTCGACCTCGCCGGCGGCGGCGATCCTGCCCGTGGGTTTACGGTGGTGGCGGCGGCCTTCGCCCTGGTGGCGACGGCGATCTTCCCGCTGGTGTTCCTGGCGGTCCACGAACCGCCCGAGCACGACGCCCGCCCGCCTCTGACCCTGCGCGAGCAGTGCAGGGCCGTGCTGGGCAACCGGGCCTTCTGGATCGTCATGGCCGCCGTCTGCATGTCGGTGATCTGCTCGACCGCCATCGGCAAGTCGGTGCTCTACTACTTCAAGTACTATCTGAGCGATCCCGCCGCCGCGAAGCTGGCGCTGCCCCTGTTCGCTGCGGTCGGCCTGGTGATCATCCCGGCCTGGGTCGTGGTCAGCCGGCGCGTGGGCAAGCGCGCGGCCTGGCTGATTTCGAGCTGCTGGAACCTGGCGGGCCTGCTGTTCTTCGCCCTGGTCGACATCCGCTCGGCGCCGCTGATGATGGCCTTCCTGGTCTATATGCAGGTCGGCGGCCTGGGCGCGGCCATGACCTTCTGGTCCATGCTGCCGGACACCGTCGAGTACGGCGAGTGGCGGACGGGCCTGCGGGCGGAGTCCTTCATCTTCGGCCTCGGCCAGTTCTTCCTGAAGGCCGCCCTCGGGCTGGGCGCGGGCCTCTTCGGCTGGTCGCTGGGGGCGGTGGGCTATGTGCCGAACCAGGCCCAGACGCCTGAGACCCTCGCGGGGCTCAAGGACATCATGGTCATCCTGCCGATGATCGGAACGGCCGGCGCCGGCTTGGCCATGTGGTTCTACCCGCTGCGCCGGGGCGACCACGAGGCGATCGTTCGCGAGCTGCAGGGCCGGCCGGCGGGGACGGGGAGGCCGGCGCCGGTCTCCCGGCCGGCGGTCGGTCAAGAGATCTACGAAACCTGACGCGAGGGAGGCCTGACATGGATCTGCAGGAACGTCGCACGGCCTGGAACGAGCAGGGCTTCTTCCACGCCCGCGGCCTGTTGACGCCCGCCGAGGCGGCGGCGCTGGAGACCGAGGTGATCGACCGCATCCGCGCCGACCCACCCGCGCGCCACGCCGGCGAGGTCTTCTACATGGCCGGGCCGAACTACGGGATCTTCCCGGAGAAGGAGGCCAGCCCGGGCGCGGAGCACCCCGAGGACTTCGTGGCCAAGGTGTTCAACTGCCACGCCGAAGGCCTGGCCCTGGCCGTCGCACGGCGGCCCGAGATCGTCGAGCGGGTGGCGGAGATCCTGGGGCCCGACCTGGCCTGCTTTCAGAGCCAGTTCATCCTCAAGAACCCCGGCGTCATCGGCCAGCCCTGGCACCAAGACTCCTATTACTTCCGCTTCGACCGCCAGCCGCAGGTCGGCGTCTGGGTCGCGCTGAGCCGCGCCACGCTGGAAAACGGCTGCCTGTGGGTGCTGCCCGGCTCGCACAGGAACGACATCCTCGAGCACGTGCCGGACCGCCGGCCGGGCGCCAATCGCGGCTATCTCGAGATCGTCGGCCAGGACGACTCCGCGCGGGTCCCGTCGTTGATGGAGCCCGGCGACGTGCTCTTCTTCCACAGCTACCTGGCGCACATGTCGACGGACAACGTCGCCGACCATCGCCGCACGGCCATGGTCTACCACTACGGCCGCGCCGGCACGCAGCCGAGCTCGGAGGCCGCCGGCCACTCCCTCGCCCACGTCAACCGCTGGGTCCCCGTGCGCCGCTGCGAAACCCGCGTCACCGCCTGAACTCTCCACCGGAGCCTGTCATGTCCGATCCCGCCGCCGCCGTCCCCCGGCCGCATCCCCGCAACCAGGACTTCACCTGGCGCGCCACCGAGCCGGCCCGCCTGCGCAGCCTGACCCGCGAACAGGTGGATCAGTTCGACGACCTGGGCTTCATCAAGCTGGAGGGCGTGTTCGCGGCCGACGAACTGCACCGCGTGACCGCGGCCATCGATCCGCTGGAGGCCGAGGGCGAGGAGCTGCTCCGCGCCCAGGGCGGCAGCATCCGCCTGTCGTCGCTGGACGCCATCACCTTCACCACCCACCTGGTCGAGCGCTCGCAGGCGCTGCGCGACTTCGCCGCCCACCCGGCGCTGAAGGACATCTGCCACGACCTGATCGGCGACGACGTGCGGCTCTACTGGGACCAGTCGGTCTACAAGAAGAGCGGCAAGCCGCAGGAATTCCCCTGGCACCAGGACAACGGCTACACCTTCATCGAGCCGCAGCAGTACATCACCGTCTGGATCCCGCTGGCCGACGTCGACGAGACCAACGGCTGCCCGTGGATCGCGCCGCGCCTGCATCGTGGCGGCACCCTCGACCACTGGATCACGCCGATCGGGCTGAAGTGCCTGGAGGACGTGCCTGACGCGGTCTGCGTCCCGGCCAGGGCGGGCGACGCCATCGTGTTCTCGTCGCTGGCGCCGCACCGCACCGGGCCGAACCTGCGGGCCGGAACCGTGCGCAAGGCCTACATCCTGCAGTACGCGCCGGACGGGGCGATCGCCTATCCGCGCGGCGGCGACGCGGTCGTGCAGAACGACCCCAGGCGCCAGTTCAAGATCCTCGACCAGGGGCGGTGACGCCGCATCCTCCAGGGAGTCCCGCCCATGCCCATTTCCCCAGTCCGCCAGAGCGGCCGATTCTTCCTCGACCGCGAGGGCCGTCAGGTCATGCTGCGCGGGGTCAACCTGGGCGGCGATTGCAAGGTCCCCTATCCGGACGGGGGTACGCAGTTCCCGTCCGACTTCTCCGACCATCGCGAGGTGAGCTTCGTCGGCCGGCCCTTCCCGCTGGACGAGGCCGACGAACACTTGGGCCGGCTGAAGCGCTGGGGTTTCAACGTCCTTCGCCTGCTGACCACCTGGGAGGCGGTCGAGCACGCCGGCCCGGGCGCCTATGACGAGGCCTACCTCGACTATTTCGCCGAGGTCTGCCGCCGCGCCGGCGAGCACGGGCTGCATGTGTTCGTCGACTTCCACCAGGACGTCTGGAGCCGGATGACCGGCGGCGACGGCGCGCCGGGCTGGGCGTTCGAAGCGGTGGGCCTGGATTTCCGCAAATTCCCGGCGGCCGGCGCGGCGCACGTGATGCAGGCGGTCTACGACTACGCCGATCCGGAGGGCCGCCAGGCGGCCTATCCGCAGATGAGCTGGGGCTCCAACTATCGCCTGCCCGCCAACGGGATCATGTGGTCGCTGTTCTGGGCGGGCCGCGCGCTCACGCCGGAGTTCGAGGTCGGCGGCGAGAACGTCCAGGACTTCCTCCAGGGCCGCTACCTGGGCGCCATGGACCAGGTCGCGCGCCGGATCGCCGATCTTCCGAACGTGCTGGGCTTCGACACCTTGAACGAGCCGGGGACCGGCTGGATCGGCGACGCCCTCAGCTATCGCCACCTCGGGCCGACGCCGGAGAACCCTGTCCTCGCGAGGGTCGGGCCGGCGCTTTCGCCGCTGGACGGCCTGGCCATGGCGCGTGGCCTCCCAACCCTGGCGCCGCTCCTGAGCCGCCATCCCGACACCGGCCTGGCCGAGGTCACCGGCGAGCGGCTGCTCAACCCGGACGGCGTCTCCATCTGGCTGGACGACGGGCCGGACCCGTTCGAGCGCGCTGGCGCCTGGCGCCCCGAGGCGGGCCGCGCCGTGGCGCTCGACGAGGACTTCTTCCGCGTGGCCGCCGGCCGCCGGCTGGACCTGTCGGAGGACGGCTACGGGCCGCTGTTCCACCGGGTGGGCGAGACGGTCCGGCGTCACAATCCGGACTGGTCGCTGTTCGCCGAGCTTGACCCGTTCGGGGCGGCGTCGGGCCGGCGCTTCCCGCGCGCGATGCCGGAACGGTGCGTCAACGCCAGCCACTGGTACGACGTCGTCACCCTGTTCACCAAGGCGCTCAATCCGCGGGGCAGGACCGACCCCGACGGCCTCCGCGCCCGATACGTCGCGCATATGCGCGGGCTCGATCAGCTCGGGGCCGATTTCCCCGGCGGCGCCCCGACGCTGATCGGCGAGTTCGGCATTCCCTTCGACCTCGACGAAGGGGCGGCCTACGAGGCCTGGCAGGCCGGCCGCCGCGAGGGGGCCTGGGACGACCACGTGCTGGCCCAGTCGCTGATGTACGACGCCCTGGACGCGCTTCAGCTGCATTCCACCCAGTGGAACTACACCGCCTCCAACCGCAACGCGGCGATCGCCGGCGACGGGTGGAACCAGGAGGACCTGTCGATCTATTCGCCCGACCAGCGGGAGGACCCGACGGACCCGGATTCCGGCGCCCGAGGGCTGGAGGGGTTCTGTCGGCCTTACGCGCAGCGCGTGCAGGGGCGGCTGGCCAGCGTCAGCTTCGACCGCGCCCGCCCCCGCCTGACGGTAAGCTACGACGCCGACCCGGCGATCCCGGCGCCCACCGAGATTTTCGCCCCGCGCATCCAGTTCCCGGACGGCTTCGTCGTCCGCGTGGACGGCGCGCCTGCGGACCTCGAGCTGGATCCCGAAGGCCAACAGGTGCGGATCACCGCGCTGAGCGAGGGCCGGGTGCAGGTGATCGTGGAGGCCGGCGGTCAGGGGCCCGGCCGGGCCTAGCGCTGCCTGGCGCCGGGCCAGGCGTCGCGACGGACGGCGTCACACTTCTCGATGCAGCTCCATGATGCCGGTCACGTCACCGGCCTTCCGACGCGGCGCGCCGGCCGCGGCGAGGGGTCGCAGGCCGACAACCGCTCACCGGAGCACCGCTTGCAGGGAGGTCGTTGATCGGGCGCCAAATTGGCGCGCCCGAGTGGAGCGCCCCGTTGGACCACGCCCTGGCCTATTTCCTTGAACTGCGCATCGCCTTCCGCGGCCAGCCCGAAGCGCTCGCCATCATCGATCGTTGCCTCGTGCTCATCGCGCGGGTCGAGGGAGCCTCGGTGCTGGAGGCCGAGCTCATCGCCGACGCCGTCGAGGCCTTGCGCGCCGATCTGGTCGCACGGTTCGGCCCGGCGCCACCGTCCGCCTCGACCCGTGGTGCGTCAGCAAGGGAATAGGCTGGCATTCGTGGTGCCCGCCCTGGGGCATCCAACCTAGCTTCACAGTGGGTGACTCCCGCCTCTCCGAGGCCACCTGCGTTCCGACTGGCGAGCGCGGCAGGCGACGACGGCTTATCGGGAGGCCGACCGCAGGCCATGCGCCAGGGCTTGAGCCGCAATCGCCGCCTGGGTCCGGTTCTGAACGTTGAGTTTGCGCATCAAGGCGGTCATGTGCGCCTTGACCGTGGCCTCGGCGATGCCGAGGTCGAAGGCGATCTGCTTGTTGAGCAGTCCTGAGTTGACGCCTTCCAGGACCCTCATCTGCGTCGGCGTGAGTTCTTCAAACGCCGCCTCCAAATCTCGGTCGAGAACGCGGCTGTGCGTCACGCTCATTCCTGAACCCCTCTGCTTCATCCCTAAGCTTGCGACGGCGCAACGTCCGTTCGTTTTGTCCACCGAATCCTGTTGGCCGATCCGGGGTAGCACTTGTGGATGGTAGCGCTATCTGTTGGACAAGTTCAAGCGATTTGGTCGATGTGAGCGTGAACATTTGATCGTGGGATGCGTCGCGTCGAAATCTGTCATACAGATTTTGGCTGGGGCTTAGGTCGTCTGACTAACCGAACGGGAGACTGGGGGATGCGCGAGGGCCGCTTGGCCGATCGGGCGTACACGGGCATCGTGGAGATGATCAACGCGGATGGACTGGCAGTCGGCGATCGCTTGCCGTCCGAGGCTCGCCTGGCGGAGATCTTCGGCATGTCGCGCACCGTGGTGCGCGAAGCGTTGGTGCGGTTGGCGGCCGACGACATCACGGAGGCGCGGCGCGGCGCGGGCTCGTTCGTCAAGAACAGGCCGTCAGAGCGGCTCAGCGCCTACATGCAGCCATCTGAGCTGCCGTCGACGTTGGGCACCTATGAGGTGCGGTTCGTGCTGGAGGCGGAGGCGAGCCGGCTGGCGGCCGCGAGACGGTCGGCCGACGACATGGCCCGAATCGAAGCGGCGCTTCACGACCTGCGGCGGGCGCTGCTCTCGAACGCGCCCGCTCACTTGGAGGACATGGAGCTCCATCGCCGCATCGTGCAAGCCACGGCCAACCCCGCATTCCTGGCGGCTTTCGACGCTCTGGAAGCGGATGTCGATCGGATCATGCGCGCCGGCGTCGACATTTCGCGCTCGCGACCGCCGGAAGCCATCGGCGAGATGATGCGCGAACATGAGATGATCGTGGAAGCGATCCGCGCGCAGGACGCGGACGGAGCCGCCCTCGCCATGCGCTGGCACCTGTCGCAGGGGCGCAAGCGGCTAATGCCCTAGCGGGCGCACGGTTTGGCTCGCGCCCGCCTGGAGCCAGGCCAGGGCGGCCTCGCACAGCTGCTCCGGCGAACCGCCGGCCGTCAGCGCGGTGGCCGCTTCGTCGGCTCCGGGACGCTCCAGCGTGGCCAATTGGCTGCCCAACAGACTGGCCGGCATGTAGTGACCGGTTCGACGACCGAGGCGGCGCTGGAGCTCGTCCGGACCTGGGTCCAGCAGAATGAAGCGGGTGGGCGCCGGTATGGCGGCGCGGAGCCGGTCGCGATAGCTGCGCCGCAGGGCCGAACAGGCCGCCACGGCGCTTCCGTCCCGCGCCAGCGCCCCGCCGATGGCGCGCGCCAGCCGGTCGAGCCATGGCCAGCGATCGTCGTCGGCGAGGGGATGGCCGGCGCTCATCTTCAGGACCGCGGCGGCGTCGTGAAAATCGTCCCCCTCGAGGAAGGGGCAGCCGAGGGCGCGGGCGAGCACGCCCCCGAGGGTCGACTTCCCGCTCCCGCTCACGCCCATGATGATGACCGCGGCGGACGCTTGGCTGGCGGGGCTGGGGGGCTGGGGCAAGCGGCGTCCTCAAGCGGATCGGCGACGAAGACGCCGACGGGGCGGCAGGTCAGCCGGGCGATTGGAAACATGGTGTTTAGAGAGCGGCCGGGGCGGCCGGAACTACGACCATGGTCGTGGATGGCGACCCGCCTGCGACCTCTTATCCCTAGTCGAAGCAGCACAGGGAAGCGTCATGAGAGTAGGGATGCTGGCGGCGGTGATCCTGGCGTCTGCGTCGGCGGCGATGGCCGCGCCCCGCTCCGTACTGCTCACCGCGCCGGATGATCCGGCTGCAATCCGGGTCAAAGGTGTCGGGGACGGTCGCGCCGACGACACCGAGGCCGTTCAGCGCGCCATCGACTCCGCCCGCGACAAGACCGGTCACGGCGTGGTGTTCCTGCCGTCAGGCCGCTACCGCCTCACCCGCAGCATTCTGGTGCCGCCCGGCGTGCGCATTTTCGGTGTCGGAGCCGAGCGGCCCGTCTTCGTGCTCGGCCCGAACACCCCTGGATTCCAGAAGGGTGTGAAGACGATCATCGTGTTCACCGGCGGCGACCAGTATGGCGTGGGCCGCGTTCCTGTGCCCGTGCCGACGGTGGCGCCGTCCAGCGACAAGGTGCGCGACGCCAATTCCGGCACGTTCTACTCGGCGCTGAGCAACGTCGACATCGAGATCGGCGCCGGCAATCCGGCCGCGGCGGGCGTCCGGTTTCGCATGGCTCAGCACGCCTTCCTCAGCCATATGGACTTCCGCCTGGGCTCGGCCTTTGCCGGCGTCTACCAGGCCGGGAATGTCATGGAAGACGTCCACTTCCACGGCGGCCGCTACGGCATCGTCAGCGAAAAGACCTCGCCGGCCTGGCAGTTCACCCTCATCGACTCGACCTTCGACGGCCAGCGCGATGCGGCGATCCGTGAGCACGAGGCGGACCTGACGCTGGTCAATGTGGCCATGCGGAACACGCCGATCGGCATCGAGATCGACCGCGGCTACAGCGACTCCCTGTGGGGCAAGGACGTCCGCTTCGAGAATGTCTCCAAGGCCGCGGTCGTCATCTCCAGCGAAGAGAGTGTCTTCACACAGATTGGTTTCGACAACGCCGTGGCGTCCAACACGCCGGTGTTCGCCCGCTTCCGCGACAGCGGCAAGACCGTGCCGGGCCGGGGACGCGCCTATCGCGTGGGATCGTTTACCTACGGCCTGACGCTCCCGGGCCAGGGCGAGATCGGCGTGTACAAGACCCAGGCCGATATCGCCCCGCTGACGGCGCCGCCACCGGTCGCGGCGCCGGCGATCCGCCCGCTGCCGCCGGTGGGCGACTGGATCAACGTCAAGACCCTTGGGGTCACCGGCGACGGCGCCACCGACGACACCGCCGCGCTGCAGGCGGCCATCGACGCCCACCGCGCGCTCTACCTGCCGATCGGCTTCTACAAGATCACCGACACCCTGCGGCTTCGCCCGGACACGGTGCTGATCGGCCTGCATCCCGCCGTGACCCAGCTCGTCCTGCCCGACAACAATCCGCGCCATGCGGGGGTCGGCGCCGTGGCGCCGATGATCGAGACACCGCGGGGCGGCGCCAACATCCTGTCCGGGGTCGGACTGTTCACCGGCCGCATCAATCCCCGCGCCGCGGCCGTGCTCTGGCGTTCGGGCGAGCGTTCGCTGATGCAGGACGTCAAGATCATGGGCGGCGGCGGCACGCCCACGGTCGACGGCAAGCCGCTGGACGCCGCCAACGCGCGCAGCGGCGATCCGGTGGCCGACCGCCGTTGGGACGCCCAGTATCCCAGCATATGGGTGACCGATGGCGGGGGCGGCGTCTTCGCCAATGTCTGGAGCCCGAACACCTTTGCCCAGGCCGGGTTCTATGTCTCGAACACCCGCACTCCGGGCCACGTCTACCAGATGTCGGTCGAGCACCACGTGCGCAACGAGTTCGTGCTCGACGACGTCGAGAACTGGGAGTTCCTGGCCCCGCAGACAGAGCAGGAGGTCGGCGACGGTCCCGATGCGGTGTCCCTGGAGGTGCGCAACTCGCGCAACATCCTGTTCGCCAACTATCACGCCTATCGGGTGACCCGCAGCTATCACCCCGCCAAGACGGCGGTGAGGTTGTTCAACGCGACCGACATTCGGTTCCGCAACGTCCACATCAATGCGGAGAGCGGCTACGCGACTTGCGACGCCAAGGGCTGCGGGACCTATCTGCGCGCAAGCAAGTTCCCCTTCGAGAACGCCGTGGTCGACGAAACGCGCAAGGTGGAGACGCGCGAACGCGAGTTCGCCGTCCTTGACATCGCGGCCGGAGCAACCCCGGCTCCCTCGACGCCGACCCCCGCCATCAAAACCCTCGCCACCGGCTTCTGGTCGATCTCCGGCGCGGCGGTGGGTGCGGACGGCGGGCTCTACTTCGTCGAGCGCCGCTTCCAGCGGATCTACCGCTGGACGTCGGCGCGGGGGTTGGAGGTGGTGCGCGACAACGCGCTCGATCCGGTGAACCTGGCGGTCGACCGCTCGGGCAAGCTTCTGGTGCTGTCCTCGTTCGGTCCGGAAGGAACGGTCTATTCGTTCGACCCGGACGGACCCAAGGACCAGCTGACGACCATCCCGGCGACCCCGTCGGCGCCGCATCCGGACGCCAAGACGCTGTTGCCGGTCAACTGGTGGAACAACGGCGAGTTCAGGGATCAGTACGATCCATCGACCGACCGCTTCACCACACTCGCCGAAATGTTCGCCCGCGACGCCGGGGCGGCCAAGGCCAACGAGTACGTCTCGCCGGATGGCGGCCTCGTCCTGCCGGCCTTCCGGGTGTTCCAGCAAGGTCCCCCCGACCATGTCGGCTGGCGCTGGTCCGACACCCTGCAGACCCATGGTCTCATCCCGGCGGGGCCGGGTGAGCGCGTCTTCGTCAGCAACGAGTCGGAAGGCAAGACCTATAGCGGGAGGGTCGGCCCGGGCGGCGCTTTGACGGATCTGAAGGTGTTCGCCAACCGGGGCGGCGAGAGCGTCGCGGTCGACGCCCGGGGACAGGTGTTCGTCGCCAACGGACAGATCTTCAGGTACGCGGCCGACGGCCGGCCTGCCGGGCGCATCGATATGCCTGAGCGGCCGCTGCAGCTGATCTTCGGCGGACCGGACCGAAGCACGCTCTTCGTGCTGACCCATCACACGCTCTATGCGCTGACGCCGTGATGCGCCGCGACGACGGGCCCGGCCGCCCCAGTCGAACAACCGCGCGGCCCTGAAACCCCACCCCCCGACTCGTCCCGGCCCTGCGCCGGGACGCCTTTTTTCGTGACGTAGCGACCTCCGGCGACCGGCCGACTTACGACCATGGTCGTATGGCTGGCTCTCCTTTTGTCTGACAGCTTCGCGTCAGGCCATCGCAGATGGACTCAACGAAAAAGCGGGAGGCTGCCGGATGAGAGTTTCGGATCGGACGCGACGGGGATCGTCCTTTTTGAACGTGTTGTTTGCGACGAGCGCGGTCGCGTTGATCGTCTCAGCTGGAACAGCCAGCGCCCAGTCGGCGCCGTCCAGCCCGTCGTCGGAGCCCGCCGCCACGACCCTGAACGAGATCATGGTCACCGGGAGCCGCATCAGGTCCACCGGCTTCAGCGCGCCCACGCCGACCCAGGTTCTGGGCGAGGCCGAGCTGCAGCGCGCCGCCCACCCGAACATCTTCACGACCATCGCCCAACTGCCGTCCTTGCAAGGGTCGACAGGCGCGACGACGGGAACGTTCAGCACGTCCAGCGGCCAGCAGGGCCTGAGCTCGTTCTCGCTGCGCGGCCTGGGCACCATCCGGACGCTGACCCTGCTGGACGGGCAGCGGGTCGTGCCGGCCAACGTCACCGGCGTTCCCGACATCAGCCTGTTCCCCCAACTCCTCGTGCAGCGGGTCGATGTCGTGACCGGCGGCGCGTCGGCTTCCTACGGTTCCGATGCGGTCGGCGGCGTCGTCAACTTCATCACCGACAAGCGGTTCGAGGGCTTCAAGTCCAATGTCGAGGCGGGGGTCACCACTTACGGCGACAACAAGCAGTATCTGGTGCAGGTCGCGGCGGGTCGGGCCTTTCTGAACGATCGCCTGCACGTCCAAGTCAGCGGCGAGTATGATCACGAACAGGGCGTGCCCGCAGGCGGCTTCGGCGAAGACGCGCCAGGCAGCCGCGACTGGTACACGACCGCCACCCTGATCAATCGCGGCGTCACCAATGACGGCTCGCCACAATACCTCTACCGCGAGCATGCGCAGGCCTATCAGTACACGAAGTACGGGCTGATCAGCGCGGGGCCGCTGCAGGGCACCGCCTTCGACCAGAGCGGCAACCCGTTCCAGTTCCAGTACGGCTCGAACGGGGTTCCGTCCAAGGCGGCCAACGGCGCGGTCATCGGCTGCTTTTCGTCCGGCGGCTTCTGCGTCGGCGGCGACCTGTCGGGGAATGTCGGGATCGGGACGTCGCTCCAGTCGAAGCTGAAGCGCATGAACACCTATACCCGCGTCGGCTTCGATCTCGACGCCAACAACGAGATCTATGCGACCCTCAACGTCGCGCGCGTGGAGACCAGCAACCAGCCGAACCCGGGCGCCGCCACGACCGGCCTGACGCTGTCTTGCGCCAATCCGTATCTCGCCGCCTCGGTCGCGGCCGCCTGCGCCGCCAACAACATCACGACCTTCACCTTCGGCACCAGCAACGCCCTGCTGCCCAGGAACATTTCGGTCCACCCGACGCGGACCCAATATCGCGGCGTGATCGGGGCTGACGGGCAGTTCGCCGCCCTGGGGTCGGACTGGCGGTACGAAGCCTACTACGAGCATGGCGAGAACATCACCAACATCCACGTTCGCGATATCCTGCTCAACCCGCGCTATCGCCAGGCCATCCAGGCCACGCGCATCAACGGCCAGATCGTGTGCGCCGACCCTATCGCCCGCGCCAACGGATGCGTGCCGATCAACGTCTTCGGCGGACAGACGCCGAGCGAGGCGGCGCTCGCCTACATCACGCCGGAGAACGGCCCCCATCAGCACTCCGTCCAGAAGCAGGACGTTGTCAGCCTAGGCATCAGCGGCGAGCCGTTCTCCCTCTGGGCTGGTCCGGTGTCTGTGGCGGTGGGCGGCGAGTATCGCCGCGAGCGCTACCATGTCGAGGCCGACCCCTACGGCGACGGCGTGGCCGACTCCCCGAATACGGCCGACTATCCGGCCGATCCCATTCTCAGCGCGGCGGGCAACAACTGGTACGCGGGCAACTATCACAGCGGCAGGGGCAGCTACCACGTTACCGAGGCCTTCCTCGAGGTGAACCTGCCGTTCCTCAACTCCGAGACGCTGGGCAAGGCCAACCTCAACGCCGCCGGCCGCTGGACCCGCTACAGCACCTCGGGCGACGTCTATACCTGGAAGGTCGGCGCGACCTGGGACACGCCCGTGGACGGCGTTCGCCTGCGGGCCGTGACGTCGCGCGACGTGCGAGCGCCCAACCTGTCGGAGCTGTTCGCCGCGCCGGTCACCACCACGCTTCCGAACTTCACGAACCCCTTCACCGGCAGCGCGCTCCTGGTCATCCAGAACGTCGTCGGCAATCCGAACCTGAAGCCGGAAATCGCGAAGAACACGACGGTGGGTCTCGTTCTGGCCCGTCCGCAGTGGCTTCCGGGCCTGAGCGTCTCGGTCGACTACTACACCATCGTCGTGAATGGCGTCGTCAACAGCCTCAGCGCCCAGCAGGAGGTGAATTTCTGCTTCCAGGGACTGACGGAGTTCTGCAGCGCCTTCAATTTCGCCCCTGCGACCGGCACGCCCTTCGTCAACGTCCAGGTGTTCAATCTCGCCTCGATCAAGACGAGCGGCGTCGACATCGAGGCCAGCTACAATTTCGACCTGCCCAATGTGCCAGGTCACTTCACGCTGCGCGGCTTGGCGACCAACACGCGGAAGTTCGTCACCAATCCAGGCATCCCCGGGGCCATCCCTGTGGACAGCGCCGGCCAGAACTCCGGCGCCACGCCGAAGTGGAAGGTGCTGGCCGTCCAGTCCTGGGACGGGGACCGGTTCAGTCTGAGCGTGCAAGAGCGCTGGTTCAGCGACGGGACCTTTGGAAACACGACGACCCAGTATGTCGCCTGCCGGCCCGGCCAATGCCCGACCTCCACCGCCGTCAACCCGACGATCGACTACAACCACATGAAGGGCGCCCTCTACGTCGACGTGAGCGGCTCCTACAAGGTGAGGGAGGGGCTGGTGGCCTATTTCAAGGTCGACAATCTCCTGAACCGGGATCCCACGCCTTCGCCCCAAACCAACACCGGTCTGGACGCCAATCCGGCGCTCTATGATCTACTGGGCCGGTTCTACCGCGTAGGCGTCCGCTACAGGTTCTAGCGCCGCCCCTGCGCCTTTCCGCGGTCCGATCGAAGACCGGACCGCGGCGGGGCCGACCGATTGAGGATCGCATCCGAAGGGCAATGCGCGAGTCCGAGTTCCACATGCCGGCGCCCCAGGGCGTCGCCGCCATCGCGGATGGCGAGAAGGTTGTCCATTGAGCCGGCCAGACCGGGCCCGGGGGGCCACCATTGTCGATGTCGCGCGGCTGGCAGGCGTCTCGCGCATGACGGTGTCGCGGGTGCTCCACGATCGCGCCAACGTCCGGGAGGCGACGCGCAGGGCGGTTCTGGCCGCGATCGACGAACTGAACTACGCGCCAAACCTGGCGGCCCGAAACCTCGTCATGTCCGGCGAATTGCGGATCGGAGTGATCTATTCCAATCCCAGCGCCGCCTTCATGAGCGACTTCCTGGTCGGCGTGTTCGAGGAGGCCAGCAACGCGGGGGCGCGGCTGATCCTGGTGCGGGGCGAAAACGGCCAGGCCCCGGCGCCGCAGGAGCTGCAGAGATTGTTGGCTTCCGGAGTCCAGGGCGTGGTCTTGGCGCCGCCTCTGGGCGAGTCCCCCTTCGTGCGGGACGTGCTCCGCGCCGCCAATCTGCCTGTCGCCGTCGTCGCCGGGGGGCGCCCGTGGAGCGATGCGATCAACGTCCGCATCGACGACCGCCAGGCCAGCCAGGCGATGACCCAGCATTTGCTGGACCTTGGCCACCGCAGGATCGGCTTCATTGCCGGCAATCCCGATCAAGCCGCCAGCGCCGAACGCCTTCAGGGCGCGCGCGCAGCGGTCGCGGGGGTCGTGGGGGCGGAGCTGATCATAGCCCAGGGAGCCTTTTCCTACGGCTCCGGCCTGCGCGCCGCCGAGTGGCTGCTCGACGCCGACTTGCCGCCCACCGCCATCTTCGCCAGCAATGACGACATGGCCGCCGCAGCCGTCTCGGTGGCCCACCGCCGACACCTCGACGTTCCGGGCGACCTCACCGTGGTCGGGTTCGATGACACGACCGTGGCCACCACGCTTTGGCCCCCGCTCACCACCGTGCGCCAGCCGGTGCGGCAGATGGCGGCCGTGGCCCTGGACCGGCTGATGCGCGCGTTGCGATCGGCCGACTCGTCGGCCGGGGCCTCCGGGGACCACGTCCTGGGACACGTCTTGATCGAGCGCGAGTCCACTGCCCCGCCCCGGCGCGTCGGCGGGGCGACCAAGGCCCGCAAGGGGGCGCCGCATGCCTGATCCGTCCTCCGACCTGGAACGCGTCACCGTCGGGCGGGTGATGCGACGGCTGATGCCGCTGTTCTGCCTGATGTACCTGGTCGCCTACATCGATCGGCAGAACGTGTCGTACGCCAAGCTCGACATGGTCCAGGCCCTCGGCCTCACCGAGGCGGCCTACGGCCTCGGCGCGTCGCTGTTCTTCATCGGCTATTTCTTGTTCGAGGCGCCCTCGAACCTGATCCTGGCCCGGGTCGGCGCCCGCGTCTGGTTTGCGCGGATCATGTTCACCTGGGGCCTGGTCACCTTGGCCCTCGCCTTCACCCAGAACGCGACGATGTTCTACATCCTGCGCTTTCTGCTGGGGGTCACCGAGGCGGGGTTCTTCCCGGGCGTGCTCTACGTCCTGACCCTCTGGTTCCCGCAGGCTCATCGCGGCCGCATGGTGGGCTTGTTCATGGTCGCCAGCGCAGTCGCCAACGCCGTCGGCGCCGCCGTCGGCGGCCTGCTCCTGGATCTGGACGGCCACTTGGGGTTGGCGGGTTGGCAATGGGTATTTCTGGTCACCGGCGCCCCGGCGGTGCTGCTGGCGCCCTATGTGCTCTGGCGCCTGCCTGACGGTCCGGACCAGGCCCGGTGGATGCCGGAGGCGGAAAAGGCCTGGCTGGCCAGGGTCCTGGCGGTGGAGCGGGGCGGGGTGGTCGACGATCATCGCGGCGCCTGGAAGGCGATCTTCGACCCGCGCGTGCTGCTGCTGGCGGGCCTCTATATCGGCATGCCGCTGGGCGCCTATGGGCTGAGCTACTGGCTGCCAACGATCGTGAAGTCCTTCGGCGTCTCCAACACCGTCAACGGGCTGATCAATGTCATCCCCTGGCTTCTGGTCGCCGTGGCCCTGTGGCTCGTGCCACGCCATGCGGCGCGGCACGGAGCCAGCGCCTGGCACATCGCTGGGCCCATCCTGCTGGCCGCCGTGGCCTTGACCCTGAGCGTGATCCTCCCTGGCGCGGCGCTGAAGTTCGCCATGCTGTGCGTCGCGGCGCCCGCCATCTTCGCGGCCCAGCCCGTGTTCTGGAGCCTGCCGTCGACGTTCCTCAGCGGGCCCCGCGCGGCGGCCGGCATCGCGGCGATCAATGCGATCGGCAATCTAGGCGGTTTCCTGGCCCAGAACCTGGTGCCGCTGGTGCGCGACGCGACGGGCAGCAACCTCGCGCCCATGCTCGCGCTGGCCGCCGTGCTGATGGTGACCAGCCTCCTGATCTTCTACGCCGTGGGCCGGCTGGACAGGGCGCCGGCCATCGCCGGGTGAGTCCAAGGCCTTCCCCAGCGCCGTGTATCCGGCGGTGGGTCTCCAGCGCTAGCGACCCCGAGCGCTTGCTGTGGCCCAGCCGGTCCCGCCGCTCCGCTTCAATGGCGTCGCGTAGGAAGCTCGTCGACGGGACAACGGCGATTGCCCGGCCCCGGCAGCGGGTCGGCGCGAATAATACGGCGGGCCTCATCGGTTCCACCGATGCGCGCAGGGCGCGCTTTGAGGTTGCATGGTCGTCAGGCAGCGAGCGGCTGCCGGATGGAGACGCGACCATGTCGTATTCGGAATCCTATGACCTCTGCATGGCGCAGAAGGGTTTGCCGCTTCTCGGCGAGATCCTGTCGCGCAAGACGCTGAACGAGGCGATCGAGATCTTCCACGAGATCCACAGCGCCCTCGAAGCCGCTGGCGGGACCGAGATAACCCTGGCTGCGCTGGCCGCCATGGGCCCCGCGCTGGGCCTCTCGGCCGACGCCCTGGAGGTGCTGGGCGTGCTCGCCGGCGCGGCCGCAAACATCGCGGTGTCGTTCTACGTCTCGTCCGCCATCGGCTGCCTGGCGGCGGCGGTGGTGCGTGAAGGGCTGTTGAGCGAACTCGAGGCCGCGCCCGAGGGCTTCGTCAAGTCGCAGGTCCAGGCGGAAGCCGCGGCCGTCGCCTAGATCCGTCAAGCCACGCGAGGACAGCCTATGCCGGCTGGCGCCCACGATCTCACCGCGCAGCTCGTCGCCTGGTTGGGCGAGCTCTGCCCCGATGTCGACGTCCGCGTCCGGGGGCTCAGGGACAGCGAACGCGGACAGGGGCTCGACGTCCGGCTGATCGGCGTCCAGCCCTTGTCCGGCGCCCTCGCGCCCGGCAGGGCTCCCGCCATCGCCCTGGACTATCTGGTGACCGCCGATCTGGAGGAGCCGCTGGCGGGGCACCGCGTGCTGGGGGAGTTCGCCTTCGCCGCGCGCCGACCGGGCGTATTTGCGCTGCAGGCCGAGACCGGAGTGGACGCCTGCGTCCGCCTGGGTCTGCCGCCGGCGCCGGGCTTCGTGCTGCGCGGGACCCTCGAACGCGATGTCCCCAGCCAACCGGTGCGCCGGGTGCGCTTCCCGGTGGTGGTGCGGGCCGACGAGCTCAAGAGCCTTCAGGGTCGCGTGCTGGGCCCCGACGACACCCCCGTCGCCGGCGCGGCCGTGGCCGTACGCGGCGGCCGTGAGGTGGCCCGCACTGACCGCGAGGGCGCCTTCCGCCTGGCCGCCCCGTCCGGCGGCGCTGGCCCCGTGCGCCTGAGCGCGCGGGCCCGCGGCGTCGAGGTCGAGGCCGAGGGGCCCATCGACCAACCCATCATCCTCCGCCTGCCGCTGGAGACCTGACATGCCATCCATCCTCGCCCCCGGTGTCTTTATCGAGGAAGTCGACAGCGGCGCACGACCCATAGAAGCGGTGGGTACGTCCACCGCGGGTTTCGTCGGCCCTGCGCCCAATCCGGCTGCGCGACCTGACGAGGCCGTGGCCGTCAACAGCTGGCCTGAGTTCCTCAAGATCTATGGCGGCGAGGGCGCGCCCGGCGGGGACCTCGCCAATGCCGTCTACGGCTTTTTCCTGAACGGCGGCTCGCGCTGCTACGTGGTCAACAGCAAGCCCGGTGCGGCGCTCGCCGGCGGCGGCAAGGGGTTGGACGCGCTCGCCGTCATCGACGAGATCGCCATCATCGCCGCGCCGGGGCGCACCGACCCAGCGGCCTACGCCGACCTCATTGCGGCGGCCGAGCGGCTGGGCGACCGGATCGCGATCCTCGACGGGCCGAAGGAGGCCGCGGAGCTGCGGCTGCTGACCGAGACCGGGCAGGCGGGCGAGCCGGCCGAGGCCGGCGACGGCGCCAAGGGCAAGGCGAAGACAGGGTTGCGTCCGCCCAGCTCCGACCGGGGCTACGGCGCCTTCTACTTCCCCTGGATCCTGGGCTCCGACGCCGTCAACGCGGACCCCCGCAAACCCGTCGCGATCCCGCCCTCGGGCCACATCGCCGGCGTCTACGCCCGCACCGATGCCGAACGCGGCGTGCACAAGGCGCCCGCCAACGCCAGCCTGCGCGGCGCCCTCGGCCTGACCCAGCAGGTCGCCCGCGCCGAGCAGGCCGAGCTCAACGAGGCCGGAGTCAACTGCATCCGCTTTTTCCCGCAGGACGGCATCCGGGTCTGGGGCGCGCGCACGCTCGCCCCGAAGGGCAGCAACTGGCGCTACCTGAACGTCCGACGGCTCTTCAACATGATCGAGGAATCCATCGCCGAGAGCACCCGCTGGGTGGTGTTCGAGCCCAACGACCGGCCGTTGTGGCAGCAGATCCGCCGCGACGTCGGCGCATTCCTGACCCTGCTCTGGCGCCAAGGGGCCCTGGCCGGCGCGAAGCCCGAGGAGGCCTTCTTCGTCAAGTGCGACGAGGAGACCAACCCGCCCGACGTGGTCGACGCGGGCCAGGTTGTCACCCTGATCGGCGTCGCCCCGGTCAAGCCCGCCGAGTTCGTCATCTTCCGCATCGGCCAGAGCGCCGCGGCCACCACCATCGAGGCTGCCTAGCCCGGCAAGAAGGAGCCCTCCCATGCCTGACGCCAAGGTCGGCGCCGTGGTCGACCCGTACCGGAACTATAACTTCCTGCTCGAGATCCAGGACGTCGCCGAGGCGCGGTTCACCGAGTGCGTCGGCCTCGGCGTCCGCGTGCAGCCGATCCGATACCGGGAATCGGGCGCCGGCCAGATCGTGCGGGCCCTGCCGGGACCGGTGGAATATGCCGAAGTCACCCTGCGTTACGGCCTCACCGACTCCACTGACCTCTGGACCTGGATGCTCACCAGCGTCCGCGGAGCGGTTCAGCGCCGGCACGTGTCGGTGGTGATGCTGGACGCCGAGGGGGCCCGCGAGGCGATCCGCTGGAACCTGTTGAACGCCTGGCCGTGCCAGTGGAGCGGCGCGCCCCTCGACGCCCGCGGCCATGAGGTCGCGATCGAGGAACTGCGGATCGCCTTCGACTCCCTCGAGCGGACCTGACGCCGTGCGCCGGCTGCTGGACATCCTGGTTCGCGCCTGGCGCGCCTTCTTCGCCGTGCTGGCGGAGGCCTGGCGGCAACCGGCCGAACCGGCCGTGGCGGCGCTGGCCGAGCGCTACCCTGGCGCGCCGGATCACTGGCTGCGCGACGTCGCGGCGCGCGCGCCGCAGCCAGTCCGCCCCGTTGACCGCTCTGAGCCGCCCCGATCCGCCGATCCGCTTGACGGCCCCGTGGCCGCTCCGCCGGCACGCCCGGGGTCGGTCCAAGAACCGCCACGCAGCGCGTACGCCGCACTGCGGTTCGCCTCACCGCGGCGACGGCCTGCACCCCTGGACAAGACCCCGACGTCTGGTGACGGCGCGCCTTCCGAGCTGACCCCACCCCCCGGGCCGCCCGCCAACGACGCCCGAGCGACTCGCGCCGCCGTCGCCTGGCCGGAGTCGCCTGCGCAGGCGCAGGCCATCGTCGAGAATCCCGCCACGCACCGCGCCGGAGCGCGGCCCGCGCCTGGCTGGCCGGCGCGCGAGCCGTCCGCCCCGCAGATGACCGCCCAGGCGTCGCCCGCGACGAGCACCGAGCGGTCAGAGGTCGCCCCGTCGCCCCCTGAAGGAACGCGGCAAACCCACTCATGGCAGCCGCTCGAGCTTTCCCCGGCCGATGTGGCGAGGCTGGAGACGCCGCCTCGGCGCCAGGCCCACGCGCAGCAGGCGCCGCTGTGGCCCAACCCCGTCGATCCGGCCGGGCCCGTCCCGGCCCAGCCCGCCGCGGCGCCGCCCAGGTGGCCGGACCTGCCTGCCGGCTTGGCCGTCGTCGGCGAGGCTGTCGTGGCGCCGCCCGACCTCGATCGCCTCGCTCAAGAGCAGGAGGGGCGGCCGTGGAGCGCGTAGCCTTTCTGGTGGAGCGCACGGGCGAGCGGATCTCGTGCCTCTTGAACCCCCAGGACGTGCAGACGCGCCGCATCGCGGGCGTCCAGCGTCGCGGCGGCGCCGGCGGCGGCCTGTTTGGGCACGGCGTCGGCGACGACCCACTGATCGCCAGCGGCGGTGGCGTGACGGAATACGACCTGCAGCTCCTGTTCGACGTTGAGGTCGCCGCCGAGGGCAAGAGCGGCGGCCCTCGGGACGTCCGCGACTTCACCCGGCCGCTCTGGGCGCTCGGCGAGGCGTGCGCGCCTACGACCGCCTGCACCGTCTGCGCAAGGCGCAGCACGCGCGCGCCTTCATCGATAAGGACGTCGCCGATGTGGCGCGCCAGATGGCCGGTGACCTGGGGCTCGACTGCGAAGCGCCGCCCGGCGGCCCACGGCGGCCGCTGGCGCTGCAGCATGGGCAGAGCGACTTCGAACTCCTGCTGGAGCTCGCTGCGCAGGCCGGCCTGCACCTGAGGCTGGAGGACCAAGTGCTGCGGCTGGCCGATCTCGGCGGCGAGGGGGAGGCGGCCGTCCTGACCTACGGCCGCGAGCTCCTGGAGGCGTCGGTCACCCTGGGGGGCGAGACTCTGCGCCGTGCGAGCCGGGTCGAGGCGCTGGGCCTCGGTCGCATCGCGACCTTCGCCGGCGCGGCCGACCGCCCGCGCAGCCAGCCCGGCGGCGCGGCGGACGTCGGGCTGGACGCCTTCCCCGATTTGGGCGAGCGCGTGCTGACCGAGTGGCTGGCCGATGATCGGCCGGCCGCCGTCGCCATGGCCCAGGCCGATCTCGACCGCGCCGCCGCCGCCACGGCGGTGTTCGAGGGGCTGGCCCTGGGCGATCCGCGTCTGCGGCCGGGCCGGCGCGTCCAGCTGAAGGGCGTCTCGGCCACGGCGGACCACACGTTCGGCCTCGCCTGCGCCGTCCACACCTTCGACGTGCAGCGCGGCTACGTCACCCATCTCTCCACCGCGCCCCCGCTGCGGCCCGTCCGGCGGACGGGCGTGCGCGTGACCGTCGGGCAAATCAGCGCGGTGGACGATCCGGAAGGGCTCTCGCGGGCCCGCGCACGGCTACCGGCCTGCGGGGGGCTGGAGACCGGCTGGATGCAGGTTCTGGCGGAGGGGGCCGGCGACGAAAAGGGCTTGGCGGTGTTCCCCGAGCCGGGCGACGACGTGCTGGTCCTGGCCCCGGATGGAGACTTCGCCCGCGCCTTGATCCTGGGCGGGCTCTACGGCGAGCGGGCTGCGCCGCTCGCGGCGAGCGCGTCGCGTGGAAAGGCGCGCCCGCTGGGGCTGGCGACGGCGGCGGGCCAGCGGCTCACGCTGGACTCCGTCGAGGCGCGCGCCTCGCTGGCCACCGGCGCAGGCGACGTCTTCGAGCTCACGCCCGACGGCGCGCGCCTCCACGCCACCCAGGACCTGGTGATCGAGGCGCCGGGGCGCAGCCTGACCATCCGCGCCCGCTCCGTCTCGTTCGAGCAGGGGTGAGCCGATGCGCTGGGTGACCGAGGATGCGCTGATGATCTGCGACCACGGCGGCCGTCTGACCCCGATAGCCGGCCAGGCGCTGGTGCGGGTCAACGGCCGCCGGGTGCTGGCGCAGCCCGATCCGGTCGGGGCGCTCATCGCGGGCTGCCCGAACGCCAATGCGCTGGCGGGCCAGAAGCCCTGCATCACCGCCCTTCCGGCGCTGGACGGCTACTCCCGCTTCGTGCGGATCGAAGGCCGCTCGGTCGCGCTGGACACCCTGTCGGGATTGACCGACGGCACGCCGCCCGCGGCCGTGCGCTACCGGGTGGTCGAGCCCGGCCAGTCCCTACTGAGCGCGGACGGCTGACATGACGCTCGAGCGCGGCTTCCGATTCGACAGCCCCGCCGGCGGCCCGGCCACGGGCGGTCTCGTGCTGACCGGGGACGGTCGCCTGGCCATGGTCGATGGGGCCGAGACGATCCGCCAGTCGATCATGATGCTGCTGGCCACTGCGCCCGGCGAGCGGGTGATGCTGCCGGACTACGGCTGCGCGCTGAACCGGCTGATGTTCGCCCCCAACGACGCCACCACAGCCGGCCTCGCGATCCACTATGTGCGCCAGGCGCTGGCGCGGTGGGAGCCGCGGGTGGAGGTGCTGCGTCTGGACGCCGGTCCGGGCGACGAGGCTCAAGTGCTGCTCATCTCGCTCGAATACCGCATCCGCGGCGCCGACCGGGCCGGCGCGGTCGAGCTCGCGCTCGATCTGCAGGCGGGGGCCGCCTGATGCCGCTGCCCGCGCCGCGCCTGGACGATCGCAGCTTCGCCGCCATGGTGCAGGACGCGCTAGCGGTCGCTGGCCGCGCCTGCCCCGACTGGACCGATCGCAGTGCGGGCGATCCCGGCGTGACGCTCCTGGAGCTGTTCGCCTTCCTGACCGAGAGCCTGCTCTACCGCGTGAACCGCGCGCCCGAGAAGCTGCGGGTCGAGCTGATGAACCTGCTGGGGGTGAAGCGCCGGCCACCCAGTGCAGCGGCGGCGACCCTGACCTTCACCCGCACGACGGCGACGGGCGAAGTGGAGTTGCCTGCCGGGACACGCATCACCACGGCGGACGGCGCCACCGCCTTCATCCTGGCCCACGGCGTGCGGCTCGCGGCTGACGCCACCGCCGTCGAGGCTCCTGCGCTCAACTGTGACCTTGTCGAGGCCGAGCGGCTCGGGTTCGGCGACGGCGCGCCCGGCCAGGAGTTCCAGGTGCGGCGCCCGCCGATCGTGGCGTCAACGGGCGACGGCCTGGACCTGATCGTGGGCGTCGAAGCCGAGCCGGACGATATCCGGGTCGCCCATGCGCCCAGCCGCTCAGCCGACGGCAAGGCCTATCGGATCTGGCGGGAGGTGGAGACCTTCGGCGAGTGTGGGCCAGGCGACTGCGTCTACACGGTCGATCGGATGGAAGGCCGCCTGCGGTTTGGCTCCGGGCCTCTGGGGCGCAGGCCGCCGCGCAGCGCCGAGGTGCGGGCCTGGTACCGCCGCGGCGGAGGCGTCGGCGGCAATGTGGTGGCGGGCGCGCTCATGATGATCAAGGGCGGTCCGCCGGGGATCGCCGTCACCAACGCGGCGCGGGCTGCGGGCGGAGCCGACGCCGAGAGCGTGGAGCAGGCGGTCCAGCGCACACCCATGGAGGCTGCGGCCATCCGCACGGCCGTGACGGCGCGCGACTATGAGCGGCTGGCGACGGAGGTGGGCGGCGTCGCCCGCGCCCGCGCCTACGCCCAGGCCGACGCCTGGCGCCACGCTGCGCCCGGCGTCGTAGACGTCCTGCTTGTCCCCGCCGTCGAGCCAGAGGCGGCGCCGAACGGGGCTGTCACCGCCGCGGCGATCGTCGAGCTGCGCGGCGAGCACGTTCGCGCGCAGGTCCAGGCGGCGCTCGACGCCAAGCGCATGCTGGGCTCGCGGGTGGCGGTGGGCTGGGCAAAGGTCCGCCCGGTTTCGGTGCGGGCCAAGGTGGTGGTGAGCCGGGAGGAGGATCCCGCGGCCGTGAAGCTTCGGCTGGAGCGCGGCCTCAACCGCCTTTTCTCGCCGCTGCGCCGCGACGCCGCCTTCGGGCGGTCGCTCAAGGGCTCCGACGTCTACGAGGTGCTGCTGGCCGAGCCCGGCGTCCGCTACGCGAGCGACGTTCGGCTGGTGATCGGCGAGGCGCCGAACGCCAATGTCCGCGATCTGACGCGGGACCCCCACCAGCCCAAGACCTGGTTCGCAGCCACGGCGGCGGCCCTGCATCGCACGCTGGACGACGGCGACAGCTGGTCGACCGTGTTCCTGCGCGCCGGCGAACAGCCGGTCTTCCTGCGCCGTCACCCGGAGCGGCCGGGCCTCGCGGCGCTGGGCGTGCTGCGCGGAAAGGCGGCGGCGGTGCATGTTTCGGCCGACTGCGGCGAGACCTGGCGTGAGGCGGCGGTGTTCGACAGCGTGATCTGGGACGCCGCCTGGATTCCCGGCGGGACCGAACCCACGGTGATCGTGGCCACCGACCACGGCCTTCGGCGGTTCCGCGTCGACGAGGCGACGGCGCCGACGCCCGTGGCGGCGGATCCGGAAATCGACGCCAGGGGCTACTACGCCGTGACCGCCCGGGCGTCGGGATCCGGTGTGGTCTGGGTCGCGGCCGCGGCCAAGATGCTGGGCGGCGTGCACGTGTCGGCCGCCGGCGGGGCCAGCGGGACTTTCCGCCTGGCGGGCCTCGCCAAGAAGGATGTCCGCAACCTCCTGATCGACACCGCGGGCGGCCGCGAGATGCTTTGGGGGGGCGCCGAGGCCGAGGCCGGCCAGCCCGGCGAGGGCGCCTTCCGCCTCGAGCTTGCCGCCGGGGCGCAGGGCGGCGCCTTCGCGCCGTTCAACGTGGGCTGGCAGGGCGGCTCATGCGAGGCGCTCGCCGTCGTTGGCGACATCCTCTTCGCCGGTTCCAACCGGGGCGGCGTGCTACGGCTCGACACGGCGGCGGCCGAGCCGGCGTGGTCGCCGGGGCCGATCAACGGCGGCCTGCCCCGCCGCGAAGACGGCCGGCCGCTGGAGGTGGTCACCAGCCTCGCCGCCGCCTCCACGCCGGAGGGGCGGCCGCTGGTGTTCGCCGGCGGTCCGCTCGGGGTCTACCGCAGCGACGACGGCGCCCGGCAGTTCGCCGAGTCCTCGGCCGTCAGCTTCAAGGAGCGCGCGCCGCTGCCGGCCAACTGGCTCTACTGCGCCGCCGCACACGAGCTCGCGGTGGTCTCCGAGGACGAAGACGGGGCGGGTGACTGATGGAGCGGCTGCGCATCGCCCGTCTGCTTCCCGAGGTCTACCGGTCCGCCGGGGCCGAGGATGCTCGTCGGCCGCTCGGCGCCGTGCTCGCGGTCATGGAGGCGCTGCACGCCCCCGTGGAGGCCGTCTTTGCGCATCTGGGTGACTATGTGACCCCGCACCGCGCGCCGCCCGGCTTCGTCGGCCTGCTCGCGGTGTGGCTCGACCTCGACCGGTACCTGCACGTGCACGGCGCACGCCGCGAGAGCGGCCGGCCCCATTATGCGGCAGGCGAGGCGCGCCTGGCGGCCCTGGTCGCCGAGGCGCCGGAGCTGGCGCGCGGCCGCGGCGGCCGAGCAACGCTGGAGCGGTTCCTGCGCGTCGCCACAGGCCTGTCCGGCGTCTCGGTCGAGGAGTCGCCGCCCGACGCCCGCGGCCAGCCCCGACCTTTCCACATCCGAGTGACCGTCCCGGCAGTGAGCGGCGCCCTGCGCGAGCTCGTGACCCGGATCGTCGACGAGGAACGTCCCGCCTGCGTCACCTACGAGCTGGTCTTCGCCGGCGCCGCGCGGGACCCCAGCCCGGAGGCGCGCCATGCCTAGCTTCGAGATCCCCGAGGGCCCCGCTGAGATCGCCCTGACCGTGGTCGCCGTGGGGGGACAGGCCGTCCAGTCCGGGGTGGCGGTCTTCGCGGTCACCTGCATCGCCGCCGAGCCGGTGACCGGCCGGTTGCGCGTGCAGCCGCAGGACGACGCGCGCGCCGAGTGGTTCACAGTCCAGGGCGAGATGGAGCGCGCCTTCGCTCCGCGAGAGACCCAGCTCGTCACCGTCGCCATCGCCGCGCCGACGATGTTCGCCCCCGGGCGCCACCGCTTCCGCCTGCGGGCGGTGAACGTCAATGATCCCAACAACGACTTTGCCGACAGCCCGGTCAGCGCCTTCGACCTCGCCGCCGTTGCAGCCGCACCACCGGCGCCGGACCCCGAGCGGCCTGCCGTCACCTTCAGCGCTTCCCGCGTCCTGGCGCGTGCGGCCGCCGTGCTCCGTCGAAACGCCGCGGCCGCCGTTGTCACCACCCTGGTGTTCGTGGCGCTGCCCGCGATCCTGTTCATGGGCCGGTGGGCTGACGAGGGCGAGATCGACTTCCCGGCGCTCCTCTTCCTGGTCGGCCTTGTGGCGGCCCAGGCGGCGCTGCAAGCGGCATTCGCCAGGATGACGCTGGACCACCTGAAGGGCGCATCCGCCAAGTGGGGCCAGGCCGTGGCGGCCGGTCTCGGCAATCTGCCGAGCGCCCTCGTTATCGGTCCGCTGGCCGCGTTGGCCGGCGCGGTCGGCTTGGTGACGGTCGCGCCGCTCGCCTGCGCCCTCGCGCCCTCGGCGCAGGCGCTGGAGCGGCCAGGCCCCGTCGGCGCGTTGCGTGCGGGCGTGGCGGCGGGCAAGGGCCATTACCTGGCCGTCTGGGGACTGCTGGTCGGGCTGGGGGCCGCCGTCCTCGTCCTCATGGTCGTGCTGACCAAGATCAAGCTGTTGCCGAACGGGCCCCTGACACCCGTCCTGATGATCATCGTCCACGCGCCTTTGGCCGCGGCCCTGGCGGCCTCGCTCTACGTCGAGCTCCGCGCCGTGGCCGAAGGCGCAACGGAGGCCCGCCTCGCCGGGCTTTTCCCGGCTGCCGCACCGTCCCCCTCGTCGAAACCGGCAGGAGCCGCGTCATGATCTTCATCAACGTCCGCAACTCGGATATCCGCGACCTCTTCCTCACCATCTGGGACTTCAACGCCAGCAGCTCGCCCGAGCCGCCGCCCTCCGTCTCGGGCCTGCGCATGAACCAGGGCGCGCTGGTGCAGGTCGGCGTCCAGGAGGACAGCCGCGGCGATGGCTCCATCCGCTGGTTCGTCCAGGCGGCCGAGGATCCGGACCGCACCGCCACGCGCGACGTGGCGCCGTCCAGCAACGCCCAAATCGACGTCACCACGCAATTTGGCTGATCGTTCCCGGAGGATTGATCGCCGACGCCGCGGCGCCTCCGGGGCCGTGGTCCGCGGGGCAGGGGGCTGCAGGAACCTCCGCGTGGGCTTGGCCAGGGCATGGAATGATCGCGTACGGCGCAGAGGCCCGCGCATCGCGAAGCTGTGCCGGATTTTGCCAAACTAGAAGTTGTGGGTCGTGCTACCCTGGGTGCGCAGAACAGCGAGTGAAGTCGCATGGCCGCGCCGACTGTCGCCAAGCTCGTAAGGCCTCGCCTCGCGCGAGGCCTTCGCCGCCCGCGGGTGCTGAAGGCCATCGGACACGCCCTGCGCGACAGCCACGGCTGGATCGCCGCGCCCGGCGGCTACGGCAAGACCACCGCCGTGGTGACCTATCTCCAGAACCAGCGCCGCCCGCACGTGTGGTACCGCGCCGACGAGGGCGATCAGGACATCGCGGGCTTCTTCCACGATTTGCGGTTGTCCCTAGGCGACGCGGCCGTCGCCCTGCCGCGGTTCGGCCTGGAGTACGCCGACCAGCCCGAGGGCTTTGCCCGGCGCTTCTTCCGCGCCTACTTCGCGGCCTTGCCGGCCGACGCGCTGCTGGTGCTGGACGACATCCACACCGCCGATTCACCGGCCTTCCGCCGGGCGCTGACAGTGCTGCTGCAGGAGGCGCCGCCGGGCGTGCGCTGCCTCTGCGTCGGCCGCGCCGCCCCGCCGCCCGAGCTGGAGGAGCTGCGCCTGAAGGGCAGCCTCGCCGTGCTCGATCAGTCGCTGCTGCAGTTCACCGACGCCGAGGCCCGGGGGCTGGTGCGGCTTCGGCTGGGCGAGGCCGCCGCCATCGATGTGGCGCCGGCGCGCGGCTGGGCGGTGGGGCTGGTCCTGCTGACCGAGGTCGGCGACGCCAGCGCCATGGCCTCGCCGCTCACCGACCCCGAGAGCGCCATGTTCGACAGCCTGGGCCGCCAGCTGTTCGACACGTTGCCCGTCGCCGAGCAGCAGATGTTGCTGATGCTGAGCCTGCTGCCCGAGCCCACGCCTGTGCTCGCCGCGGCCATGGCCCGCTCGTACGACGCCCCGGCGCTGCTGGAGCGCCTGCACCAGCGGCAGTTCCTGGTTACGCGCGCTGGAGCGGCCGGCGACGGTTTCCGCCTGCACGACCTCCTGCGCGAGTTCCTGGCCCGCCGCCTGGCCGGCCTGCCGTCCAGCGACGAGCGGGCAGACCTGCGCCGCCGCGCCGCGGAGGTGCTGGACGCCGCCGGCCACGTGGACGCCGCCATCGACGTGGCGATCAAGGGTGAGCTGTGGGACCTGGCCATCCGCCTCGTCGCTGGCCGCGCCGAGGCCCTGCTGGCCCAGGGGCGGCGGGCCACCCTCATCGAATGGTGCGCCGCCCTTCCTGGCGTGGAGCGGCGCGCCTGGCTCTGCTATTGGCTAGGCGTCGCCCACATGGCCGACGACGCCGCTGCGATGACCTGGTTCGCCCGCGCCTGGGACCTGTTCAGCGAGCAGGGCCACGACCGAGGCCAGTGCCTCACCGTCGCTCGCGCGGTGCTCGCCAAGACCGACAGCTGGCGCACCCACGAGGGCCTCGCGATCTGGACCCAGCGGGCGATGGACCAGCTGGACCGGGGCCTGCCGTCGCTCGCCGGCGACGACGAGCTGCTGGTGCTGATCGGCATGCTCCGGGCCTTCGACTTCGCGCCCGAGTACAGCCAGGCCGCCCCGGCGGAGCGACGGCTGCTGCAGACGCTGCTGGACCGGTTGGCCAACCCCGCCGCCTTCTCACCGTCGATGCGCCTCCACGCGAGCGAAGCCCTGATCGAGCATGCGGGCTCCACTGGCCAGGCCCCGCTGTTCGAATCCGCCGTGGACGCGGTGGCGGCTGACCTGGCCGACCCGCGCGTCTCGCCGTGGGCCCTGGGTCTGTGGCTGGTGGCGTTCGGGGCGGTGAGCGGGCGCTACTTCCGCTATGCTCGCCGCGGCTTCCCATACGATGGGCCCGAGGCGGCTCTGCGGGCCGCCGTCGCCATCGGCGAGCACGAGCGGCTACGAGGCGTCGAGTTCGGCGCGCTCTATCACCTGCAGCTGCAGATGAAGCTGCGCAACGACTGGGCCGAGACCGAGGCCTTGGTGGCGCGCCTCGCTCACATCGCCGACGCCCGCAACACCACCCAGGCCGCGGTGGTTGCGGATTGCGAGGCGGCGCACGCCGCCTACCGGCGCGACCTGCCCGCCGCCTACGCCGCGTGCGAACGCTTCATGGCCGCCATAGAGGCGGCCGACGAGCCCCCGATCGAACGCTGGCCGCACTTCATCACCAAGTTCCAGGTGTTGCTCGCTGACGGCCGGCCCGCCGAGGCCGCGGCGTTCCTTGACGGCCAGGCAGGGCAGTTCGACGGGGCGACGCGTCGGCGCACCGACGCCTGCATCGCGCTCGCCAGGGCGCTGGAGGCCCGCCGCGAGGGGGAGGCCGCCTACGCTGCGCGGCTGCCTGAAGCCATGGCCCTGCTGCGGGAAGCTAGCTGGCCCGCTGCGCTCATCAACTTGCCAGATGTGCTGGCCGAGCTCTGCGCCGACGCCCTCGACCTCGGCGTGGAGTCCCCGTTCTGCCGCGAGCGGATCCGGCAGCGGCGTCTGCGCGCCCCCGCGCGGCGGCCGGCCAGCTGGCCCTGGGCGCTGCGCATCCACGTCCTTCGCGAGTTCCGCCTCGAGCTGGGCGGCTCGCCCCTGGCGCTTGGGCCGAAGCCGCCGGTCCGCGCGCTGGACATCGTCAGGGCGCTCGCTCTGAGCCGCGGCCATGTCCTGCGTCTCGACGCGGTGTGCGACCGGCTCTGGCCCGAGGCCGAGGGTGACCGCGCGCGGGGCGCCTGCGAGCAGTCGCTGCATCGTCTGCGCAAGCTGCTGGGCCGGGCCGATCTGGTGGTCCAGCGCGACGGCGCGCTGCGGCTCGCGATGGACGAGGTCTGGATCGACCTCGACCACTGGGACGCCCGCCTGGACGCGGTGCTCGGGCTGGACTTGGCAACGCTTGAAGGCGAGAAGGCCGCTCAGCTGGTCCTTGCTGGCTTCCCCGGCGCGCCGGCGACGGACGAGGGCAGCCCCTGGTCGCTGCAGGCCGCCGAGCGCTTGCGTGGCAAGGTGGTCGAGATCGCGCGGCGACTCGGCGAAGTGCGCGAGGCGTCCGGTCGATGGTTGGAGGCGCGCGGCGCTTACTTGATGGCGCTGGACCGCTATCCGAACTGCGCGCCTCTGCATGAGGCCCTGATCCGCGGCCGGATCTCGCAGTCCGATCCCAGCGGGGCCATCGACGACTACGCACGCTATGAACGGATGATCCGCACCTCGGACGAGACGCGGGCGTCCGCCGCGATCCGCGAGCTGGTGCGCCCTCTGCTCGACGCCCCCCGCGGCTCGCCCGCCGCATAAGCCAAACATAAGCGCCGCCGCTGCAGCCTTCCCACGCGGGGCCGCCGCTCATGCGGCCCCTGAGGCATCTGCAGGGAGGCGTTCATGTTCGTCGCAACATTCCAGGAGGAAGCCGGGGAGGCCCGGTCCGTTGCTCGGGACGCTCACGGGCACGCCGAGGCGGCCCTGGACGCGCTTGCGATCGGTGCGGTCGTCTGCGACGCGACCGGCGCTGTGCTGCACGCCAACGCCGCGGGCGAGCGGCTGGTGTGCCGCGCCGATGGGCTCGCTTTCCAGTCGCACCCACGCCGACTGGTGGCGGTCGAACCCAGGGTCGGCGCCGCCCTGCGCGGCCACATCGCCGCCGCCGCCGAGGCGGGCCTGGGCGGCGCCCTCGCCGTGAGCGATGCGGACGACGAGCGCCTGCTGGTGCTGGTGTCCCCGACGATCGGGGACCGCGCCCTTGTGCTGCTGCGGTCCACCGCCCGCGACCAGTCGCCGGCGCACACTGTGCTGCGCGCCCTCTTCAGCCTCACGCCTACCGAAGCGGCGCTTGCCGCCGCCCTCGTCAAGGGCGACAGCGCCTTGGAGCTCGCCGCCGCGCGCCGCGTCAGCGAGAGCACCCTGCGCACCCATCTCGCCAGCATCTTCCGCAAGACCGGCGTCGACGGACAACGTGACCTCGTGCGCCTCCTCAGCCTCCTACCGCCGGTGCACCTGGCGCCGGCGTGAGCCGGGCGGGTCGGATGGCGGCCCTGGGACGATCAGCCCATGGGCTGAGGGTAGCGTTCTCCTCGCCCCCGCGTTAGCAGGCGGCCCCATGATCCGCCTCGACAATATCTCCAAGCAGAACGGCCACCAGATCCTGTTCATCGAAGCTTCGATGGGCATCCAGAAGGGGGAGAGGGTCGGGCTCGTTGGTCCGAACGGCGCCGGCAAGACGACGCTGTTCCGCATGATCACCGGTGAGGAGCAGCCCGACGACGGTCTGGTCGTGATCGATCCCGGCATGACGATCGGCTACTTCAGCCAGGACGTCGGCGAGATGTCGGGCCAGAGCGCCGTCGCCGCGGTGATGGACGGCGTCGGTCCCGTCAGCGCGCTGGCCGCCGAAATGTCCAGGCTCGAGGCGGCCATGGTCGACCCGGATCAGGCCGGCGAACTGGACGCCATCATGGAACGCTATGGCGAGGTGCAGGGACGCTTCGAGGAACTGGACGGCTATGCGCTGGACGCGCGGGCGCGCGAGGTGCTGGCGGGCTTAAGCTTCAGCCAGGAACGCATGGACGGCGACGTCGGCCTGCTGTCCGGAGGCTGGAAGATGCGCGTGGCGCTGGCCCGCATCCTGCTCATGCGGCCCGACGGCATGCTGCTGGACGAACCCAGCAACCACCTCGACCTGGAGAGCCTGATCTGGCTCGAGGCTTTCCTCAAGAACTACAGCGGCGCGCTGTTGATGACCTCGCACGACCGCGCCTTCATGAACCGCATCATCGGCAAGGTGGTCGAGATCGACGGTGGCGACCTCATCACCTATTCGGGCGATCTCGACTTCTACGACCAGCAGCGCGCGCTGAGCGAACAGCAGCGCCAGGCGCAGTACGAGCGCCAGCAGGCCATGCTGGCCAAGGAGATCAAGTTCATCGAGCGGTTCAAGGCGCGCGCCAGCCACGCCGCCCAGGTCCAGAGCCGGGTCAAGAAGCTCGACAAGATCGAACGCGTCGAGGCTCCGCGCCGTCGCCAGTCGGTCCAGTTCGAGTTCCGAAGCCCGCCGCGGTCAGGCGACGACGTGATCAGCCTGCGCAATGTTCATAAGGGCTATGGCGCCCAGCCGATCTACGAGGGCCTCGATTTCCTGGTGCGCCGCAAGGAACGCTGGTGTGTCCTTGGCGCCAACGGCGCCGGCAAGTCGACGCTGTTGAAGCTGGTGGCCGGCGCCACTGCGCCAGACCGGGGCACGGTCGGCATCGGCGCCAGCGTCAAGATGGGCTACTTCGCCCAGCATTCCATGGACCTGCTGGACGGCGAAGAAACGATCTTCGAATCGCTGGACAGCTCGTTCCCGCAGGCGGGCCAAGGCGCGCTGCGCACGCTGGCGGGATGCTTCGGCTTCTCAGGCGACGATGTCGAAAAGCCTTGTCGCGTCTTGTCCGGCGGCGAGAAGGCGCGCCTGGTCATGGCCAAGATGCTGTTTGATCCGCCGAATCTGTTGGTGCTCGACGAGCCGACCAACCACCTCGACATGGTGACCAAGGAAATGCTGGTCGCCGCCCTCGCGGACTTCGAGGGCACGATGCTCTTCGTCTCGCACGACCGCCATTTCCTGGCGGCCCTGTCGAACCGCGTACTGGAGCTGACGCCCGAGGGAATCCATCAGTACGGCGGCGGCTATTCGGAATATGTCGCCCGCACGGGCCAGGAAGCGCCGGGGCTCCACCCGGGAGGGTAGCGGCGCCCCTCCCAAGCTGCGTGGTCAGGCCCGCGCATTATCGATCAACCTGAGCCGTTGCCTGTTCTTTCCTCTGTTCTCAGGGGCAGGGGCCGAAAGTCACGCTTCCAGAATGCCCCCAGAGAGAAAGCGACGAAAACGGACAGAAGCGCCCGGAAGCGCCTCTCCGAGCAGCCACACACGGCGAGACATGTCCGTCTAACCGACGAACCTCTCGGACCTCTTGGCTTTGGGGGAAATCACCTCGCGCTAGCGAGGGAATGAATGGTCGGAGTGGCAGGATTTGAACCTGCGACCCCCGCGTCCCGAACGCGGTGCTCTACCAGACTGAGCCACACTCCGACTTGGAGGCGCGCTTATAGAGGAGGGTCCGCCGGCCCGCAAGCGGTCGAAAAAGACCTTTGCGCAGGGGCGTTGCATCGGCCGGTCCGCTGCGCTATTTCCCCCGCTCCCGGGGGTTTGAGGCCCTCGGCGGCCGTTCCTGCTGGGGAATGGTGTAATGGTAACACTGCGGTTTTTGGTACCGTCATTCTAGGTTCGAGTCCTAGTTCCCCAGCCACGGAATTCCTTCAGCTTTTCGCCCCTCCAGGGGCTCGCCCGAGGCCCGCTCGCGGTTTCGGAACGTCCGCCCGATGCGCTTCACCCCGGCCAGGCCCATCGCTTCGCCGCTGGCGTAGCGGGCTGCGGTCTCTCCCTCGCCTTCACCGGTTTCCATCCGACGATGAGCGCGACGTGGGCGGGCGCGGGGTCCGCGAGAAGGGATGCGCGGCCGCCGTGCCCCGCAGTCATGAAAGCGCCTCCGTAGCTCCCGGCTCCCGCTGGGAGTGTGCGGGCATCGGCCTTGCACTGCGGGCGCTCCTCCCTGCGGCTCGTCCAGGCATGCTGGTACCGCTAACGAAAACGAATTGACAGCGTTGTCATTCGCCCGCACTCTCAAGTTGAAGCTCGCCCCTCGAGAGGCGGCTCGGAGGAAACATGAAGCGGCTTGGCCCAACGCGTCGGCGCGCGTGCGCTCCACATCGTCCCTCCCCTGACTGGCGCGGCGGCTCGGTCGCCGCGTCCTCCTTCATCACGCCCTAGCCGGCGGCGGGGGGCCCGATGGATCTGGGGACGCTTCTCGTGCACGCCTCGATCTGCGCCATGGCGGCCGTGGTCGTGACGGCGCCGGCCGACGCTCGCGCGCAGGCGGTCGTCCATCCGGGAGCGTGGCCGGTCGCCCGCAGCCCCAGTCTCATCGACTCCAAGACAGAAGCCTTCGTCGGCGACCTGATGAGCCGGATGTCGCTGGAGGAGAAGGTCGGCCAGCTGATCCAGGCCGACATCGCCAGTGTGCGGCCATCGGACCTGAAGGACTATCCGCTGGGCTCGATCCTCGCGGGCGGCGACAGTCCGCCCCTCGGCGCGCCGGATCGTTCACCTGCCGCCGCGTGGCTGGAGACCGCTCGAGCCTTCCGCGCCGCCGCGCAGGACGCGCGGCCGGGCCGTCCGGCCATCCCGCTGATCTTCGGCGTCGATGCGGTCCACGGGAATAGCAATGTCGTGGGCGCGACGATATTCCCCCACAACGTGGGCCTGGGCGCGGCGCACGACCCTGGGCTGATCCACGAGATCGGCGAGGCGACCGCCCGCGAGATGGCCGCGGTCGGCATCGACTGGACGTTCGGTCCCACGGTGGCGGTCGCGCGAGACGATCGCTGGGGCCGCTCGTACGAGAGTTATTCCGAGGATCCGGCGATCGTCGCCGGCTACGCCCGCGCGCTGGTGACGGGCCTGCAGGGCGAGCCTTCCGCCTGGCCCGCGCTGCAGGCCGGCCACGTCGGCGCATCGGCCAAGCACTTCCTGGGCGACGGCGGCACCGAAAACGGCAAGGACCAGGGGGACAACAAGGCCAGCGAGGCCGACCTCGCCCGCATCGACGCCCCCGGCTACGTCTCGGCCATCGATGCCGGCGTCATGACCGTGATGGCCTCGTTCTCCAGCTGGCAGGGCGTGAAGCTGCACGTGCACGAGGGGCTGCTGACCCGCGTGCTGAAGGGGCGCATGGGCTTCGACGGCTTCGTGGTCGGCGACTGGAACGCCCACGGCCAGGCCCCCGGCTGCACCACGGTGAGCTGCCCGGCCGCGTTCAACGCCGGCATGGACATGCTGATGGCGCCCGACAGCTGGAAGGGCCTGTACAGCAACACCCTGGCGCAGGCCCGCTCCGGCGAGATCCCGATGGCGCGGATCGATGACGCGGTCCGGCGCATCCTGCGGGTGAAGGTCAAGATGGGCCTCTTCGGGCCGCGGCCCCTCGAGGGGCGGCTCGACGAGGTGGGTGCGCCGGGTCACCGCGCGTTGGCCAGGCGCGCGGTCCGCGAGTCGCTGGTGCTGCTGAAGAACAACGGCGGCGTGCTGCCGATCGCCGGTTCCGCGCGCGTGCTGGTGGCCGGAAACGGCGCGGACGACGTCGCCAAGCAGATGGGCGGCTGGACCCTCAGCTGGCAGGGGACGGGCAACAAGCCTTCCGACTTTCCGGGCGCGCAGTCGATCTGGAGCGGCGTGCGCGAGGCGGTCGAGGCGGCCGGCGGGCAGGCGGAGCTCAGCCCGGATGGCCGCTTCACGACGAAGCCCGACGTGGCGATCGTGGTTTTCGGCGAGGATCCCTACGCAGAGTTCATGGGCGACCGGCCGACTCTGGAATACCAGCCCGGCGCGAAGGCGGACCTGGCGCTCCTGCGCCGGCTGCAGGCGCAGGGCGTGCCGGTGGTCGCGGTCTTCCTGTCAGGCCGGCCCCTGTGGGTGAATCCCGAGCTGAACGCCGCCGACGCCTTCGTCGCCGCCTGGCTGCCGGGCAGCGAGGGCGGTGGCGTGGCCGACGTCCTGATCGGCGATGCGCGCGGTCGGCCGCGCCACGACTTCCAGGGCCGGCTGTCGTTCTCCTGGCCCAGGCTCGCCAGCCAGGCGCGCCTGAATCGGGGCGACGCCGTCTACGACCCGCTGTTCGCCTACGGCTTCGGCCTCACCTATCGCGACCGACGCGAGCTCGGCCGGCTGTCGGAGATCCCGGGGGTCACCGCGTCGGTCAGCAACCCCGACCGCTTCCTCGTCGACGGCAAGATCATGGCGCCCTGGCGTTTCGTGCTCCGGGACGCGGGCGGCGAAACCGATCCCGAAGCCAGCGGCGCTGCGAGCCCGCGAAGCGCGCTGGCCATGAGCCGCGTCGACGCGGGCGGCCTGCAAGGCGCCGGCCGCAGCCTCGTCTGGACGGGCGAGGCCGAGGCGCGCGTGACCGGCCCGCCGGTCGACCTGACCCGCCAGGCCAATGGGGATGTGACGCTGCTTGTCACCTACCGCGTCGACGAGCGGCCCAGCGGCCCGGTGCGGCTGAGCCTGGGCGCGACGGCGGTGCCGCTCGACGGCGTGTTGAACGCCGCGCCGCTCGGGCAATGGCGAAGCGTGAAGGTGAAGCTGGCCTGCTTCCGGCGCGACGGGGAGGACCTCGCAGCCGTGAGCTCCCCGGCGTCCATCGCCACGGCAGGGCGCCTCGGCCTCTCGATCTCTGAACTGCGGCTGGCGCCTAATCAGAACGACGGGATCTGCCCGTGACCCGTCGCCCTGAGCCGACCGAAAGTGTCCGCTTTGTAAAAAATCTTCACAAACGGTATTGATCAATCAGGACGCGAAATGATACCGCTACCGTAAGTACAAATAGACGCGCTTGCGGCTCGAATGAACAACATGCGCGCAGCAACGCTGCGTCGTAACGGTAATTGATTACTGTCAAAAATTAAAACTTGGGAGGGGGATCCCCATGAGACGAATCAGCAATCTAAGGACGTCCGCGTCGTTACTTGCGCTATCCGCTGCTCTGGCGGCTGGCCAAGCCAACGCGCAGTCCGCCACCGCTCCCTCGGAGGTCGAGGAGATCGTGGTCACGGGCTTCCGCGCTTCGATCCAGGAAGCGATCGATATCAAGCGCAGCAACAGCGGCGTGGTCGACGCGATCGTGGCGGAGGACATCGGCAAGTTCCCGAACACCAACGTCGCCGAATCGCTGCAGCGGATTCCGGGCGTGGCTATCGACCGCACCAACGGCGAGGGCGCCCAGGTGACGGTCCGCGGCTTCGGTGGGGGTTTCAACCTCGTGACGCTCAACGGTCGCACCATGCCGACGGCGGACGTGCAGACGGTCGGCGGCGACCAGGCCACCGACTTCGCCGCCGGCACGAGCCGCTCGTTCGACTTCTCGAACCTGGCCGCGGAAGGCGTCAACGTCCTCGAGGTCTACAAGACGGGCCGCGCGGCTATCCCGTCCGGCGGCATCGGCGCGACGATCAACGTCAAGACCCGCCGGCCGTTCGACGCGAAGGACGGGTTCAGCGGCGGCGTCAGCCTGAAGGGGCTCTACGACACCGGCGTGGAGGAAAGCCTCGAGGACGCCAGCAAGATCACGCCGGAGGCCTCGGGCCTCGTGAACTGGAACGACCCGAGCGGCGTGTTCGGGGTGACCGTCTTCGGCAGCTACCAGAAGCGCAATTTCACCAGCCGCAGCGCCACGTCCAACGACTGGAACATCCGCACGCTGTCGGACTTCCTGAACCCATCGAACGGCTTCGTCCGCAACAACAACGCCACCCAGATCACCAACCGGCCGACGGATCCGAACACACTCGTCGCGATCCCCAACGACAGCCGCTACCACTTCGCGGAAGGGCAGCGGGAACGGCTCAACGGCCAGCTCACGCTGCAGTTCAAGCCGGTCGAGAGCGTGGTCCTGACGGCCGACGCCTTCTACGCCCGCAACAAGGCGCATGAGCACCGGAGCGACCAGACGAACTGGTTCAACCGTCCCTTCGACCGGGTGACGTTCGACGACAATCCCGTGGTGGCCACGGCGGTCTTCCTGCAGGAGACCCTGAGCGGAACCAAGGACGCCGGCTTCGAGCAGCAGTTCCGGGCCAACACCGACAGCGTGGAGTCCTACGCCCTGAACGGCGCCTGGCAGGTGAACGACCGGTTCTCGGTGACCTTGGACGGGCACTTCTCCAAGGCCAACAGCAAACCCGGCGCTTCGAACGGGACCAGCTCGACCCTGGTGTCGATCGGCGCGCCCGTCATCTCCGCGCACTCGGTGGACTACACCGGAGCCATACCGATCCAGACTCCGACGATCAACGACGCCGCGCCGCGTGGAAACGGCAACGGCCGCCTCGACATCGGCGACCTGGGCAGCCAGGTCGCGCGGACCACCTCGCAACGGCAATCGCAGCAGGTGAAGGAGTTCCGCGCCGACGCGGCCTGGGAGCTCGACGACTCGGGAAGCCGGTTCGACTTCGGCGCCGACTACCGCGGATCCAAGATGCGGCAGGCGAACGTCAACACCCAGCAGGACCTCGGCAGTTGGGGGATCTCCAACCCCGGAGATGTGGCGCGCGTGGCCGGCAACCTGGTCACCGAATTCTGCCTGGCCTGCGCCTTCGATGACTTCGATCCGAGTCAGACCGGCCCTGGCCTGGTCGCCTTCCGCGCCGACCCGATCGCGCTCTACAACGCGCTGTCGCCGTTCTATGCGGCCCGCGGCAACGCGGTGGCGGTCACCGGCCAGAACAACAACAAGGTCAAGGAAGACATCTACTCGGTCTACGGCCAGCTGACCTGGAAGGGGGCGATCGCCGATCACCCCGTCAGCATGGTGGCGGGCGTGCGGTACGAACGCACGGAAGTGGACTCGACGTCCCTGATCCGGACGCCGCGGGCGATCGTGTGGACCGCCGACAACGACTTCTTCGTCGCGACGTCGACCACGGACCAGCCGGTCTCCGGCAAGGGCAAGTACAACAACCTCCTACCGGCGCTCGACTTCCAGGTGGAGCTGCGGGAAGACCTGATCGGCCGCGCTTCCTTCAGCCGCACCATCGCGCGGCCCGACTACGGCAACCTGTTCGCCGCGGTCAACGCACAGGCGCCGAACCGGCCGGTGGCCAACGGCGCCATTCCGCTCGGCACATCCGGCAATCCAGACCTGCAGCCGCTGATTTCGGACAACTTCGACCTGGCGCTCGAGTGGTACTTCAAGCCCGACAGCTTCGTTTCGGCGGGCTTCTTCGAGAAGCGGGTGAACAACTTTGTCGGCACCGGCACGGTGACGCGGTCCCTGTTCAATCTCCGCGACCCGAGCTCCGGCCGCGCGGGGACCCGGTCCGGCGATGCGAAGCAGATCCTGGCTAATGTCGGAGCCGACCAGACGGACGTGAACCTGTTCACGGCCACGGCCCTGATCATCCAGAACGGCGGCAACGTCGCGGCCGCACAGTCGCAGTTCCAGGCCAACCGGATGGTCGGTGCGGGCGGCGCGCTGGGCGACCTGAACCAGGGCTTCGTGGACTCGATCCTGGCGTCCATCGACATCGAGGCCAACGCCGCCGATCCGCTCTTCAACTTCCAGGTGGCGCAGCCGATCAACAATCGGGCGGCCAAGATCTGGGGCTTCGAGCTCGCCGGGGCCTACTTCCTGGGCGACACCGGTTTTGGCGTCGCGGGCGCCTACACCCACGTGGAAGGGGACATCGGGTTCGATATCGGCTCCGACCCGAGCAAGGACCAGTTCGCCCTGCTGGGTCTCAGCGACACCGCCAACGTGACCCTGATCTACGAGAAGTACGGGTTCTCGGCCCGGGTGGCCTGGAACTGGCGTGACAAGTTCCTGCAGGCCACCAATCGCGGCGGTTCGCGGAACCCGGTGTTCGTCGCCCCCTTCGACCAGGTCGACCTGAACGTCAGCTACGACGTCAACGACCACCTCCAGGTTTCGTTCGAAGCCATCAACCTCCTTGGAGAGCACCTGCGGACCTACGCCCGCGACAAGAACGAACTGTGGTTCGCCCAGGAGCTGGACACTCGCTACCTTCTGGGTGCGCGGTACAAGTTCTAGTCGCGCGCGAGTCGGGTAGAGACGTGGGGGCCGCTGTCCGCAGCGGCCCCGCAACTCCGTCCGGCGGCCTGCGGCGCGGCCGGCCTGGAGTTCGGGGATGACGGACAGGGTGCTGTTGAACAACGTCGACCACGCCGACCTGCGCGTCGTCACGCGACACGGCCCGGAGTTCGGCGATGGCGTCAACCAGGTGCTGGTCTTCCCCACTGAGTTCGACGCGCTCCAGCGCGAGTATCCGATCCTGTTCCGCAAGGACGCCAACGGCGAACTTCAGGCCGTCGCACTCCTCGGCCTGGACCGGGACGAGAACCTGTTCCTGACCGACGACGGCTGGAACGCCCGCTACGTGCCGGCGACGCAACAGCGGGGCCCCTTTTCCATCGCCCTGCAGGACGCGCAGCCGGGCCGCGACGGCCAGGCCCAGCCCATGATCCATATCGATCTCGACCATCCGCGCGTGAGCCGGAGCGATGGCGAGCCCCTGTTCCTGCCCGCCGGGGGCAACTCGCCGTATCTGCAGCACGTCGCGCGGCTGCTCGGGACGATCTACGACGGCCTCGAGGTGAGCCGGCCGTTCTTCGCCGGGCTCGAGGAACTCGGGCTGATCGAGCCGATCATGCTTGAGGTGAAGCTCAGCGACCGGGAGGCGTACGAATTGCCCGACGTCTACACGGTCTCGCAGTCGCGCCTGGCGGAGCTGGGTGGGGACGACCTGGAGCGGCTGCACCGCTCGGGCCTGCTTCGCGCCGCCTACGCGGTGATTTCCTCGTTGGGAAACGTGGCCTGGCTGGTCGAAGCCAAGAACCGCAAGCTGGCGGGCGTCTGATGGAGGTCGCGGCCAGGACTGAGACGGTGACCGGGGCGCGGCCCGGGGACCTCCGCCTGGACGAACTGGTGGCGGCGCAGCGCCCGGTGATCTTCAAGGGCCTGGTCGCCGACTGGCCGCTCGTGCGGCAGGGTCTGCAGTCCCCGGGCGCGATCATGGCCTACCTCAAGCGCTTCGACAGCGGCCGGCCTGTCGTCGGCTACAGCGGCGCGCCGGAGATCGGCGGCCGCTTCTTCTACGACGCCGAGCTGACCGGGTTGAACTTCCGGGCCGAGCGGGTCGGGCTCGCGGCGTTCCTCGACAGGATGGCCCAGAGTCTGACCGACCCCGAGGGGCCATCGCTCTACATCGGCTCCACCGACCTCGACGTCTATCTGCCCGGGCTGCGGGGCGAGAACGACCTTGGCCTCGATCCGGCGGCCTTCGGCGAGGAGCCACCGATCGCCAGCATCTGGATCGGCGGCCGAACGGTGGCGGCCGCCCACTACGACATGTCCAACAACGTCGCCTGCTGCGTGGCGGGCCGGCGGCGTTTCACCCTCTTCCCGCCGGACCAGGTGGCGAACCTGTACCCAGGACCGCTGGAACCGACGCCCGGCGGTCAGGTGGTGAGCATGGTGGATCTCAGAAAACCCGACCTCGACCGTTTCCCGCGAGCCGCCGAAGCCTTGGCCGCCGCGCAGGTGGCGGACCTCGAGCCGGGCGACATGCTCGTCTATCCGGCGCTGTGGTGGCACCAGGTGGAGGCGCTCGAGCCCTTCAACGTGCTCGTGAACTACTGGTGGAACACCTCGCCGGGCTTCATGGACACGCCCCAGACGACGTTGCTCCATGCGCTGCTCAGCCTGCGCGACCGGCCGGCGCACGAGAAGGCCGCCTGGAAGGCGCTGTTCGACTACTACGTCTTCGGACCGGCCGAGCAGGCGGGGGCGCACCTGCCGCCCGGTGTCCGCGGCGACCTGGGCCCGCTGGACGAGCGGCGCGCGCGGGTGCTGCGCGCAAACTTGCTGAATCGCCTCAACCGATGAAGGCCGAAACGAGGAAACGCATGCAGGGACAGGTCGTGAAGAAGGTCGTCGTTGCGGGCGGCGGATCGGCGGGCTGGATGGCCGCGGCCGCACTGTGCGAGCAGCTGGGGCGGCTTGTGGACATCACCCTGGTGGAGTCCGACGCCATCGGCACCGTCGGCGTGGGGGAGTCGACCGTGCCCACGGCGCGCACCTTCGTCCACCTGCTCGGCCTGGACGAACGCGAGTTCATGCGCGAGACGGGCGCGACCTTCAAGCTCGGCATCCTGTTCGACGACTGGGGCGAGGTCGGCGACCGCTACATCCACTCCTTCGGCCAGGTCGGGAAGTCCACCCTGATGGCCCATTTCCACCACATGTGGCTGCAGGCGAAGGCCCAAGGCTTCGGCGGCGACCTCGGCGACTACTGCCTCGAGCTGAAGGCCTCCGAAGAGGGCAAGTTCTACACGGGCGAAGACATGCCCATGAACTATGCCTACCACGTCGACGCCACCCGCTTCGGGCGCTACCTCCGCCGGCGGTGCGAGGGCAGGGGCGTGCGGCGGGTCGAGGGCAAGATCCGCGAGGTCCAGCAGCATCCCGAAACCGGCTTCGTCAGCGCCCTGGTCCTCGAGTCGGGGCAACGGGTCGAGGGCGACCTGTTCGTGGACTGCACGGGCTTCCGGGGCCTTCTCATCGAGCAGACCCTGAAGGCCGGCTTCGAGGACTGGGGCGAGTGGCTGCCCAATGATACGGCCCTGGCCGTGCAGACGCGCACGACCGAGCCGCCGCTTCCGCTCACCCGCGCCATCGCGCACCGCGCGGGCTGGCAGTGGGGCATCCCGCTGCAGCATCGCGAAGGCAACGGCTGGGTCTACAGCTCGCAGTACATGTCGGACGACGAGGCGCGCAGCGCCTTCCTGGGACAGCTGCCGGGCGAGCGCCTGACCGAGCCGTGGCTGATCCGCTTCCGCCCGGGCCGCCGCCGCAAGTGCTGGGACAAGAACGTCGTCGCCGTTGGCCTGGCCGGCGGCTTCGTCGAGCCGCTGGAAGCCACTTCGCTGCACCTGACCATGATCGCGGTGACGCGGCTTCTTCAGCTCTTCCCGTTCACGGGCGTCAACGACACCCTGATGAACCGGTTCAACGTCCTGGCGGACCAGGAGATCACGCGCGTCCGGGACTTCATCATCCTGCACTACAAGGCGACCGAACGGACGGACAGCCCGTACTGGGATCGCTGCCGGACGATGGAGATCCCCGACTACCTGGCCGAGCGCATCCGGTTCTTCCTGGAGAACGCCCAAGTCTACCAGGTGCCCGGCGAGCTGTTCCAGATCGACTCCTGGCTGCAGGTGATGCTGGGCCAGCGGCTGGTTCCGCGGAACCATCACCTGATGGGCGCCCAGATGCCGCCCGAGCAGCTGCGGGGCGCGCTCGACAGCCTGAAGGGCAATATCGCCCGCGCCGTTGCGCGGATGCCCAGCCATCAGGCGTTCCTGGAGCAGTACGCCGGGATCCCGGCGGAGGCGGTGCCGGCCTGAGCCTCAGGCCGCTGGCGCGGCAGTCGAACGCCGCGCCACCAGTTCGGCGTCGGGCAGCCGCCCTTGCTCGGCGTCGCGGTCGCAGTCGGCCGAGACCTCACCTCCGATCAGCGCTCGCACGGCGTAGGTCGCCATCTCCACCAGCGGCGGGCGCATGGTGGTCAACTGGGGCTGGCTGAAGCGGCCGACAGCGCTGTCGTCGAACCCACCGACAGAGATGTCCTCGGGCGCTGAGAGGCCGGCCTCGCCAATGGCGGTCAGCGCGCCCAGCGCCATCTCGTCGTTGCTGGCGAAGACTGCGGTCGGCCGTTCCGGCCCGGCGAGCAGCGCCACCATGGCCTCGACGCCCGCGTCGAAGGTGAAATCGCCCGGGCGCAGCCAGGCGTCGGAAACCGCCAGGCCATGCGCCGCCATGGCTTCCAGGAAACCCTCCCGCCGGGCGCGGCTCGCCGCATAGCGGGGGTCCCCCAGGATCATCGCGATGCTTCGGTGGCCCAGGCCGATCAGGTGCTCGGTCATCTTGAACGCCGCGGCGCGGTCATCCACGCGCAGGCGCAGGCCGCCTCCTTCGGACCTCTCCGGGCCCAGCCGCGCAAACGGAGTTTCGGACGCCCTGAGCAACTCCAGCACGGTCGCGTCATCGGCGATCGGCGGCGTCAGCAGCACTCCGTCCGGCTGCAGCGCCGCCAGCAGGCTGCCCACCTCCTGCCGAACCTGGGGCGTGGCGTGGTCGATCAGCTCGATCATGAAATGATAGCCCGCCTCGCGGCACGCCGTGGTGGCCCCGAGTTGGATGCGCGAGAGATAAGAGCCGCCGCGCTCGCTGCGCCAGTGGTCCATGGTCAGGGCCGCGTCGACGAAGGCGGCGATGACGAAGGACCTGCCGCCAGCCAGGCTGCGCGCCGACAGGCTTGGGTGATAGCCCAGCGCCTTGGCCGCCGCCATCACGCGCGCGCGCGTGGCGGGGCGGACGTTCGGCTCGTCGTTCATGACCCTCGATACGGTCTTGATCGAGACACCCGCCTCGGCGGCCACATCATAGATCGTCACAGTCGCCATGGCTCGATCGTGCTTTCGTCAATCCCGCGCCGAGCCTAAGCATCTCGGGGTGAATTGCGAGGCTTGATGGGCCGACGAGCCCGCGGACGGGCGACCTTGTGCGGTGGAGCGGCGCGGGAAGCCTTGCCGGCCATGATGCGTCTTGGTGGGCGAGCTCTCGCGGGATGAGGGGGGAGGCGCGTGGAATGGCTCGGGAGGCGAGCGCCGGCTCAGGCGAACCCGTACGGCCGGCGTTCGTCGCCGGCTACACCATCGCGCAGATCGGCGCGTACATCAGCTTTGTCCCGCTCTTCCAGATCCTGCTGCCGCTCAAGGCGGCCGCCATCGACCCGGCCGACAAGACCATACTTCTCAGCCATGTCGGTTTCTGGGGGGCGATCGTGGCCGCGGCCGCCAACCTCATCGCCGGCGCGATCAGCGACCGTACGACATCGCGCCACGGTCGCCGCCGTCCATGGCTCGTCATCGGCGCCGTCGCCACCCTGGCGTCCTACGGTCTGATCTACCGGGCGACGGACGCCGCAAGCCTGTTGGGCGGCGTGATCGCCTTCCAGCTCGGCTTCAACTTCCTGTTCGCGGCGCTGTTGGCGGTGATGGCCGATCGCGTCCCGGACACGCAGAAGGGCTTGGTCTCGGCCCTGCTCAGCCTGGGCTATCCGCTTGGGGGCCTCGTGGGTACGTCCGTCGTGGGCGGCCTGATCGTCGGTGAGGCGGCGCGCTTCATCGCCATCTCGGCTGTGCTTGTGGTCACGATCGTGCCCTTCGCCTTCGCCCTCGCCGACCGGCCGGCCGCGCCGCGCGCCGCGCCATCCGGCCTGCTCGATCGGCTGGCCCTCTCGCCCGCGCCGTTCGCCCATCGCGACTTCGCCCTGGCATGGGCCGGCAGGTTCCTGGTGATCCTCGCCTTCGTCGTCGCCCAGACCTACACGCTCTACCTGCTGCAGGACGTGCTGCACTACGGGCGGCTGTTCCCGGGCCGCACGCCCGAACAGGGCCTGGCCTTGCTGACCGCCGTTTCGGCCATCGCCAGCATGACGCTCTCCCTGCTGGGTGGTCTGCTCTCCGATCGCCTGGCCCGGCGCAAGGTCTTCGTCTCCGCGGGCGGCCTGATGATCGCCGTCGGGATCGCCGTCTTCGCGCTGGCGCCGAGCTGGCCCGTCGCCTTCCTCGCCTACATGGTCTTCGGCTGCGGCGCCGGGCTGTTCTACGCGGTGGACATGGCGCTCGTGACGCAGGTGCTGCCGTCGGCGCGCGATGCCGGCAAGGACCTGGGCCTGATCAACCTGTCGAACGCCCTGCCTCAGGTCGCGGCGCCGGTGCTGGCGGTCTGGCTGGTCCAGTCCATGGGGGCGGACCTGCGCGCCCTGTTTCTCATCGCGGCGGGGTGTGCGGCGTTGGGCGGACTGGTGGTCCTGCCGATCCGCAGCGTAAGGTAGGCGGCGCGCTGAGAGGCGAAGGCGCGAAGGTTGGTGTGGAGTTCCGGAGCGCCTGGGTCAGGCGCGGCCTCTCCGGCGCCAAGGCAGAGCTTAGGGCTCCGGACAACCCCACATTGCTGCGACACCCCGTCACTCGGGGAATCTACTTAAGCATTCATCCCGGATTTCCAGCCCCCGAATCACTGTGGTTCTTAATCGTTAACCATAGTGAACAGCGCAAAAGACGGGCCACGGATGATCCCAGGACACCTTCCCAGACATGCGCGCACCCCGGGGGCTGGGGCGCGGTGTCGGGACGTCGTGCCAGGGCTTTAGGGGCGAATATGGGCGGCAAGGTTCTCATTATCGACGACGACGCGGCGCTGCTGCGGCTGATGTCGATGGCGTTTCAGGCGGCGGGGTTCCAGACCGTCGTGGCCGACAACGGCCGGTCGGGCATCCGCATGGCGGGTTCGCACCGGCCCGATCTGGTGGTGACCGATATCGTGATGCCCGACATCGAGGGCATCGGCGCCATCCGCTCGATCAAGCAGGGCGCGCGCCCGCCGAAGGTGATCGCGATCTCGGGCGCCGGACGGGCGCGCGGCGCCGACTACCTGAGCTGGGCTCGCCATCTCGGCGCGGACGAGGTGCTGGCCAAGCCCTTCCGCATGTCCGAGCTCATGAAGATTTCCAAGTCCGTTATCGCCAAGTCATCCATCAACACGAACGATCTGAGGGGCTAACTCCGATGCACATCCTTCTGGTTGAAGACAACGAAGCCACCGCCAAGAGCGTGAAGCTGATCCTTGGCGCCGAGGGCCACAACGTCTCGATGACCGACTCCGGCGAGGAGGCCGTCGAACTGGCCGAGATCTACGAATACGACGCCATCCTGATGGACATCGACCTGGTGGACATCACGGGCGTCGAGGCCCTGCGCGAACTGCGCGTAAAGAAGAACTCGACCCCGGTGATCATCCTCTCCGGCACGGCCGACGTGGAGACCAAGGTCAGCTCGCTGGCCGCCGGCGCCGACGACTACATGACCAAGCCGTTCCACAAGTCCGAGCTGACCGCGCGCATCAATGCGGTGGTGCGGCGCTCGCGGGGCCATGTGGACTCGATCATCCGCACCGGCCCGATCGCGCTCAACCTCAACACCCGCAGCGCCGAGGTGGCCGGCCAGCAGATCCACCTGACCCCCAGCGAGTACAAGATGCTGGAGCTGCTCTCGCTCCGGAAGAACACGGTCCTCACCAAGGAGGCTTGCCTCAACCACCTCTACAACGGCCTCAGCGAGCCCGAGATCAAGATCATTGACGTCTTCATCTGCAAGCTGCGCAAGAAGATCGCCGCGGCCTCGGGCGGCGACAGCCAGATCGAGACCGTGTGGGGCGGCGGCTACATGCTGCGCGACGCGAAGGCCGAGCGCCTGGCGGCCTGAGCCTGCTGCATCGACGGACGCCAGAACGGCCGGCTCGAGAGGGCCGGCCGTGTTCGTTTCGACCCAGCCGCTGCGGCAAGCCGCCGCTACGTAAACTTACCTAGGTAGTGATCTCGGGATGCGTGCGACTCAGGGGTGTGCTCTTGATTCGGTCGGCCACATTTTGGCCATCGATGAGGCAGGACGGCGGCAAGTCATGGGAGCCGACGGTTTCAAGGCGACGAAGGGGAAGGGCGGCCGTCTGGCGGCCCGCGCGCCTGCGAAGCCCGGCCGTCGCGCAGTCTTCCGGCCGGTCCGCCGCACCGAAGCGCGTGGCGCGCTCGCCGACCAGCGGCTCGAGGCCCTGCACCGCCAGAGCGGCGTCCTGGCCCACGACTTCAACAACCTGCTCAACGTCATCCTCGCCGCCAACGAGGCGCTGGCCGCCCAGTTGCCGGAAAACTCGGATGGCTGGGAGCTGGCCCGGATCAGCCAGGAGGCCGCCGAGAAGGGCGCCGAGCTGCTGGCCCGCCTCGTGGATCTCTCACGGCCGGGCGAGCCCGAGCCCGAAGCCCTCGACGCCGCCGAGGTCGCGGTCACGACGGCCCGCCTGGCCCAGGTCTCGACGCCGACCGGCGTCACGGTGGTCGCCCAGGCCATGTCCGAGCCCCTGGCCTGCCGCGCCGATGGCGGCGACCTGGGATCGGCCCTCTTGAACCTCTGCGTCAATGCCGGCCACGCCATGCCGGCGGGGGGGGCCGTGCAGGTCGCGGCGGCCCCGGCCGACCTGTCCTGCGAGGCGGCGGCGGCGCTGGGCCTGGACGAAGGGCGCTACGTGGCCTTCTCGGTCACCGACCCCGGCGTGGGCATGTCGCCCGAGGTGCTGGCGCGTGCGACCGATCCCTATTTCACCACCCGCGCGGGCCGCGGCGGCACGGGCCTGGGCCTGGCCGGCGTGCGCGCCTTCGCCGAACGCTCGGGCGGCGCCCTGCAGCTGGTCTCACAGCAGGGCCGCGGGACCACGGCGACGGTGTATCTGCCCCGGGCTTAGGCCCTAAGCGGCCCCGGCCGTGATGGTCGAGCGGATCAGGTCTGACAGGCTCTCGGCGCGCATCTTGGACATGACGTTGGCGCGGTAGATCTCCACCGTCCGCGGGCTGATTTCCAGGCTGGCGGCGATCACCTTGTTGCTGGCGCCGTCCACGATCAGGTCCAGCACCTGACGCTCGCGCGGCGTGAGGCTTTCCAGCCGCCGCAGGATCCGCGTCCGCGCGGCGCCGGCGTCCACGGCCGCGTCGTTCTCTTCGAGGCAGTGGCGGACGCCCTTGAGGATCACCTCGCTCTCGTACGGCTTCTCGATGAAGTCGACGGCCCCGGCCTTCATGGCGTCCACCGCCCGGCTGACGTCAGCGTGACCGGTAATTACTATCACTGGTAGTATGCATCCCACCCCCTTCAGCGCCCGGATCAGCTCGATGCCGTCCATGCCCGGCATGCGCAGGTCGGTGATGATGCAGCCCCGCGCGGCGGGGTCGAAAGTGGCCAGGAAATCGTGGGCCGATGCGAAGCCCTTGGCGGCAAGGCCGTCGGACTTCAGGAGCATGACCAGCGAATCGCGGGCGGCGTCGTCGTCATCGACGACGAACACCGTTCGGTCCGTCGCTGCGCTCGCCATCTTCACCTGCCCGCGCCAACACAAAACTAAAGGCGGCGCCACCCAGCCGACTGGGTTCGACCCAGATCCGTCCCTTATGGTTTTCGACTATAGCACTGGAAATCGAGAGGCCTAGCCCCATGCCCTCGGGCTTTGTGCTTGCCAAAGGCTGAAAGAGTCGTTCTGCGACGCTTTTGTCGATTCCTGGACCACTGTCTTCGACTGTAGTGACAAGTTCGTCCCCAGGTTCCAGCCTCGTTGAAATGTTAATTTGCCGGTTTGGGTACTTCGTAACAGCTTCGATGGCGTTGCGGGCGAGGTTAACCACGAGCTGCTGAATCTGGATGCGATCGGCGATCACGGTGTCCTCGCCCTTGTACAGGTCGTAGACCAGCCGGACGTTCGCGTCGCGGGCCATCAGGGCGATGATGAAGTCGACCTCGCCGATCATCGCCGAAAGGCTCTCCGGCTTCTGCAGCGTGCCCCCGCGCGTGGCCAGGTCGCGCATGGTGCGGATGATCTCGCCGGCCCGCACCGCCTGATCCCCGGCGCGGGCCACGGCGTCGAGCAGATCGTCGTCGTCGAGCTCCAGCCGGGCGATGAGATTGCGGGCCGCGCGGAGGTAGTTTGCGACGGCCGACAACGGCTGGTTGAGTTCATGGGCAAGCACAGAGGCCATCTCGCCCATCGAGTTGGCGCTCCACACCTGGGTGAGCTGTTCGCGCAGTTCGTCGGACCGGCGCTCGGCCTCCTGGATCGAGGTCATGTCGCGCACGACCATGGTCAGGAGGCGGCGGGACGCGATGGTCACCTCACCGACCCGCACCTCCATGGGGAAGGTCCCGCCGTCCTTCCGCAGGCCCGTCAGCTTGCGGTAGCTGCCGCTGACGTCCGCCTCGTCGCGGGTCGGCTGGCCGGTCAGGGCCGCGTCCTCGCCCGGCGGCATCAGGCGGCTGAAGTTCTCGCCGACCACCTCGCCGGCGTTCCAGCCGAACAGCCGCTCGGCCGGGTGGCTGAAGCTCTGGATCACGCCGCGGTCGTCGATGAGGATCAGGGCGTCGGCGACGATCTCCAGGCTGGCCTGCAGCAGCTCTTCGCGCTCGGCCTGGTCGGCGATGATCTCGGCGGCGGCGAGGCGCTGGGCCATCAGCGAACGCACCCAGGCCGTGACGCCCAGGCCGAGCGCCAGGAACAGGGCGGCCCGTGCGCCGCGCTCCAGCAGGGGCAGGCCGGCCAGGCCGTCGAGAGTCAGGCCGCCGACGGTCATCAGCAGGGCCGCGGTCAGCGCCGCGCCGGCCCCGCCAAAGGCCGCGCACGCCAGCAGCGCCGGCGCGCAGAACAGATAGACCGAGTGGCCGAACATCGGGCGCAATGCGTAGAGCGCGGCCAGCATGGCCGCGGACGCACCGATCGCCAGGAGCTGGCCCCTAAGAATGCGGAGGCCAGAGTTCGAACTTGCCACGCCGGTTGTGCGATTTCCCGTCCACAACCTAAAATGCATTCTACGTTCCGCGTCGGCCCCGTTTCCGACCAACGTGTTGTGCGAAAAATTTACGAGCTAAGCAATTACGTACAACTACATAAGGGTAGGAACGCGCAGGGAAACTCGCCTGTCGAGCGAATTCCCGAATAATCTGCAACTGTCGAAGTAACGACTTAGGTTACCTACCCGACAATTTGATCCCTGGTGTATCCGGCGCGGTTTGATCTCCGCCATTCAGCGATTTCTGCATCCAGACGATATCGACCCACCGCCCGTGCTTGAACCCGAAGCTGCGGCCCACGCCGGCGTCGGTGAATCCCAGGGCGCGGTGCAGGCCGATGGAGGCGGCGTTGCCGCTATCGCCGATCACCGCCACCACCTGACGGACGCCCAGGTCCTCGCAGGCCGCGATCACCGCGCTGAGGACCGCGCGGCCCACGCCCCGGCCGACGGCCTCGGGGGCGATGTAGACGCTGTCCTCGACGGTGTAGCGATACGCCTGCCGCGGCCGGAAGGGTCCGGCGTAGGCGAAGCCCAGCACCTGGCCGGCGTCCTCCGCGACCAGGTAGGGCAGGCCGCGGTCCGCGATCGCGGTGCGACGGCTCTCCATCTCGGCGGGCGAGGGCGGATCCTCCTCGAAGGTGCCGAAGCCGTGCGTCACATGATGGCCGTAGATGGCCGCCAGCGCGCCCGCGTCGTCCGCCGTCGCCGCCCGGATGATCACCTGGCCCAGCCCTTCTCCAGCGCCCACACGGCGAAGGCGTAATCCAATGCGATCTCCTTGAGGAAGTCGAAACGGCCAGACGCGCCGCCGTGGCCCGCCTCCATGTTGATCTTGAGCAGGATGGGGGCATCGCCCGTCGTGGATTCACGCAGCCTCGCCACCCACTTGGCCGGCTCCCAGTAGGTGACCCGCGGGTCCGACAGGCCGCCGGTGGCGAGGATCGGCGGATAGGGCTGCGCCGAGACCCGGTCATAGGGGCTGTAGCTCTCGATCAGGGCGTAGGCGGCGGGGTCCTCGATCGGATTGCCCCACTCGGGCCACTCCGGCGGGGTGAGCGGCAGGGTGGTGTCGCTCATGGTGTTCAGCACGTCGACGAACGGCACCGCGGCGATGATCGCGCCCCACAGGTCGGGCCGCAGGTTGGCCACCGCGCCCATCAGCATGCCGCCGGCCGAGCCGCCATACGCGGCGATCCGGCCCTTCGAGGCGTAGCCCTCGCCGATCAGGTGCTCCGCGCAGGCGATGAAGTCGGTGAAAGTGTTGGGCTTCTTCTCCTTGCGCCCGTCCAGGAACCAGCCCCAGCCCTTGTCCGAGCCGCCGCGGATGTGAGCCGTGGCCCAGATCCAGCCGCGGTCCACCAGGCTCAGGTTGCGGATCGAGAAGCTGGGCTCCATGGCGTGGCCGTAGCTGCCGTAGCCGTAGAGCAGCACGGGCGCGGACCCGTCCTGCGGCGTGTCCTTGAGCATCAGCAGCGTGATCGGCACCTCGGCGCCGTCGGCCGCCCGGGCGGTGAGGCGGCGGGCGACATAGCGCGACGGCTCGTGGCCGGACGGGATTTCCTGTGTCTTGCGCAGGGTCCGCTCGCGGCTGGCCATGTCGTAGTCGAAAGTCTGCCGGGGCGTGGTCGGCGACTGGTAGACGAAGCGGGTGACCGTCGTGTCGTACTCGTAGCCGCCCTCGAGGTTCAGGGCGTAGGCCTCTTCGTCGAAGGCCACGGTGTGCTCCGCGCCATCGCGGGCCATGACCACCAACCGGTCCAGGGCGTTGACCCGCTCGGCGCGGACCAGGTGACCGGCGAAGGCGGCGAAGCCGGTGATGTAGCGGCCCGGCTCATGGGCGATCCAGTCGCGCCAGGTCGCCTTGGACGGAACGGGCGCCTCGGAAACCGCCAGCTTGAAGTCCACGGCCCCGTCGTCGTTGGTGCGGATCACCCACCGGTCGCTCCAGTGGTCGACGCTGTACTTCACGCCGACACGGCGGGGCTCGGCCACGACGGGCGCGGCAGTGGGGTCGGTCGCCGGGATCAGCCAAATCTCGGTGGTCTCCTGGTTGCCGACGTTGATCAGGACGTGGCTGTCGTCGGACGCGACGCCGACGCCCAGGAACATGCCGTCGTCCTTCTCCTCGTAGACGAGGGTGTCGTCGCCCCCGCGCGCAGGCCGGCGGAAGACCTTGGCCGGCCGGGCGTTCTCGTCGCGCCAGATCCAGAAGATCCATTGGCTGTCCGGCGAGAAACAGAAGTCGCCATAGGCGCTCTCGATCGGGGCGCCGATCTCCTGGCCCGAGGCGAGGTGCTTCACCCGAATTTGATAGTACTCCGAGCCCTGCTCGTCGGCGGCCCAGGCGTAGAGCGCATGGTCAGGGCTGTGGCTCGCCCCGCCCACATGGAAGTAGGCCTTGCCCTTGGAGAGCGCATCCTCGTCCAGCAACACCTGTTCGGGTCCGCCCTCCTGGTTGCGGGGCCGGCGCCCATGCACCGGATGCTCCGCGCCGATGGCGTAGCGGGAGTAGTAGTCCCAGGGGCCGTCAGGCGAGGGGACCGACGAATCGTCCTCCTTGATGCGCCCCTTCATCTCGGCGAACAGCGTGGCCTGCAGCGCCTCCGTCTCGGCCAGCACCGCCTTGGTGTAGGCGTTCTCGGCGTCCAGGTGGTCGCGGACATCGGCGCGCAGCGCCTTCGGGTCGCGCAGCACCTGCTGCCAGTTGTCGTCCTTCATCCAGGCGTAGTCGTCCACGCGGACGCGGCCCAGCTGTTCGATGCGGTGCGGGACCTTGGTGGCGACGGGGGCGGCGACGGGGGGCTTGGGAGCGCTCATCGCGGCTAGATGCGACGCCCGCTCGTATCACTCAAGCGTCCACCGCTGTGGCCCCTGTGCGTTTCCGCGCGCGGCTTTCGACCGCAGGCGATTGTGGCGACTTGTTGGCGAAGGGCATTCCGTGATTCACTACTTATGCATCCACATCGCGCAACAAAGACGCGAGTGAGCACATCGAGTTTAGGGGACCACCATGGTCATGGATCTTGCTGTCGAGCTGATCCACGCGACTGTTCAGCTTGAACAGCCGCTGGGTGACGGCACGCGCACTGTCGGGACGGGATTCCTGATCTCGACACCCGGCCCCGACGGCCAGACGCGGACCGTGCTGGTGACGGCCAACCACGTGCTGCAGAAGATGCCGGGCCAGAACGCCCGCATCGGCTACCGCGTCTCCAACGCCGACGGCTCGTGGAGCTATTCGCCCCAGCAGGTGAAGATCCGCGACAACGACGGCCACGAGCTGTGGACCCATCACCCCAGCCGCGACGTGGCCGCGATCTCCATCAAGGCGCCGCCCGAGTTCGCCAAGGCGGCTCTGCCCGAGAACTACCTCGCGGCCGACGACACCTTCGACAAGGAACAGGTGACCGCCGGCGACGAGATGATGGCCCTGGGCTTCCCGCGCGGCCTGTCGGCCAATTCGGCGGGCTTCCCGATCCTGCGCTCGGGCAAGGTGGCGTCCTACCCGGTCGCGCCGGCCAAGATCTTCCCGACCTTCCTGCTCGATTTCTCGGTCTTCCCCGGCAATTCGGGCGGCCCGGTGTTCGTGAGCCATCCCGTCAAGACCGACGGCGTGACCCAAGTGGCCGACAAGGGCGACACCGGCTTCATCGCCGGCCTGCTCACCCAGCAGGTAGAGCTGAACAGCGAGCGGCTGGAGATCGGCATCGTCACCCACGCCAAGTACGTGCGCGAGACGATCGCCCTGCTGCAGAACCCGCTGGCCCCTGCCACGGTGGCCCAGGGCATGACCGCCGTCAGCGGCGGCCGCACGGCCTCGGCCGAGGAAGCCGCGCGGGACTGATCCCAGGCCGCCGCGCGGCCTGGGACCTGACGCGATCAGGCGCCGTAGAGGACCGAGATGGTCTCGGCGATGCAGGCGGGCTTGGCCTCGCCCTCGATCTCGATGGTGCACTCGTTCTTGAGCTGCATGCCGCCGGCCTTGGGCTCGGCGCCGATCAGCTTCTGGCGCATGCGCACGCGCTTGCCGACCCGGACCATGTTGATGAAACGGACCTTGTCCGAGCCGTAGTTGATGCCGCGGGTCACGCCCTTCACCGGCAGCATGCCGGCGCCCAGGAACGGGATCAGGGACAGGGTCAGGTAGCCGTGGGCGATCGGGCCGCCGATCTCACGGGTGGCGCGTTCGACGTCCACGTGGATCCACTGGTGGTCGCCGGTGGCCTCGGCGAACTGGTTCACGCGCTCCTGGGTGATCTCGACCCAGTCCGACACGCCCACTTCCTGGCCCACCAGTCCGGGCAGGTCCTTGATCTCGACCGGGTTCATTCGCTTGGCTCCCTCGTAGGTTCTGACCCCCAGCCTCTAACATCTGTTCGGATGAGGGCAAGGCGGACGCAGCGTCAGACGCCTTTCTCCCCTTTCCCCTTGCTCGTCATCCCGGGCGCAGGGCCGGGGATGACGAGCAGAGGGGACGGGCGAAGAACGGCGGCGCTGCGGTTCTCACACGATCCGCGAGCCTTCCTTACCCCAGTAGGCGTCGCGGATCAGGCGCTTGTAGAGCTTGCCGGTGGGGTGGCGGGGCAGCTCCTGCATGAAGTCCAGCACCCGCGGCGCCTTCACGTGGCTGAGGTTCGCCCGGGCGTAGGCCATCAGCTCGTCGCGCAAGGCGTCGCCGGCGTCGGCCCAGTCCATCGGCTGGATCACGGCGACCACCTTCTCGCCCATCTCCTCGTCCGGCGCGCCCACCACGGCGGCGTCGGCGACCTTGGGGTGGCCGATCAGCAGGTTCTCGATCTCCTGCGGATAGATGTTCACCCCGCCCGAGATGATCATGAAGCTCTTGCGGTCGGTGAGGTAGAGGTAGCCCTCCTCGTCCGCCCACCCCACGTCGCCCAGGGTGGTCCAGCCGTGCTTGTTGGTGCCCTCGGCGATCTTCTCCGGCGCATTGTGGTAGGCCAGCGGCGGGCCGTTGGCGAAGTGGACCACGCCCTCGGCGCGCGGCGGCAGCGGCTCGCCGTCCTCGCCGCAGATCCTGAGCTCGCCGATCATGGCGCGGCCGACCGAGCCCTTGTGGGTCAGCCACTCGTCCGCCTTGATGAAGCAGAAGCCGTTGCCCTCGGTGCCGGCATAGTACTCGTAGATCACCGGCCCCCACCAAGCGATCATCTGCTCCTTCACCGGCACGGGGCAGGGGGCGGCCGCGTGCACCGCCGAGATCATCGACGACACGTCGTATTTGGCCCGCACGTCCTCCGGCAGCTTCAGCATCCGCACGAAGTGGGTGGGCACGAACTGGCCCACATTGACCTTGTATCTCTCGATCAGGGCGAGCGCGGCCTCGGGGTCGAACTTCTCCATCACGATGACGGTGCCGCCCAGTTTATGGACGCTCATGCACCAGCGCAGCGGCGCGGCGTGATAGAGCGGCGCCGGCGAGAGGTAGACGCAGCCCGGCGGGAAGCCGAACAGGGTCTGGGTCATCATCACCAGCGCGTTGGTCTCGTCGATCGCGGCCCCGGTCAGCGGCGGCCGGATGCCTTTGGGACGCCCGGTGGTGCCCGAAGAGTAGAGCATGTCCGAGCCCGCGCTCTGGTCGGCGATCGGCGTGGCGGGGAAGCCGGCGCGAGCCGCTTCGAAGCTCTCGTAGGGGGCCCGCGCGTCGCCGACCATGTAGAGCTTCACGCCCTTCAGCACGCCCGGCAGGTCGTCGACCGCGGCGCCGACGCCCGGCGAGGTGATCAGCACCTTCGCACCACAATCCCCCACGATGTACTCCACCTCGCCGGCGGTCAGCTTCGATGAGATGCAGGTGAAATAGAGCCCCGAGCGCTGGGCGGCCCAGGCGATCTCGAAGAAGCGGGGATTGTTGTCCATGAAGAGGGCGATCACGTCGCCGGCCTTCAGGCCCAGCGACCGGAAGAAATGCGCCCCCTGGTTCGACCGTTCGTCCAGCTGGCGATACGTCACCGTCTCGCCGGAGCCGGCCATGATGTAGGCGGCGCGGTCCGGATGGGTCTTGGCGTGGGTCGCCGGATGCATGCTGTTTCACTCCCAACGCGGCCAGGGCCGCGCGCTTCCAACTTAGAACGGGCCGATCTCGCGTCGGCCCTGCTGTCCGAGAGTTGCAGACCTTGACGTCGGGTGCGTCAAGCGGGGCCAGGGAGCCGGCCAACGCTCCCGTTGCGTTCGGCCGCGATCGCCCCTTCACTGGCGGCAAAACAGGGCCAGCCATCCATGACCGTCATCGACTTCGAATGCGACACCCCGACCAAGGAGGCCGTCGAAGACACGGTCAGGCTGATCAAGTCGGGACGCGGCTTCGACAAGGAGGGCTACGCCCAGCTGATGGCGCCGGGCTGGGCGGCCCAGATCGGCATGAGCCTGGAAGAGTTCAACGAGGCGAAGGCGACCATCGGCCTGACGGGCCTGGCCCTGAAGCTTTGCGACGCGGACATGAAGCGCGCCATGAGCCACGCGGACGTCGTCGCGATGCTCGACGGCGCAGGCGTCTCGCACGCCTGTATCGGCAACGCCGGGCGGCGCGCCTCGAACGAGGACGTGGCGAAGTTCGCGGCCGAGTATCCTGGCCGTTTGATCCCCTGGTTCCGCATTTGGGGCGACGAGGGCGAGGCCGGCGTCGCCAAGCTGGAGCACGGCGTGCGCGAACTGGGCTGCCGGGGCTTTGAGGTCTCGAGCTACCGCGAGGAGCGCTACATCAACGACCCGGTCTACTTCCCCTTCCTCGCCAAGTGCGTCGAACTGGGCATTCCCGTGCGGATCACCGCGGGCGTCCACCTGTTGTCAGACCGGCCCTACGACTACGCCCACCCCAAGTATCTCGACGAGATCGCGATCCGCTTCCCGACCCTGAAGATCGTCGCCGGCCTCGGGGGATGGCCGTGGATCGGCGACCTGGTGGCGATCGCCATGCGCCACCCGAACCTGTTCATCGACATCGCGTGCCGGCGGGTGAAGCAGCTGCTCGCGCCGGGCGCCGGCTACGAGCCCTTGATCTACTACGGGACCCGCATCCTGCAGGACAAGATGATCTTCGGCAGTGGCTGGGGCACCAGCATGATCCCGCTGGCCCAGCTGGTCCGGGAGACCGATGACCTACCGCTCAGCGACGCGGTCCGCGCCAAGTGGATGGGCGGCAACGCCGCGCGGGTGCTGGGGTTGGGCTAGGCGCGAAAGGAGCCTGGTTCGCGGCCCCTTGACCTCCCATCCGTCAACCGCCCCGAACTGGCCGCGAACAAGGACGAGGAAGACGACCCATGCCCACCTTCGAGACCCTGCTCTATTCCGTCGAGGAAGGGATCGCGACGATCACGCTGAACCGGCCCGACAAGTTGAACGCGTTCAATACCCAGATGATGAAGGACCTGATCGCCGCGTTCGACGAAACGGACGGCGATGACAACGTGCGCGCCGTGATCGTCACCGGGTCCGGCCGCGCCTTCTGTGCCGGCGCCGACCTGTCGGCAGGAGCCCAGACCTTCGACTACGACAAGCGCAGCGCCGAGGACAACGACGCGCGCACCCGCGATGGCGTCCAGCGCGACGGCGGCGGCCTGCTGACCCTGCGCATCTTCGACAGCCTGAAGCCGGTGATCTCGGCCTGCAACGGCGCTGCGGTCGGCGTGGGCGTCACCATGCAGCTGGCCATGGACATCCGGCTGGCCTCGGACACCGCGCGCTACGGCTTCGTCTTCGCGCGGCGGGGCATCAATCCCGAAGCCTGCTCGTCCTGGTTCCTGCCGCGGCTGGTGGGCGTCCAGACGGCGCTGGAGTGGTGCTACACGGGCCGCATCTTCCCCGCGCAGGAGGCGGCGGAGCGCGGCCTGGTGCGATCGGTTCACGCGCCCGACGACCTGCTGCCGGCCGCCCGCGCCATCGCCCGCGAGATCGCCGACAACACCGCGCCGGTCTCGGTGGCCATCACCCGCCAGCTGATCTGGCGGATGGCGGGCGCCTCGCATCCCATGGAGGCCCACAAGGCCGACAGCCGCGGCATCCAGGCCCGCGGGCGCGCCGCCGATGCGCGCGAAGGGGTGACCTCGTTTCTCGAGAAGCGGCCGCCGAACTACTCCGACAAGGTCTCCAAGGACCTGCCGGACATCTGGCCCCACTGGACCCCGCCGACCTTCAGCTAGGCCCCGCATTGAAATAATGTGATCGGCGGCGCCCCTCGCGGGGCGCCGTTTCGTTTTGGGCTTCGCATCGCGTGCTGCACCGCACCCGCATTCGACAGGTACAGGCGTTTCGGCAACTGACCCAGGGCGCTGCATGTTGTTTGCGTTGCGCTCGTCTTACGTACTCGGAATAGGCGTTGCGGCGTTGCTCTATTTCTCTGTTGTGTGAAGCGAGCGATGCCGATAATGACGGCAAACCGATCTTGTGAATCACTGAGCGCCAGTGCTGGCGCGGAACCTTCGGAACACAGAGAAATGGACGAAAAGTCGGAAGTCATCGAGATGACCGCGGACATTGTTTCCGCCTACGTGGGTAACAACACTGTCGCCGCCGCCGACCTGCCAAACCTGATTCAGAGCGTGCACCGCGCCCTGGCCGGCGTTTCGTCGGGCGCCGAGACGGTCGAGGCCGCGCCGAAGGAGCCCGCGGTGCCGATCCGTCGCTCGATCACGCCGGACTACCTCGTCTGCCTCGAGGACGGTCGCAAGTTCAAGTCGCTGAAGCGGCACCTGCGGACCAAGTACAACATGAGCCCCGAAGAATACCGCTCGAAGTGGGGCCTGCCGAAGGACTATCCGATGGTCGCTCCGAACTACGCTAAGGCGCGTTCGGACCTGGCCAAGCAGATGGGCCTGGGGCAGGGCGGCCGCCAGGCGCCGCGCAAGAAGCGCTAGGCTTCCACGCACCGACGATCTGCGAGCGCCCGCCGGTTCCGGCGGGCGTTCTGCTTTTCGGGGGCAGGCGATCACATTTGACGCCGTCTCCGACATTCGCGCTTGCCGCCGATTCGCGGGTCAGGCGATATGTGATTCATCATGAATCCAAGCCGTTGTTCGAGTAACTGAATATGGCGGCTCACATCGCACCCCCGGCCGCGGCCATTCGGGCTCACGAGGAGCTCTTCGCCTACTGGAGCTCGCTACGCGCCGACGCGCGGGTCCCGCCCCGCAAGCGTCTCGACCCCAACGACATGAAGCGGCTGCTGCCGACGGTGAGCCTGATCGAGGTGGCGCCGGGCGAGCCGAACGACTTCCGCGTCCGCCTGGCTGGCACCGGCCTCTACAACGTCTATGGCCGCGAGATCACCGGCCGCCGCATCTCCGAGATCTACAACACCGCCGCGGCGGACTACTGGCGAGACGAGCTAGGCCGGGTGGTCAAGGACCGCCGGCCGGGCGTGGGCGTCCATAACCTGGCCTGGCGCGGCGCCTCGCACCTGTCGCTGATCTGGATCCGCCTGCCGCTGGCGACCAAGGGGTCCGAGGTGGACATGATCCTGGGCTACGACGCGGTCGTGGGCCTGGGCGCGGTGAACAGCGGCATCCGCCCGGCCGCATGATCCGCCGCGCCGCAACACGCGGCTAATGCGCAAGGTGGACGGCCGCTGGGTCATTGCCCTGAACCACGTCTCCTCGCGCTGACACTTAGCCAGATCGGAAAGTTTTCCTTGCGCGGGCCGCTCCGGCGAAGATACTTAGCCAAATTGGAAACTGTCCCGAGTAGCCCGATGGCCCTGATCCTCCACTCCCACCCGCTCGCCTCGTTCTGTCACAAGGTGCTGGTCGCGCTCTACGAGACCGGCGTTCCGTTCGAAGCCCGCCTGGTGGACCTGGGCGACCCGGCCGCCCGGGCCGAGTTTCTGAAGATCTCTCCGTGGGGGAAGATGCCGGTGCTGCAGGACGACGCCCGAGGTCGCACGCTCTTCGAGACCTCGATCATCATCGAGTACCTGGATCGCCACTATCCCGCCGCCGAGCCGCTCCTGCCCGTCGATCGCGAGGCGCGGCTGGACGCCCGGCTCTGGGACCGGGTGTTCGACCTCTATGTCCAGCAGCCCCTGCAGGCCGCGGTCGCCGGCATCCTGAAGGGGCGGACCGAACCCGAACCCGAGACCGTCGCCGCGCTCGATACGGCCTACCAGCAGATCGAACGCCGCATGGCGGGGCGGACCTGGGCCGCCGCCGACGACTTCACCTTGGCGGACTGCGCGGCCGCGCCGGCGTTGTTCTACGCCAACTGCGTGTCGCCCATCGCGCCGCGGTTTCCGGCGGTCGCCGCCTATTTCGAGCGACTGATCGCGCGGCCTTCGGTGGCGCGCGTGCTGGTCGAGGCGCGGCCTTACCTCGGGCTCTTCCCGCTCAAGCACCGGCTGGAGCCGCGCTTCCTGGGCGAAGGGGCCGCGGGATGATCATGCAGGACGAGATCGGCCTCGACCGCCTGTTCCACGCCCTGGCCGACACCAGCCGGCGCGGGATGATCGACCGCCTGAGCCGGGGACCGGCCTCGGCGACCGAGCTGGCCCAGCCGCTCACCATGGCGCTGCCGTCGGTGGTGAAGCACCTGGCGGTCCTGGAGGCGGGCGGGGTCGTCACTTCGGAAAAGGCCGGCCGCGTGCGCACCTATCGCCTGGCGCCGGCCGCGCTCAGCCGGGTGGAAGACTGGGCGGCGGTGCGGAAGGCCGGGCTGAACGCCCAGTTCGACCGCCTGGAAGCCTATCTGCTGGAGCAGGGACCCAAGGGAGACGACGCATGACCGACCGTTCGGCGGCCCACACCAGCTTCACCATCACCCGCGACATGCCCGCCCCGCCCACCGCGGTGTTCCGCGCCTGGTCCGATCCGGCCGCCAAGCGGCGCTGGACCGAGTGTCATCCCAGCATGACCCGCGAACACACCCTGGACTTCCGGCCGGGCGGCATGGAGCTCAACCGGATGACCGGCCCGGACGGCGCGGTGTTCGTCGTAGAGGCGCGGTTCATCGAGATCCTGCCCGACCAGCGGATCATCTACGCCTACGACTACCTCGTCGGGGACCGTCGCACGTCCGCCTCTCTGGTCACGGTAGAGTTCGCCCCCGGCGGCCGGGGCACGCAGATGGTGTTCACCGAGCAGGCCGCCTTCCTGGACGGCTTCGACGAGCGCGAGGAGCGGATCCACGGCACGAACGAGGGCTTCGACCGTATGGAACTGGACCTGCAGGAGGCGCTGACGCGCCAGTAGACCCTATGCCGCCCGCGCCATGTCGGCGTCGCGGCGGATGCGGCCGACCATCGAGACCAGGCCGTTGGACCGCTGGGTGGACAGCGCGCTGGCCAGGCCCAGCTCCTCGAACGCCGCCTTGGCGTCGAAGGCCAGGATCTCGGACGGCGCGCGGCCGGAGTAGAGCCGCAGCAGGATGGCGATCAGGCCGCGCACGATATGGGCGTCGGAATCGCCCCGGAAACGCAGGGTGCCGTCGGCCTGGGGCTCGGTCACGAGCCACACCTGGCTGGCGCAGCCGCGCACCTTGTAGACCTCGGTCCGCTCGGCGTCGGTGAGAGGGGCCAACTCCTTGCCAAGCTCGATCACATAGCGGTAGCGCTCTTCCCAGTCGCCCAGGAGCTCGAACTCGTCCTTCAGCTCTGTCAGCGCGTCGTCGATCGCCATGCCTCCGACTTAGGAAGCCTGCGCCCTCCTGGCAACTGGGATCACCCGATCGGGAGGCTGACCTCGGCGGTCAGGCCCTTGCCGGGCGCCGACGACAGCTTCAGGTGGCCGCCCATGGCCGCGCAGGTCATGTCGGCGATCGGCAGGCCCAGGCCCGCGCCCTCGGCCTTGCGGGTGAGCGCGTTCTCGCCCTGCTCGAAGGGCGCCATCAACCGCTCCAGCTCGGCGGGATCGACCCCTTCGCCCTCGTCGCGGATCAGGATCTCGACCCTGTCGCCGTCCGCCGCCGCCGCGACGCGGACGCAGCCGCCCTCGGGCGAGAAGACGATGGCGTTGTGCAGCAGGTGGGTCAGGACCGAGCGCAGGCCGCGTCCGTCGGCGGTGACGGCGGGCAGCGCGCCGCGGCCTGCGACATCGACCCGCACCCCACGCGCGGCCAGATCCGGCTTCAGAGCAGTGAGGGCGTCGTCCAGCGCCGGCTCCAGGGGCTCGCTGTCGGCGTCGAACTCGACGGTCCGACCCTCCAGGCGGGCGATCTCCAGCACCTGATTCACCAGTTTCAGCAGCTTCTGGCCGCTGCCGTGGATGATCGCGGCATATTCCTTGTACTGCGGAGCTCCCAAGGGGCCGTACAGTTCCGCAGTGAGAATCTCCGAGAACCCCAGGATGGAGTTCAAAGGCGTGCGCAGCTCATGGCTGACCATTCGCAGGAACGAGCGTTTCCGCTCGTCCATGGCCGCCTCGTACCGAGGGTGGGCGCGCCGCTTCGCTACGGAGGGAGGGGCCTCTTGAGGCATGTAACGGCGATAGGCCTGACCAGCGGGAAGCCGCAAGGTCGCCCATGCCGCTTACGAAAGTCTTGCGTCCGACGCGGCGCGCCTGCGCGCACTCGCGCGAATCCTCCCGGGCCGGTACGCTTGGGCTTCGAACCTGACGGGGGTTCATAGACGAGCCATGGTCGGGGCCCGCGCCACATCGACGAAAGCGCGCCGCCGCAGCGATGCGGCGCCCGGCCTGCTGTGGCATGCCGCCTGGGCGCTCGCCGTGGCCGCGACCGCGGGCGGGCTCTCGATCCAGGGCATGCTGCCGGTCGGGCCGGAGCTGCTGGCGCTGGGCGTCGGCGGCGGCGCGGCCCTGCTGGGCGCCCTGCTCTCGATGATGGGAAATGCCGGCCGGGTCGTGAGTGTCCTGATCTGGGGCGCCGCCGGGGCCGCCGCCTGCCACCTCACCGGCGGGACTGCCGGGCCGCTGGCCGCTTGGTGCCTGGCGCCCGCCGCGGCCGCCACCGCTTTCCGCAGCCGCGACACCCTGGCCCTGGGCGCCGCCGCCTCCCTGGCCGCCGCCGCCGTCTCGGCCCTGGACGCGACGCTCCTGACGTTGCCCACCGCCGCGCCGGCGCTGGCGCCCTGGCTGGGCCTCCTGTCGCTGGGCACGGTGGCGCTGGGCTTCGCCGTCGGCCTGATCGGCTTCCAGGGCGTGGTGCGGCGCGACAGCCGCCGCCGCGACCGCGCCGACCAGGTGCTGGCCCTCTTGGACGGCCAGCCGCTGTTGCTCTCGCTGGTCGAGCGCAGCGGCCGCGTGCTCACCGCCGCGGGCGCCGCCGTCGCCGGCCAGACTCCGATCCAGCTCGAAGGCCGCAGCCTGGGCCACCTCGTGGCCGACGAAGACCTGCCGCTGCTGGCCGCCGCCCTGCACGCCGCCGCCCGCGACGGCAAGGCCAGCGTGTATGTGGCGCCCACCGGCGATCCCGAGGGTTCGCTGGAGATTTCGCTGCGCGCCGCCGGCGCCGACCGTTTCGTGGCCGCCGTGCGCGACGCCCGCGAGCAGGCCGCGCGCGAGCGCCGCCTCGAGGCCGAACGTCTGGCCGCCGAGCAGCAGAACGCCGGCAAGTCCCGCTTCCTGGCCAATATGAGCCACGAGCTGCGCACCCCGCTGAACGCCATCATGGGCTTCTCCGACATCATGCGGCAGCGCCTGTTCGGCCCGCTGGGCGATCGCTACGCCGAATATGCCGAGCTGATCCACGAGAGCGGCACGCACCTTCTGGAGCTGATCAACGACGTGCTCGACATGTCGAAGATCGAGGCCGAGCGGTTCGAGCTCGCCATCGAGACCTTCGACGCCCGCGACGCGGTCTCGGCCGTGCTGCGCCTGATGCGCGGCCAGGCCGACCGCGCCGGCGTCAACCTGCGCGGCGTCCTGCCCATCGGTCCGCTCTACGCCGACGCCGACCGGCGCGCAGTGAAGCAGATCGCCCTGAACCTGATCTCCAACGCCCTGAAGTTCACCCCGCGCGGCGGCTCGGTGACCGTCACGGTGCAGGGCGCGGGCGACATGCTGGAGCTGGTGGTGGCCGACACCGGCGTCGGCATCGCCCAGGACGACCTGCAGCGGCTGGGCCGCCCCTACGAACAGGCCGGCGACGCCGAGCAGCGGGCCGCGGGCTCGGGCCTGGGCCTGTCGCTGGTGCGCGCCTTTGCCCGGCTGCACGGGGGCGACATGGCCGTGGAAAGCGCGGTGGGCGAGGGCACGACCGTCACCATCCGCATGCCCGTCCTCGCGCCCGCGGCGAACGAGAATCCGCTGCTGCGCAAGGCGAACTAGCGCGAAGCCACCTGCAGGAAGGCCCGGCCGGCCGCGAAGTCGCCGACCTCCACATAGGCCGTGCGCACCCGTTCGCCGGGGAACAGGAACTCCACCGCGATCGCCTCGCGCGGGTCCAGTTCGGCCAGGGCCTGCGCCGCCGTGGCCGGGAAGCGGAACGCCCAGCCGTCCTCCGAACCCTTGGGCAGCAGCAGCTCGTCGGCCTCGCTGCGCGCCTCGGCCATGAAGGCCCGCGTCGCGCCGCGCGGCGGCAGCTTGCGGCTCAGCGGGACAGTCTTGGCGCGGGTGTCGAGATAGGGCCCCAGCGTACGCGTGCCGTCGCGCAGCACTAGGCGCGCGGCGTAGGGTTTCTGGCCGTCGGCGAACTGGGCCACGGCCACCAGGGCGTTGGCGCCCTCGCGGCCAGCGAGGCCGAAGGTCATGCGGCCCCCGCCGAAGGCCGCGTCCTGGGCCAGGCGCCAGCGGGCGGCCTTGCCGGTCCCGCGGTCGGCGCGCCAGTCGGCGACGTCGCCCGGATAGTGCATGCGGGTGACCCGCGAATAGCCCGAGAAGGCCTGCTGCACGCGGGCGGCCTCGGCGCGCACCTGCGGGCTCTTGCAATTCAGCCGCGCGGCGTAGCGGCGGGCGTCGGCTTCCCGCGTGGAAAGGATCTTCGGGTCGACGCCGGCGCGCAGGGCCGCGCCCTTCGCCTGGGCGGCGCCGGCGGCCAGTGCGGCGGACACCTCGGGCGTGAACAGGCCGCAGCGGTTATCCGCGGCGGTCATCGCCGTACGCTCGAAGAACAGGTCCGCCGGCTGCGCGAGCGCGACGCAAGGCGCGGCGGCGAACGCCAGGCCCATCAACCCCATCCACCGAGACACCGGCCCGGCGCTTCTGCGCGTGCGGGTCATGCGTCCACCATCTGACGCGGCCTTTTCTGGCCGTCTAAGGAGACAGGCTTAGCGGACCCGGGTTGAGGTCGGGTGGACGTATAGGGTTAACGATTTCGCGCGCGGCCAAGACGCGCTAACTCCCGGCCATGCTGCTCTCCACCGATATCTGGGTCGGCGCCCTGATCCGCCGCGTCGAGATCGGTGGCGGCTTCGCCATGGTGGTGCGCAAGGGCGATCCGCGGGCCGGGGCGGTGCTGGTCAAGGTGCTTAACCGCTCCACCGGCGAGGCGCGGCTGCTGTCCGAGGCCACCCGCGGCGACGGCGAGCGCATCTGGATGGATCCG